>Ga0208725_1000230_pt1 | contig 12955 bp, 12 predicted proteins | sample MicForSoSWNH13_O_FD_188004 | JGI IMG/M metagenome (GOLD analysis project Ga0208725, IMG submission 188004) | Forest soil microbial communities from Harvard Forest Long Term Ecological Research site in Petersham, Massachusetts, USA - MetaG HF011... | ecosystem: Environmental > Terrestrial > Soil... | reverse complement strand
CCCCGGGTCTGCGAGCGGCTGGGCATCGGAGATCTCGCCTTGCCAGTTCGTCAGGATCTCAGCCTCCCCGCCGCCGAGCCGTATCCGGTACAGCTGACGGGAGCCGGCGCGATCCGACAGGAAGAACACCGACGTCGAGTCGGGCGCCCAGCGCGGAGCGGAGTCGGCCGCCGTGCCCGCCGTCAGCTTTCCCGGCGGTGAGCAGCCGTCAGCAGCGGCCAGCCACAGCGCGCAGGTACGCCGCTCGGCCTGGCGGCCCACCGGAGCGACGACATAGGCAACCCAGCGGCCGTCCGGTGATATCACCGGCTGCGACGGCACGTTCCCGTCCGTTATCAGTTCCGCGGTCAGCTCCGATGCCTCTTCGCTCATGTCATCCGCCCGTCCGGTACCGTCTGCGCCCGCACCGCCATAATCGTTTCATGCATGCTCTGATATCTGCCGATATGGAAGGTGCCACCGGTGTTACCTGCCCGGACGACGTCCGGCCAGGATCGCCGCAGTGGGAGCGCTTCCGGCGCCTGCTTACCGGAGATGTGCTGGCGGTCTGCGACGGATTCTTCGAGGTCGGCGTCACCGAGGTGACCGTGAACGAGGCGCACTCGAAGATGCGCAATCTGCTGATAGAGGAACTCGACTCGAGGGTCCGCTTGCTGACCGGGAACCACAAGCCGTTCGGGATGATGGAGGGCATCCAGCGGCGGCCGGACCTGGTCGCGTTCGTCGGATACCATGCGGGGCCAGGGGAGCCGGGGGTGCTCAGCCACACGTTCGTGGCCTCGGAGATTTTCGAGGTCACCCTCAACGGGCGTGCGATGACCGAGGGATACCTGAACAGCCTGCTGGCCGCCGAGCACGGCGCGCGGCTCGCCTTGGTCGCGGGCGACGACCTGACCTGCGCGGATGCCGAGAATTACGCGCCCAAGGCGCAGAAGGTGGCGGTCAAGGAGGCGATCGACCGGTACACGGCACTGTGCCTGACCCCGGCCAGGACCGCCTCGCTGCTGCGATCGGCGGCCGCGGCCGGCGCCCGGGCGGCGGAGGTTCCGCCGCTGCCAGCCGGCCCCTACCGGTGCGAGGTCACGTTCGTGGGCACGAGTTCGGCCGCGATGGCCGCCTGCGTCCCGACGGTGCAGCGGCTCAGCCCGCGCGCGGTGACTTTCACCAAGGACACGATCGCCGAGCTGTACCTGTGTTTCCGGGTCGTGACGAAAATCGGGGCGGGCGCCGCTGAGCCGGGATTCGGCTGACCCGGCGCGGCGCCATCCTAAGGCGGTGAGATCCTGGGAGGCTTGCCGCTGCCGAATGCCCAGCCTTCGACCCAGCCCGATTCCGGGTGGTAGCTGGCGGCGCCCAGGCTGCTGTACAGCCACTTGCCGTGCGGCTTGGCGTGCCAGTACGACCAGTAGGCCGTGGCGGGCGCGCCGTTGCAGGTCTTCGGCTCGCTGTCGATCCGGCAGACGAAGCCGGGGACACGGGGCACGAAGGTGTAGCTGAACCCGGCCTTGGCCAGGGCGGCCAGGCCGCTGGCGGGCCGGCTGGGATCGCAGCTGACCGAGATCCCGCGGTGGAATGCGGTGAGGTCGACGACAACGGTCACGCCTTGCCGGTGCGCGCTGCCGCAGGTGGCCGCGCCCGCCGGCGTGGCCCCGGTCACCAGGGTGATCAGGGCCGCGGCCAGCAGAGCGGCGACCGCGAGCCCCGCGCCCGCACGGGCCGCGAAGGCGGTCCGCCACGGGCGCGGCTTCGGTACGGTACTCACCCTGTGCACACTACCTGCACGAAGACGCTCTCGCTTGAGCCGCGGGCGCTGAGCTTCGCCAGGCTGACATCCGCCAGCCCGAGTATCCCCTGGGCCGTGGCGTCGACGGCAGTGCTCTTGTTGTACCCGGTCTTGTCATAGGCCAGGGCGCCCCGTTCTGCTGACGGCGCTGAGCAGCCGACCACGAGACTCGTGAGGAACTTCGCCGCCCGTGCCTCGGGGCGGGATAGCCCGGCGGCCGCGAATGCCTCGCCTGCCAGGCCGGTGGTGTTGGCGTTGGGCGAGGTTCCGCCCACAGTGTCGAATCCGCCGTTGGCCTGCTGCACGCTGGCGAGCCACTTCAGGCCGCGGAGCGCGGCGGTGCGCTGGCCTGCGGCCAGCAGCGCCTGAGCGTCCATGGCGGTGGCGTCCGTGTCGCTGACGCATGTCTTCTGGCCGAAGTCGAGCGGGTAACCGCCGTTCTTGCATTCGCTGGAGACGAGGAAGCGGACCGCCCTGGCCGGCGCGCCGCCGTCCCGGCTGAGCGCGATGATGGCCAGTGCCTGGCTGAAGGCGTTGCTGTAATCACCGTAAACCGAATGATCGGAGTACCGGCCGGACTTGGCGAGGAGCTTGGCCAGCCGCGCGATCAGGTTGACCTTGCCGAAGCTGGCCGGGTTGAGGCCCCGGACCTCCGCCGCGAGGGCGACCTTGGCCGTCTCTCCCGCGTAAGACTCCGTGCCGGCGCCGATGTAGCCAGAGAGCACCGAGGGCTGCTCAAGCCAGGCGATGGCACTCGCCCCGACGCTGTTCTCGACCCTGGCCGCGGCGAACGCGAAGATCGCGTCGATCGTCTCGCCCTGATCGGGGGAGGTGACCTTGTCATACACGCTGACGAAGTGATTGCCCTGCACCAGCTGCCCGGCGAGCCAGCCAGCCGAGGCCCGGGCAATGGTGGGGTAAAGCGCGGGACTGCTCGCGTTCGCGGTGAGCGCGGGAGCGGCCGCAACCGTGCAGCCGAGAGCCGTGGTAATGAAGATTACGGCGGCGCGCGTGCGGAAACGTGTCATAGCTCAGGCCTTCCTCGTCCAGAAAGACCGGACCGGCCGTGAACGGCCAGACTCCGGCCCGCGGACCACGGCGGGTGGGGAGTTCCTGCTGCGACGATCGCGGGTAACCGGGCTCGCCAGCGACCATGGTCGCGGCCATTACCGTTGCGGGTCAGCGCCGGGATCTCACCGGACTTCCCCCGCTATCGTGCCTGTTGAGTTTTGCTGGCAGAGGTAACTGTCCCGCACCGGGATACATGTGTCAACAACGGGTGACCTCGGGCAGGCGGGCTTAGCTGGGCGATAACCGCAGGTGTCAGATAAGCTCCGATTGAGCCAGGGAAAGCCGGTCAGAATCCGGCGCTGACCCGCAACCGTGAGCCCGCACCCTTTGCGGGCGAGCCGGAGGACCTGGCCCGGCAGCATTGTCCTAGCGTCGTCGTGGACTGCGGCGCGGAACATCGGGCTTTCCCGGCGCGGGCCGGTTGTGTCTGGGGTTTCGTGGCCAGCGGCCCAACCCCCGGGAGGCCCAGTGAAGCGCCGAGCCGCCGCCTCGGCCGTACTCGCGGGTTTGCTGCTGTGTGCCGCCACCCCCGGCACCGCCGCGGCCAGCCAGGACGGGGCGCCCAACCTGATCGCGGGCAGTGCGTACCTGGTCGCTCACGGGAACCTGATCGCCGGTCATTACTACGAGTCATTTCCTGGTACGGCCGACTGGGGCCTCACCATCGACGGCGCACTGGCCCTGGCGGCCACGGGCGACGACGACGCCGCGCTGAGCGCGATGGTGGCCTATATGGATGGCGACGGCAAGGACCCGTCCGGCGCCACCGTCAACGACTGGACCGGCATCGGCACCGCCAACGCCAGCGGTGGCGCGATCGGCAAGGAAGCGCTGCTGGCCGAGGTGACCGGCCGTAACCCGCGAAGTTTCGGCGGGCATGACCTGATAGCCGCGCTTGATGCCTCCGTCTGCACGCGCGCCAGTGCCTCCTGCCCGGCGGCCGGGAGCTACCTCAACGCCACCTCCGTGTTCGACCAGGCACTTGGCATCATGGCCCAGTTCCGGGCCGGCCAGGCGAGCGAGGCGGCGGCGCCCGTCGCCTACCTGGAAGGGCTGCAGAGCGCGGACGGCTCATTTCCCAGCCTGATCCCGCCGAGCGGCGGAACGGATGTCGACAGTACTGCCATGGCGGTGATGGCGCTGGCCCTGGCGCCCGGCGCGCGCGCCGCCGCCGATGTCGCGGCCGGCATTTCCTGGATCGCCAGCCGGCAGGAGCACAACGGCGGCTTCCCTAACGCCGGGGCGGAGTCGATCAACTCGACCGGGCTGGCCATCCAGGCCCTGACCCTGCGGGCCGGCGTCTACCGGGCCCGTATCAGCGCGGCGCTGGCGTTCCTGGCCAGTCAGCAGAACGGCAATGGCGGGTTCGACGCCGACGCGGGCCAGCCTGGCTCTAACCTGCGTGCGTCAACCCAGGCGGTCAGCGGAGCGGCCGGCCCGTCATTCGGCACCCTGCGCATCAGCCCCGGCAGCCCGCCAGCGGCATCCGGTCACTCCGGCCACCGGACGACTGCCGCCGGCATCGCCGCCGCGGTAGTAGTCCTTCTCATTTTCCTGGTCCTCCAGCTGCGCTGGCGCCGGCGCATGTTGCGCACTCGCCTCGACTCGGCCGATCCGCCAGCCCCGCACCAGGTCAGCTCGTGACCACTAGGTTCCCTGGCACCTGGTGGCGGACCGCGGCGGGGCTCGCTGCCCTCGCCCTCACCGCGACGACTACGCTGGGTGCCGGTCCCGCCGCGGCCGCGGCCCGGCCGCTTGGAGACTGCACGGCGACGGCCGGGGTGATCCTCGCGGTGGACTTCGGCCACTGGGGCGGACCGGTGCTGCGTGCGTGCGGTTCCACCCCGACGACTGCCTATGCCCTGCTCAACCAGGGCGGCTGGCATACCACTGGCACCGTGCACGACGGTCCCGGCTTCATCTGCCGTATCGGGTACCGCGGCTACCAGCACGGCGTCCAGTACCCCACGCCCGCGCAGCAGGCCTGCGTGCTCACCCCGCCCGCCGGTGCCTACTGGGCCTCCTGGCAGGCCGGCCCCGGCCAGACGTCCTGGACCTACAGCCAGTACGGGCCGATCAGCTACCACCCGGTGCCGGGCGGTATCAGCTTGTGGGTATTCGGCGGGACCAACCTCGGCGGTACCAGCGGCTCGGCCCGGCCGACGATCAGCCCGCAGCAGCTGCGGACGATGGCGGGCCACGAGATCGTCAACGCGCCGCCCGTGACCGCCAGCGTGAGCGTGAGCCGCGGTTCCGCCTGGCCGACGTTCCTCGCCGTGGCGATCGCGGTCCTGCTCGCGGCCGCGGGCACGGCCGGCGTCGCCCGGCGGCGCCGGGCCGAGCGGTCATGAGGACAAGCCGAGCGATCGCGAGGACGTACGGCCGCCTTCCGCGCGGGCTGCATCCGGTGGCGTGGTGGATCTGGGCTCTCGCCCTGGCGGTGGCGGCGAGCCGGACCACCAACCCGCTCCTGCTGCTGCTGATCCTGGCCGTGCTCGGCCTGGTGGTGGCACTGCGGCGGAGTGACGCGCCGTGGGCGCGCGGGTACCGTTTCTACCTGACCATGGCGCTGACCGTCATCCTCATCCGGGTCCTGTTCCGTGTCGTCTTCGAAAGCGGTGTCACGCCCGGCGACCAGATCCTGTTCCGGCTGCCCCGTATCCCGACGCCATCCTGGTACGCCGGCGTGCAGATCGGCGGGCCGGTGTCGCTTGAGGCCGTACTGTCGGCTGTCCTGGACGGCGCCAGGCTTGCCTGCCTGCTGTGCTGCATCGGCGCCGCCAACACCCTGGCCAATCCTAAGCGGGCGCTGCGGGTCCTGCCGGGCGCGCTGTACGAGCTGGGCGTCGCCGTCACCGTAGCCCTGTCCGTGGCTCCGCAGCTGGTAGACAGTACCCAGCGGGTCCGCCGCGGCCAGCGCCTGCGCGGCACGGACCGGCGTGGCCTGCGGGCGCTGCGTGCGACCGCCATTCCCGTCCTGCATGACGCGCTTGAACGGTCGCTGCGGCTGGCGGCCGCGATGGATTCACGCGGTTACGGCCGGACCGGCACCGCGACCCGGGCCAGCAGGCGGCTGACCGCCGCGCTGCTGCTGGCCGGCCTGTCCGGGCTGTGCCTGGGCGCGTACGGCCTGCTGGACAGCGGCATGCCCGCCGGGCTGGCGATCGGCGGGTTCGCCGCCGGCACGGCGGCCTGCACCGGGGGGCTGTTCCTGGGCGGACGGCGGGTCTCGCGCAGTCATTACCGCCCGGACCCCTGGGGCTGGCCTGAATGGGCGGTAACCGCCTGCGGCCTGGCCGGCGCGGCCGGACTGTGCGTGACCGTGGGCTACAACCCGGCCGCGGTGAATCCCTCGCTGTACCCGCTGCACTGGCCGTCGCTCCCGCTGATCCCCGCGATCGCGATCCTGGCCGCCGGGCTGGCCGCCGTGGTCGCGCCGCCGCCCCCGCTAGCAGCCGCGGAACCTGACCCGGCGCTGCCGCGGCCGCGGCCAGCCGTGGCGGGAGCGTCCCAGTGATCCACTTCGACCAGGTCGGCATCACCTACGACGGCAGTCCGAGCCCGGTGCTGCGGGGAGTCAGCGTCCGGATCGAGGAAGGCGAGCTGTGCCTGGTCATCGGCCACACCGGCAGCGGGAAGTCGACGCTGCTTGGAGCCGTCAACGGGCTGGTGCCGCATTTCACCGGCGGCACGCTGACCGGCCGGGTTGTCGTCGCCGGCCGTGATACCGCTCGGTACAAGCCGCGGGAGCTGGCCGATGTAGTCGGCGTCGTCGGGCAGGACCCGCTCGCCGGGTTCGTCACCGACACCGTCGAGGAAGAGCTCGCTTACACCATGGAGCAGCTGGCCATCGAGCCGGCCGCCATGCGCACCCGGCTGGAGGAGACCCTCGACATCCTGGGCATCGCCAGCCTGCGGCACCGGGCACTGCACACCCTGTCCGGCGGCCAGCAGCAGCGGGTCGCGATAGGAGCCGCGCTGACCGCGCATCCGCGGGTCCTGGTCCTCGATGAGCCGACCTCGGCGCTCGATCCGACCAGCGCCGAGGATGTGCTCGCGGCGATCACGCGCCTGGTGCACGACCTCGGGGTAACCGTCGTTCTCGCCGAGCACCGGCTGGAGCGAGTGATGCCGTACGCGGACCGGGTCATCTACCTGGCGGGCGAAGGCAGGATCGAGGAAGGCCCGCCCGCCGAGATCGCCGGGCGGGCCGAGGTCAGGCCGCCGGTGGTGGAGCTGGGGAAGCTGGCCGGCTGGCAGCCGCTGCCGCTATCGGTGCGGGACGCCCGCCGCCTCGCGCCCGCGCTGCGGCAGCGGCTGCCCCGCACGCCGCCCCTCCCGGCCCGCGTCGCCCAGGCCGGGCCGACTGCCCTGACCGCACGTGGCATCGTGGTGCGTTACGGCCCGGTGATCGCGGTCCGCAGCGTCGGCCTGACCCTGCGCGGCGGCGAGTGCACCGCGCTGATGGGCCGCAACGGGTCGGGGAAGTCATCCCTGCTGTGGGCACTGCAGGGAACCGGCAGCCGGGCCGCGGGGACCGTCAGCGTCGGGCCGGCGGCCGCCGATCCGGCCCGGCTCCCGCCCGGCCGGGCCCGGCGGCTGGTGGGGCTGGTGCCGCAGACCCCGGCCGACCTGCTGTACCTGGATACGGTCGGAGCCGAGCTCGCCCAGGCCGACCGGGACGTCAGCGATGGCACGGTGCCCGCCCGGGACATCCTGGACGAGATCGCACCCGGCATCCCCGCGGGCACCCATCCGCGCGACCTGTCCGCTGGTCAGCAGCTCGCGCTGGTCCTTGCCATCCAGCTGACGGCCGCACCCGCCGTCATCCTCCTCGACGAGCCGACCCGGGGCCTGGACTACCAGGCCAAAGCAAGCCTGACCCGCGTCCTTGATCGGCTCGCCGCGCGCGGGCACGCGATCGTGGTGGCGACCCACGACGTAGAGTTCGTGACCCGGGCCTGCGACCGGGTCGTCGTCATGGCCGAAGGAGACGTGGTCACCGACGGGCCAGCCGCCGCGGTGCTGACTGCCTCGCCGACCTTCGCACCGCAGATCGCCAAGATCCTGGCCCCGCTGCCTTACCTCACCGAGGCTCAGGTCGCCGCTGGCCTGGGCGGGCGGGCGGCGGGATGAGGAACCGCGTAGCGGCCATAGCCGTCAGGCCCCGGTCCGTCATCGTGATCACGATGGCGTCAGCGATCGGCCTGGTGGCCTTCCTCTGGCCGTTCGTGGTCGCCCCGGGGACGTTCAGCTCCACCGAGACCCCGCCGCTGATGTTCGGTGTCCTGCTCGCGCTGGTCCTCGCGGTCGTCTTCGCGGAGATAGCCGACGGCGGAATCGACGCCAAGGCGCTGGCGATGCTGGGGGTGCTGTCCGCGATCAACGCGGCGCTGCGGCCACTCGACGCGGGCACCGCCGGGATCGAGATCGTGTTCTTCCTCCTGGTGCTCGCCGGGCGGGCCTTCGGAGCCGGCTTCGGCTTCGCCCTGGGCTGCACGTCGATGTTCGCGTCCGCGCTGCTGACCGGCGGAGTCGGGCCGTGGATGCCGTACCAGATGTTCGGCTGCGCCTGGATCGGCATGCTGGCCGGCCTGCTGCCACCCCTGCGGGGGAAGGCCGAGATCGCCATGCTGGCGGCGTACGGAGCAGTGGCCGGCTACCTCTTCGGGTTCCTGCTCAACCTGTCATTCTGGCCGTTCTCCCTCGACCCGGCCAGCTCCATCGCCTACCGGCCGGGGCTCCCCTTCCTTGAGCAGTGGCATCGCTACCTGCTGTTCGACGCCACGACCTCGCTGGGCTGGGATACCGGACGGGCCGTCACCAACGTTGTCGCGATCCTGATCGCCGGGCCGGCCATCCTGGCCGCGTTCCGGCGCGCCGCGCGCCGCGCCAACTTCCGCCCGGTGAGCGCCGCCGGGCAGCCGGCGGCACCGTCCCAGGAAGCGGCACCGTCCCAGGAAGCGGCACCGGCCGACGACAGCGCCTGACCAGACCTCGCGCAGGCCGGATGAAAGTGGCTTCAACCACCCGGTCCCATGCGGGTCGCTGCCACAGCCACCCGGTCGGACGATCATGGCGGGTGGGCGTGGTCGGATGATCATGGCGGGTGGGCGTGGTTGCGGAAAATTGCGGACGGGTACGATCGGGCCAGGAGGTGACGGCCACGAAAAGGGGACTGACGGTCTTCGTGCTGGCGCTGCTCGGCAGCGTGCTGCTCGGCGTGATCGCGGGACTGATCTGGGGCGCGGTAGCACCGCGGGCGGTGTACCAGGAGGTGTCCCAGGGCGAGGCTCAGCTGGTCAACGCTGAGTCCACCGCGTTCATCGTGGCCGACGCCTGGTTCTGCGGCATCGCCGCCGTGGGCGGGCTGATCACCGGGATCCTCGGCAGCCGCCTGCTGGTTCGCAAGGACGGCTGGCCGGCCGCCCTGGGACTGGTGCTCGGTGCCGTCGTCGCCGCGTACGTCGCGATGGAGATGGGCGAGTTCATCGGGCTGTCTACCTTCAACCACCAGCTCGCGACGGCCGCCACCGGCACCTATTTCAATAACTCACTCGCGCTCGGCGCCAGGAGCGCGCTTGCGTTCTGGCCCCTGGTCACCTCGGCGGTGATCGCGCTCACCGCCGCGGGCGGCCGCCAGCCGGCCGAGCAGCCTGCCGACCCAGGCCCAGTGTCCGGCATGTGGACACCGGGGCAAGCGGACGGGCACGCTCCGTAGACTATGCGGGTGATCCCGCGAATTGACTTGCGCGGGCGTAAGCCCGCCGACCTCAGCCGTACCGCCCTGACCGGGGTCCTGCCCCGTGCCACGCTCGACGTCGAGGCCGCAGTGGACGTGGTAAGGCCCCTGTGCGAGGACATCAAGCATCGCGGCGCCGCGGCGGTGCGCGAGTACACGCTGCGGTTCGACGGGGTCGACCTGGTATCCACCCGGGTTCCGCAGGCAGCGCTCGACGCGGCGCTGGCCGGGCTCGACCCCAGTGTCCGGGCCGCGCTTGAGGAGGCCGTACGGCGGACGACGGCGGTGCACAGCGCCCAGGTGCCCACCGAGACGCCGGTGCGGGTCACCGGCGGGCTCACCGTCACCGGGCGGTTCATCCCGGTCGGGCGGGCCGGGGTGTACGTGCCAGGCGGGCTGGTGGCCTACCCGTCGTCGGTCGTCATGAACGTCGTCCCGGCCCAGGTCGCGGGGGTGGCAGAGATAGCTGTCGCCTCGCCGCCGCAGCGGGAGAACGGCGGCCTGCCGCACCCCGTGGTGCTGGCCGCGTGCGCGCTGCTCGGCGTCCGCGAGGTGCACGCGGCCGGCGGGGCGCAGGCGCTGGCGATGTTCGCCTACGGCACGCAGGACTGCGAGCCAGCCGACGTCATAACCGGGCCCGGCAACGTGTACGTCGCCGCCGCCAAGCGGGTACTGCGCGGCGCGGTGGGGACCGACGGGGAGAACGGGCCCACCGAGGTGGCGATCATCGCCGATGACAGCGCCGACCCGGCCTACATCGCCGCCGACCTGATCGCCCAGGCCGAGCACGACGAGCTTGCTGCCTGCCTGCTCATCACCCCCGACGAGGATCTCGCCGGGCGGGTCGACGCCGAGCTGGCCAGGCAGGTGCCGCTGACCAGGCACCGGGAGCGAGTGGAGGCGGCGCTGGCCGGGCAGTCCGGCTGCGTGCTCACCGACGACATCGACGCGGCCATGGCGGTCTCCGACGCCTGGGCCCCTGAGCACCTGGAGATCCAGGCCAGGGACGCGGCCAAGCTGGCCGGGCGGATCCGCAACGCCGGCGCGATCTTCGCCGGCGCCTGCGCGCCGGTATCCCTCGGCGACTACCTGGCCGGGTCCAACCACGTGCTGCCGACCGGCGGCACCGCCCGGCACACCAGCGGGCTTTCCGTGTTCCCGTTCCTGCGGCTGGTCAACGTCATCGAGTGCGACCGGGACACGCTGGCCGCCACCGCACCGCTGATCGACGCCCTCGGTGGCTCCGAGGATCTGGCAGCGCACGTTGCCGCGGTACGGGTAAGGGTTCCGTGATGCGGGAACCACAGGCCGTTCTGAGGAATGATCTTAAAGATCTTGAGCCCTACGGAGCACCGCAGCTGGACGTGCCAGTGGCGCTCAACACCAACGAGAACCCGTACCCGCCGAGCCCGGAGCTGGTGCGGGCGGTGGCGGACGCGGTGGCGGCGGTCGCCGGGACGCTGAACCGCTATCCCGACCGGGATGCCGTGGACCTGCGTAAAGGCCTGGCCGACTATCTCGGGCACGGGCTCACCGGAGAGCAGGTGTGGGCGGCCAACGGATCGAATGAAGTGATACAGCAGCTGCTGCAGGCCTTCGGCGGGCCGGGACGGCGGGCACTCGGGTTCGAGCCGAGCTACTCCATGCACCCGCTGATCGCGCGGGTGACCTGCACGGAGTGGGTGCCGGTCCAGCGAGACGCGGATTTCGGCATCAGCGCGGAGCGGGCGGCGAGTGCCATCGAGGCCGCGCAGCCGTCGCTCGTGTTCCTCACCTCACCGAACAACCCAACCGGTACCGCGATGCCACTGGATGTGATATCGTTGGTTTGTTCGGTAGCACCCGGGATCGTGGTGGTAGACGAGGCGTACGCGGAGTTCGCGCGGACCGGTACGCCCAGCGCGCTGTCGCTGCTGCCGCGGTATCCAGGGCTGGTGGTCACCCGGACGATGTCCAAGGCCTTCGCGATGGCGGGCGCGCGGGTCGGGTACCTGGCGGCGTCGGCCGAGCTGATCGCGCAGCTGCTGGTGGTGCGGCTGCCTTACCACCTGTCGGCGGTGACCCAGGCGGTCGCCCGGGCCGCGCTGGCGCACGCCGCCGAGCCGCTCGCGACGGTCGCGCTGTTGCGGTCATCGCGCGATGAGCTCGTATCCTGGCTGCGGGGGCGCGGGCTGGCGGTAGCGGACTCGGACGCGAACTTCGTCCTGTTCGGGGAGTTTGATGACCGGCGGGCGGTCTGGCAGGGGCTGCTGCACCGGGGCGTGCTTGTCCGCGAGGTAGGCCCGCCGCGGTGGCTGCGGGTCACGGTAGGGACGCCGGAGGAGATGGCGGCGTTCCGTTCTGCACTGGAAGAGGTCCTGCGGTGAGAGAGGTGCGGCGCTTATGGGGCGCGAAGCGCGCGTGGAGCGGCTGACCCAGGAAACCCAGATCCTGGTGGAGCTCAACCTGGACGGGATCGGTACGGTCGAGGTATCGACCGGCGTGCCGTTCTTCGACCACATGCTCGCGCAGCTCGGCAAGCATGCCTGCCTGGACCTGATGGTGCGGGCCAAGGGCGACATCGAGATCGATGCGCACCACACCGTGGAGGACACCGCCATCACGCTGGGGCAGGCGCTGCGCGAGGCGCTGGGCGACAAGTCGGGTATCGCGCGGTTCGGCAGCATCCTGGTGCCGCTGGACGAGACGCTGGTGCAGGCCGCCGTCGACCTGTCGGGGCGGCCGTACATGGTGCACTCAGAGCCGGCCGGGATGGCACCGCTGATCGGATCCTACGACACCACGCTGACCGGCCACTTCTGGGAATCGCTGGCGTACAACGCCGCGATCTGCCTGCATGTCAACGTGCTCGCCGGGCGGAACCCGCACCACATCGTGGAAGCCCAGTTCAAGGCGGTCGCGCGGGCGCTGCGGGCAGCCGCCGCGCCGGACCCGCGGGCGCCAGGGATCCCGTCCACCAAGGGCGTGCTCTTAGATGACCGGAGCCTCTTAGATGACCGGGGCCTCTTAGATGACAAGGGTCGCGGTGCTCGACTACGGGTCGGGCAACCTGCGGTCCGCTGAGCGGGCCCTGGCCCGGACCGGTTCCGAGGTCAGCGTGACGCGTGACGCGGATGAGGTACTCGCGTGCGACGGGCTCGTCGTCCCGGGAGTGGGCGCGTTCGCGGCCTGCATGACGGGACTGCTGGGGGTCGGCGGGGACAAGCTGATCGCGCAGCGAGTTGCCCTGGGGCTGCCGGTGCTGGGGATCTGCGTGGGGATGCAGGTGCTGTTCGGCACCGGCGTGGAGCACGGGATCGCCACCGACGGGTGCGGGGTGTGGCCGGGGGCGGTGCAGCGGCTCGACTCAGGGACGCTGC
>Ga0208725_1000229_pt1 | contig 12963 bp, 9 predicted proteins | sample MicForSoSWNH13_O_FD_188004 | JGI IMG/M metagenome (GOLD analysis project Ga0208725, IMG submission 188004) | Forest soil microbial communities from Harvard Forest Long Term Ecological Research site in Petersham, Massachusetts, USA - MetaG HF011... | ecosystem: Environmental > Terrestrial > Soil >... | reverse complement strand
AAGGAACGGAAGAAGGCCGGGCTGAAGAAGGCCCGGAAGGCCCCGCAGTACTCGAAGCGCTGATCTGACGCCAGCGCCGTCCCAGCGGAAAACCAGGAGCGGGTTCCCATGGGTCGTCTATTCGGTACCGACGGTGTCCGGGGGGTTGCAGGCCGTGGTCTCACGGCCCAACTCGCCATGGACCTGGCGGTCGCAGGTGCCGCGGTCCTGTCCGGAGCGCCGGCCTCGCCGGCGCGCCGTGCCCGGGCCGCGGTCGGCCGGGACCCGCGGACATCGGGTGAGTTCCTCGAGGCTGCCGTCGTGGCCGGCCTGGCCAGTTCCGGCGTTGACGTGCTGCGGCTGGGCGTCATCCCGACCCCGGCGGTCGCGTACCTGACCGAAGCGCTGGACGCCGACTTCGGCGTGATGCTGTCCGCCAGCCACAACCCGGCACCCGACAACGGGATCAAGTTCTTCGCGCGCGGCGGCCGAAAGCTGCCGGACGCGGCGGAGGACGAGATCGAGCGCAGGCTGACCGCGCCGCACGGCGGCAACGGCAGCAACGGCACGCCCGGTGGCGTGCCCGAACTCGGTTTCGGCCGGGTCACCGACGCGTCCGGCGAGCGCGAGCGCTATCTCGACCATTTGCTGTCCTCGCTGCCCGCCAAGGCCGGTGACAAGCCGCTGGCCGGCCTGCGGGTGGTGGTCGACTGCGCGCACGGGGCCGCCTATGAGATCGCGCCGCGGATGCTGCGCGGGGCCGGCGCCGAGGTCATCGCCATCGGGGCGGAACCCGACGGGGACAACATCAACGAAGGCTACGGCTCGACGAGCCTTGGCGCGCTGAGGGCTGCGGTCGTCGAGCACGGCGCCGATGCCGGCATCGCCCACGACGGCGACGCCGACCGGTGCCTGGCGGTCGATGCGGACGGCCAGGTCATCGACGGTGACCAGATCATCGCCGTGCTGGCGTTCGCGCTGAAGGACGCGGGGCTTCTGGCGGACGACACCGTTGTGGTGACGGTCATGTCCAACCTGGGGCTGCGGCTGGCCATGCGCGACGCGGGCATCTCCGTGGTGGAGACCCCGGTCGGCGACAGGTACCTGGTCGCGGCGATGCGGGAGGGGCAGTTCGTGCTGGGCGGCGAGCAGTCCGGCCACATCATCCTGCTGGACCACGCCACGACCGGGGATGGGCTGCTGACCAGTCTGCACCTGCTGGCGACGGCGGCAGGCCGCGGCCGGCCGCTGGGCGAGCTCACGAAGGTGATGACCAAGTACCCGCAGGTGCTGATCGCCGTCCCGGGTGTGGACAAATCCCTGGTCGCCTCCTCCCCGGAGCTGTCCCGGGCGGTGCGGGCCGCGGAAGCGGAACTCGGCGACTCGGGCCGGGTACTGGTGCGGCCGAGCGGCACCGAGCCGGTCGTCCGGGTGATGGTTGAGGCGGTGGACTCCGGGCACGCGCAGCAGGTGGCGGGCACGCTCGCGGACACCGTGCGGAGCCTCGCCTGACGGCGCTGGCCCGGTGACCCCGCGGCGGGTCAAGATCACTGCCTGTTACGCATAGCCCCGGTCCATCTGGATGCCGCACGGCGCACACGCTTTTCTCAGCGGTATCACGAATGTCTCCCACGTCACGCACGTAGTGTTTTGTCACGGCCGTACAGTAAATGTGCAGCGGGGAGGCGCGGGACATGGGGGCATCGGGCATCGTGGCGCTTGCGCCTGGCGCTGATTTCGCGGGGAATCCCCCCGTCGCTCACCCGCCTGCGCCAGTACCCGGAATGCCTTGCGGTACAGGCGAAACGTGGCCGCGGCAGGGCGCTCAGCGCTCATGCTCAGCCGCTGTGGGTAGATTTCCTCACCCTGATGACGGATGTTCCGGGCTAACGCAGCTGACACAGTTTTATCTCACGTGCCGCGTAGCGCGTGATGACCGCTATACCGCCAGGGGGAACACATTGTCTGTACCCGAGCCCACGCGGCCGGTGCGCTGATGAGCAGCGACAATACGCGTGCCACCGGGATCACGCCGGCGGTGGTGCTGAAGTTCGACCCGAACGTCATGCACCACGGCGGCCTCGGTGTCATTCGCAGCCTAGGGCGACTCGGCGTTCCGGTCTACGGGGTGCACGAGGGACCGTGGGCGCCCGCCGCGAACTCCAGGTACCTGCAGGGCCGGTTCTTCTGGCAGCCGAACCCGGACGAGGTCGAGCGGGTCCAGGCGGAACTGCTGCGACTGGCGGAGCGGATCGGCCAGCCTGCCGTGCTGGTGCCGACAGATGACGCGGGCTCGATCTTCCTGGCCGAGCACGGGGACGGTCTGCGGGAGCACTTCCTGTTCCCGGCCCCGCCGCGGGATCTGCCCCGGCAGGTCGCCGGCAAGTACTCACTGCACGAGCTCTGCCGCGAGGCCGGCATGCCAAGCGTGCAGGCCGCGGTGCCGGACTCGCTGGACGCGGCGCGCGGGTTCGCCGCCGGCGCCGGCTTCCCGCTGATCGCCAAGCTGACCACTCCCTGGACCGGGCACGGGAACATCCGCAGCACCTCGATCCTGGCCGACGCCGGCGAGCTCGATGACATTTACCGGGCCTGCGCTCAGGCCGGCGTCGGGCTGATGCTGCAGGAGTTCATCCCGGGCGGGCCGGGGCAGGACTGGTTCTTCCACGGGTACTGCGACGCCAGCTCGACGTGCCGCCCGGCGTTCACCGGCGTCAAGGAGCGGTCCTACCCGGCGCACGCAGGGCTGACCTGTCTCGGCCGCTCCGAGCCCAACGACAAGCTGCGCGACCAGATCACCGGGCTGCTGCAGCGCGTGGGCTACCAGGGGATCCTGGATCTCGACATCCGGTTCGACCCCAGGGACGGCCAGTACAAGCTGCTGGACTTCAACCCGAGGATCGGCGCGCAGTTCAAGCTCTTCCGCGACGCCGCGGGCACCGACGTCGCCACCGCCTGCTACCTCGACCTGACCGGGCAGGCCATTCCCGAGAGCGAGCAGGTGCCCCGCAGGTTCGTGGTGGAGAACTACGACCCTATCGCCGCGTTCCGCTACTGGCGCGGTGGCGAGCTCGGCCTGCGGTCGTGGCTGGGGTCGGTGCGGACGGTTGACGAGACCGCGTGGTTCGCGCGCGACGACCTGCGCCCGTTCGGCGTGATGTGCCTGCGGATGGGCTGGCGCGTGGCGACAAGGCCGCTCGGCCTGCCCCAGGGCAAGGCGTCAAGCACAGATTTCCGTTTCTCTGGCGGCCGTGGCGCTGCCAGAGCCGGCCGGGGCGCATGGCGCTCGCAGCCGGTCACCCCGGTAACTCAGACCGAGATCGCGCGGCAAACGAAGCCGCGATCGCCCAAGGAGGGGACACGAGTATGAGCGACGCCGTTGAGGTCGCGATAGTGGGAGCCGGCCCATACGGGCTGTCGCTCGGCGCGCACCTGCGCAAAGCCGGCGTGAGCGTGCGTCAGTTCGGGCTGCCGATGCAGCTCTGGCGGGACTTCATGCCCGAGGGCATGTTCCTGAAGTCGCAGGGGTTCGCATCGAACCTGTCCGACCCGGACCACACGCACACGCTTGAGGCCTTCTGCAAGGCGACTGGCCGTCCCTACGCCGACTATGGCCTGCCGGTGCCGCTGGACACGTTCGTGGCCTACGGCGAGTGGTTCCGTGCGGCGCTCGTGCCGGACATTGACGAGGTGCTCGTCACCAACATCGCCAAGGCCGGTGACGGGTTCGAGGTCACGCTGGCAAGTTCCGAGCAGGTGCGGGCGCGCAAGGTGGTCGTGGCCATCGGCGTCGAGGCGTTTGCTTACGTGCCCGAGCCGCTGTCCGCGCTGCCCCCGTCGGTGTGCACGCACGCATCGGCGCACACCGACCTCGGGGTCTTCAAAGACCAGGAGGTCATCGTCATCGGCGCCGGCCAGTCCTCGCTCGAGTCGGCCGCGCTGCTGCACGAGAAGGGCGCCAAGGTTCAGCTGGTCGCGAGGAAGGACGTCATCCGCTGGAACGGCGTGCCGCTGGCGCTGGACCGCCCGCTGCCGCAGCGGCTCAAGGAGCCCGAGTCGGGTCTCGGCTCCGGCTGGGCCACCTGGTTCTACTCCAACCACCCCGGCTCGTTCCGGCACCTGCCGCGGTCCACGCGGGTATACCGGGCCAGGACCGCACTCGGCCCGGCCGGGGCCAGCTGGCTGCGTGAACGGGTGGAGGGGCAGTTCCCGACCTTGACCGGCCTGTCGATCAAGTGGGCAAGAATGCAGGACGGCGGCGTCCGTCTGGGGCTCACCGGAACGGGCGGCACGCGTGAGCTCGGCGCCGACCACGTGCTCGCGGGCACGGGCTACCGGTGGGACATGACCCGGCTGTCGTTCTTCGGTGAGCAGATGCTGGCCGGCCTGCGGACGGTGCCAGGCACCGGCAGCTCCATGGTGGGCCGCGACTACGAGACCACCGTCCCCGGCCTGTACATGATGGGCCCGGCCGTCGCCCCGACCATGGGGCCGGTCATGCGCTTCGTCTTCGGCTCCGAGCACGCCGCCAGCACGGTGGCGCGGCAGCTCATCGCCGGCAGCACGGGCAGCCGGTCCCGGTCAGCAGTGGCGGCGGGCCGGTAATGACCGGAGACTTCGGGCAGCGCAGCGCGGACACGGACCCGTTCGGGCGTGTCCCTGCTGCGCGGCCCGGTGACGGGGGATTTGACCTGGCGGGCCAGCTGGCGCGCCCGCGGCTGGGGGAGCGCTCGGCCGGGCGGTTCAGCCGGATCGTGCCGGTCGTCGCGCTGCCGCTTGCCGATGTGCTCGCGCTGGCCGCCGCGGTCGGCGTGGTCGGAAGGTTGGCCGCGCCAGAGGTCCTGTACGCGTTCATCGTTCTGGGCGTCCTCGCCGCCATGGGGCTGCACCGGCTGCGGATCTGCCTGCGCGTCGCCGACCAGGCCGGGCGCATCATCACCGCCGCGGCGCTGCCGCTGCTGGTCCTGCTGCTGTGGATTCCGGCCGGCGTCGCAGCCCGGCTGGCGCTGTGCGCGGCCGGGCTGGTGATCGCCTTCCGCGTCGCCGTGTGCGCGGTGCTGCGCACCGCCCGCCGCGGCGGCCTGCTCGGTGAGCCCGCGATCGTGGTCGGCGCCGGGACGTTCGGCGCGCACATCGGCGAGCTAATGCGCGCGCACCCGGAGCTCGGGCTCCGGGTACAGGGCTACCTGGACTACGGCCCGCCCCGCCGTGACCTCGCGCTGCCGTCGCTCGGCGCGCCCGCCGACCTCGCGCGGGTGGTCACCAGGCTCGGCATCCGGCGGGTCATCGTCTGCTACGCCGCCTGCAAGGACGAGGACCTGGTCACCGTGCTGCGCGCGGCCAGGCCGCTGCGCGCCGACATCTGCGTGGTGCCGCGGCTCTACGAGGTCGGCATGGCGGTCCCGCGCGCCTGCCTGGACGAGCTGTGGGGCATACCGCTGATCCCGCTGCGGCGCCTGGGTCGTTCGACCGTGAGCCTGGCGCTGAAGCGCACGCTCGACGTGGTCATCGCGGCGGCCTTGCTGATCGCGGCGGCCCCGGTGCTGTTCGTCCTGGCCACTGCGATCAGGTTGCAGACCGGCCAGACCCCGCTGTTCCGCCAGCACCGGGTCACCGGCCCCGGCCGGACTTCGTCGGTCGTCAAGCTGCGCACGCTCAGCGGCAGCGCCGACCCCAACACCTCCTGGGGCGTTTCCGGGCATCAAAGCAGCGCCCTGGGCCGCTGGCTGCGGGACACGCACCTCGACGAGCTGCCGCAGCTGTGGAATGTGCTGCGCGGCGACCTGTCGCTGGTTGGCCCCAGGCCCGAGCGGCCCTACTTCGCCGATCAGTTCGGCCACGAGATCCTGCGGTACAGCGACAGGACCAGGATGCCGGCCGGGATGACCGGCTGGGCACAGGTCCACGGCCTGAATGGGGACACCTCGATCGTCGAGCGCGCCCGCTTTGACAACCAGTACATCGAGTACTGGACGCCATGGCTGGACGTCGTGATCCTCGCGCGCACGCTTGCCGCCTTGATCACCCGCCGGCCGGAGGAGCGATGACCACGGGTACCGCCCGCGCCGACGCCTGGCTGCAAGACGGCCAGCTCAAGTTGCGCGAAACTCCGATGATCCTCATGTACCACGGCATTGCCGACGTGGACGAGGACCCGAACCAGCTGTGCGTGTCGCCAGCCCGGTTCGCCGAGCAGATGGCCTGGCTGGCCCGCCGCGGCCTGCGCGGCGTCGGCATAGCGGCGCTCGTCGACGCGATGCGGGCCGGCCGTCAGCGCGGGCTTGTCGGCCTCACCTTCGACGACGGCTACACCAACGTGCTCGAGACCGCGCTGCCGGTACTGCGGCGGCACGGCTTCGGCGCTACCGCGTACATCATCTCCGACCGGCTCGGCGGCACCAACGAGTGGGACGAGGGCCCCACCTGGCAGCTGATGACAGGCGACCAGGTCCGCGAGCTCGCCGCTGCCGGAATCGAGATCGGCTCGCACGCCGCCACCCACATGCGCCTGGCCGGGGCAAGCCCGGCCCAGCTGACGGCCGAGATCAGCGACAGCAGGGCCAGTCTCGGCGCCCTGCTCGGCACCGAGATCCGCGGCTTCGCCTACCCGTACGGGTCGATGGACGCCGCCGCCCGGCGGGCCGTGCGCGACGCCGGCTACGAGTACGCGTGCGCCGTGGAGGCCACAACGGCTGAGATCGGGCTGATGGCGCTGCCCAGGCTCTACGCCGGTCAGCAGGACGATGCCATGCGGATGGCGGCCAAGCGGCTGCTCTACCGGGGCCGTATCGCGCTCAGAGGGAGACGTTCATGAAAGTGCTTCACGTCATCACCGGTCTCGACGCCGGCGGCGCCGAGCTGCAGCTCTCGATGATCCTGCGGCGAACCCGGCACGAATCGGACGTGGTCACGCTGTACAACCCGGGTCCGGTTGCCGACATGATCAGGGACCAGGGGACCTCGGTCCGCGACCTCGGGATGCAGCGCAACACCGAGCTGCCCGCGCTGCTGCGGCTGCGCAAGCTGGTCAAGGACGGCCAGTACGACGTGGTGCACACCCACCTGTACCGGGCCCAGATCTACGCCCGCCCCGCGGCGCGGCTGGCCGGCGCGCCGGTGGTGCTGACGACGGAGCACTCGATCGGCGAGACGCACATCGAGCGGCGCAAGATGACCAGGTCGGTGCGCGCGCTCTATCTCACCTCGGAGCTGTTCTCCGACGCCACGATCGCCGTGTCCGACATCGTCAAGGACCGCCTGGTGCGCTGGGGCGTGCGGCCCGGCAAGGTCACCATCATCCCGAACGGGGTGGACACCGACGAGCTCGGCTTTGACGCCGAAGCGCGGGACCGGGTCCGCGCGCAGTTCGGTATCTCGCCGAAAACGTACGTGATCGGCGCGCTCGGGCGCCTCGACCCGAACAAGCGGGTCGACCTGACCATGGAGGCGGCCGCGCCGATGCTCGGCGAGAAGTGCAAGATCCTGGTGATCGGGCGCGGCGAGGACCAGCCGAGGCTTGAGGCCGCGGCCGAGCGGCTCGGCGTGACCGAGCATGTGATCTGGGGCGGCTACCAGGCCGATACCACCGCGATGCTGTCCGCCTTCGACCTGTACGTAGCCGCCTCCCTGCAGGAGACGTTCGGGCTGTCGGTGCTCGAGGCGCTGGCCAGCGGGCTTCCCGTGCTGTACACGACCTGCCCCGCCCTTGACGGCATTCAGACCGAGCGGGCCCGCATGGTGGCGGGCACTCCGGATGCACTGCGGGACGAGATCCGCAAGGAGTTTGACACCGGGCCCAGGCCGCGCATCGCGGACAGCAAGGTGTTCGAGAAGTACGGCATCGAGTCTGTGGTCAGCCGGATCGACGACCTCTACGAGAAGATCCTCGAGACCCGGCCGGCCCGGGCGCGGCGGAAGGTCGCGCGCCGCCGGCCGGCGGGCGCGTCCCGGCAGGCAAGCCCGGCCGCCGCGGTGTCCGGTACCAACAGCAACGAGACGGCGCGTTGACCAACAGCTAGTTTTTCCCTCCCCACGCAATCAGACAGGAGCACGCGACCTCAAGTCAGGTGACGGAACTTACATGGATGTGGCGCTAATCGGAGAAGGCACCTACCCGCACCAGTTCGGTGGGGTAAGCGTCTGGTGTGACCAGCTTGTCCGCGGGATGCCTGACTATGACTTCCTGCTGGTTGCCCTGACCGCGACGGGCGCGGAGCCGGTTCGGTGGTCGCTGCCGGACAATGTTGCTTCGGTGCAGAGCATGCCGCTCTGGGGTCCTCCGCCTGCGCGCCGGCGCGGCTGGCGAACCCGGTCGGTGCCCTGCCCTCCGCTCCGCGATCTGATCGATATTCTGCTCGCCTCGCCTTCCGAGGCCCAGGACCGCTTCGGCGATGTGCTGCGGGAGGTCTTCGAGTTCGCCCAGACCGAGGACCTGTCCGCGAGCCTGTCCAGCAACTGGGCGGTGCGGCTGCTCAGCGACACCTGGCGGGACTGGCGGATCGACTCGACGGAGGCGGCGCCCTCGCTGCACGACGCGGTGACCGCGATGCAGCTGCTCGAGCACTCCCTGCGCCCGCTGTCGTACCCGCCGGTGCGCGCCGACGTCGTGCACGCGGTGACCAACGGTCTCGGCGCGCTGCCCGCGCTGGCCGCCAAGTGGCGATACGGCACGCCGATGGTGGTCACCGAGCACGGCATCTACATGCGTGAGCAGTACCTGCACAGCCGCGATGTCCCGTTCCGCTGGCCGGTGCGGGCCTTGCACCTGCGGTTCCTGCGTCGCATGTGCTCGCTCGGCTACAACGAAGCCGAGTTGATCACGCCGGGCAACGTCTACAACAAGCGCTGGGAGGAACAGCTCGGCGCCGACCTGTCCCGGGTGCGCACCGTGTACAACGGGGTGGATCCCGCTGACTTCCCGGCCAGCGAGACCGAGCCCGACGTCCCGACGATCTCCTGGGCCGGCCGTGTCGACCCGGTCAAGGACCTGGAGACGCTGCTGCACGCGTTCGCGCTGGTGCACCGGGAGATGCCGCAGGCTAAGCTGCGGATGTTCGGGTCGCCTCCGCAGGGCCAGGAGGCCTACCTGGAACGTTGCAAGGCGCTGGCGGCCGATCTCGGCCTCGACGGTGCCGCGACGTTCGAGGGCCGGGTTGAGAAGATCCGCGATGCCTACGACTCCGGGCAGGTCGTGGTGCTCTGCAGCATTTCCGAGGGCTTCCCGTACACCCTGATCGAGGCGATGACCTGCGGGCGGCCGTGCGTGGCCACGGACGTCGGCGGAGTCAGCGAAGCGGTCGCCGACACCGGCATGATCGTGCCCCCGCGCAACCCCGAGGCCCTGGCACAGTCCTGCCTCACCCTGCTGCGGGACGCCAGCCTGCGGCGGAAGCTCGGTGCCGCGGCGCGGATGCGGGCGCTGGAGTACTTCACCGTCGACCGCGCGATCAGCGCCTTCGATGAGATCTACACGTTCGTCGGCACCGGTCTCGAGCTGCCGAACGCGGAGCTGGAGGACGACTCGGATGACCTGACGGTGTCCGCGCTGCCAGGGCGCGACGAGGAGACCGAGCTGCTCGAGGCCGCAGGATGAGCGGAAGCACCGGATGAGCACGAGCAGCTCCCGCGAGCCGATGTCGCGGTCGCGGCTGGCCGATCCAGCCGAGGCACAGCGGCCGGGGCCTGCGGCCAACGGGCACCACCGCGTGCCGCGCACCGTGGCAGCGCTCTGCGAGCAGTTCGCAGCGGTGTGCGCGTCCGCTGTCGATCCGCTGGAGATCGCCAGCGCGCTCGAGTTCGAGGGCCTGGGCGATCAGGCGGCCAAGCGGCGGTACGGCTATCCCGACGTGTTCGCGCTCGCTCAGGACATGTACTTCCGGGTGAAGCGCCAGCCGGCCGAGCCGGATGTGCCGGCGGATCCGTGGGAGGACAACGGCAGGCTCCGGCCGTTGCTGCATGGGCTGCTCTACGCCCTGCCCGGAGTGTGCTTCCCGGCCGCCGTCGGCCTGCTGATCGGGCCGGGCGTGGAGATCGCGCTGATCGTCGCGCTGCTCGCGGCGTGGTCGATGGGCCAGGGGCTCGCCTACCTGGGCTACATCAGGCTCGGCCGGACAACGGATATGGACCAGACGCGGCGGGTGCTGCGAATCGCCCTGGCCGCCGGGCTCGTCGTGGTGGCCGTCGCCCTGGCCGTCACCGGCCGGGTAGCGCACGCGCCGCCGTCGGCGCTGCTGTTCGGCCTGGGCGAGGGCATCTACATGCTCGGCGCAGGCGCCCTGATGGTGCTCGGCGCCGAGGCGTGGCTCATGGTCGCGCTGGCCCCCGGCGTGCTGTACAGCGCCGCGTTCCTGGCTCTGGGCAGGCCGGCCGACCTGCAGCACGTGGCCTGGGCAACGATGGCCACCACCCCGCTGCTGGCGCTGGCGCTCGCCGTGATCTACACGCGGCGGACCGGCCCGGTGACCGGCAAGCTGTTCGACCGGCAGGAATGGCTGGGTACATTGCCCGCCGTCGGTTTCGGGCTCGTCGCGGCCGGCCTGCTGATCTTCCCCGTTGCCGCGGGTCCGCACGGCCACGGCGGCATCAACTATGCAGCGCTGCTTGCCGGGCTGCCGCTGTCCCTGAGCATGGGCGCGGCCGAGGTGAGCCTGCTCTGGTACCGGCGGCGCACGCAGCGCCTGCTGCGCACCACCAGGGAGATGCGCGGGTTCGGGACCCGGGCGCGGCTGATCCTGGTGGCGGCGGTGCTCCAGTACGTGGCCGCGGCCGCGATCTTGACCCTCGCCGCGGTCGTGATCGCGAGCAAGACCGGTCTGCTTCATCCGAACCTGACGTTCTTGCCGCAGCTGGCGGCGTACGGGATGCTGGGCGCGGCAATGTTCATCGCGCTGACGTTGCAGGCGCTCGGCTCGCGCATCTTCCCGCTCATCGCCTGCGCCGTTGCCCTTGCCTTCGAGATCACTTTCCGCGGCCTCGGGGTGACCGCGCAGCTCATCGCGTGCACCTGGCTGCTCGTCGTGGTCGGCGGGTACGCGCTGGTCGTGCTGGGGAGGGCGGTGCGCCACGCCTACTAGGCAGAAGGCCGCGGCGCGCGGCTGATCGCGAAGTTCGTAACAGAGATTCGGAAGGAAACACCCATGACGGATATTGCTGCGGTCACCGGGGCCGAGGGTTTCATCGGCTCCCACCTCGTGGAAGGGCTGGTGCGGCGCGGCTACCGGGTCAAGGCCATGGTCCTCTACAACATGTGGAGTTCGACCGCGTGGCTGGAAACGCTGGACCCGGAGATCGCCGAGCAGGTTGACGTGGTGTTCGGGGACGTGCGCGACCCCGCGACCGTGCTCCAGCTGGTGGACGGCGCCTCGGTGGTGTACCACCTCGCCGCCATCGGCTCGGTCCCTTACTCCTACAGCGCGCCGCGGTCGTTCATCGACACCAACACGATCGGCACGATGCACGTGCTCGAGGCCGTGCGCTCCTGCCGGACCCCGCGGGTGGTGCACACCTCGACGAGCGAGACCTATGGCACCGCGCGCACGGTCCCGATCAGCGAGTCCCACCCGCTGCAGTCCCAGTCGCCTTACGCGGCATCAAAGACGGCCGCCGACAAGCTCGCAGAGTCCTACCACCTGAGCTTCGGGCTGCCCGTGGTCACGCTGAGGCCGTTCAACACCTTCGGCCCGCGCCAGTCCACCCGCGCGGTGATCCCGCAGATCATTACCCAGCTCGCGAGCGGCTCCAAGCAGCTGATGCTGGGCGCACTCGACCCGACCCGCGACTTCTCCTACGTTCTGGACACCGCCGAGGCGTTCATGACACTCGGCGAGGCCCCGGCGTCGGCGGTGATCGGCGAGCTGTTCAACTGCGGTCCCGGCGACGACATCGCGATCGGCAAGCTTGCGGAGGATATCGCCAGGCTTATGGGGGTCGAGGCGGATATCGTGGAGGACCCGAAGCGGCTGCGTCCCAAGGACTCTGAAGTGATGCGCCTGGTGTGCGATGCGACGAAGCTTCGCGAGCGCACCGGGTGGCGGCCGCAGTACACCCGGGATGAGGGCCTTGCCGAGACCATCGAATGGTTCCGCGACCCGGCGAACCTGGCCCGGTTCAAGACGGGCGAGTACCACCAGTGAGCTGTCCAGCAACATGGCGGGCGGCCGCATGCGGCTGCTGATCCTCGGCGCGAGCGGGTTTCTCGGCGGCCACGTGTGGCGGCAGGCCACCGCGGCCGGCGCGGAGGTGGTTACCGCGGGCCGGGCCGGGCTGCCCTGCTCGCCCGCGCACGAGCGGTTCGACCTGGCGGCGGACGACCCGGCCGGCATCGCCGAAATCATCGCGGCGGTGGCGCCCGACGCGATCGCCAACTGTGCCGGGCTCACCGTCGGCAGCCCGGACGTGCTGGCCGCGGCCAACATAACCGGTACCTACACGCTGGTCCGGGCGATGCTGCTGGCCGAAACGCCGGCCAGGCTCGTGCACCTCGGCTCGGCGGCCGAGTACGGGGGTGCCGAGCCTGGTGTGCCGCTCAACGAGTCGGCTCCGCCGCGGCCTGGCGCGCCGTATGGGGCAACGAAGCTGGCCGGCACCCGGCTGGTCGAGCTGGGCCGGGCAGCCGGGCTCGACGCCGTGGTGCTGCGGGTGTTCAACCCGGTCGGGGCCGGGGCGCCGGACAGCGGCCTGCCCGGCAGGGTGGCCGCGCAGCTGCGCCGGGCCCTGGCCGGCGACGCCGAGCTGCGGCTCGGTCCGCTGGACGCGGTTCGTGACTTCGTCGACGCGCGAGACGTCGCAACCGCGGTGCTCGCCGCCGCTGCCGCGCCCGCGCCGCCGCACGCCGTGCTCAACATCGGCAGCGGCACCGCGGTGCCGGCCCGGACGCTGGTGAAGGAACTCATCGCGGTCACCGGGTACGCCGGTCCCGTGCATGAGGACTCGGCGGGCTCGGCGCGATCCGGCGACCTGGACTGGCAGCAGGCCGACATCGGCCTG
>Ga0208725_1000228_pt1 | contig 13010 bp, 9 predicted proteins | sample MicForSoSWNH13_O_FD_188004 | JGI IMG/M metagenome (GOLD analysis project Ga0208725, IMG submission 188004) | Forest soil microbial communities from Harvard Forest Long Term Ecological Research site in Petersham, Massachusetts, USA - MetaG HF011... | ecosystem: Environmental > Terrestrial > Soil >... | reverse complement strand
TTCACGGGCCGATTCTGCTGATTTCCGGCGGCGATGATCACCTGTGGCCCGCCGCGGAAATGAGCGAAGCGATCATCGCGCGCCTGAAACGCAATGGCAGCGCGCACGCGGCCGAACATTTGCACTTCGCGCATGCCGGACACATGTTGCGCTATCCCCACCTGCCCGTCACCGCCCGCGATTCGCGCAATAAGCATCTCCGCGGCGCGCGTTTCTCCTTCGGTGGCACGCCCGCCGCCGACGCCGAAGCGCAAATGCAGGCCTGGCATCGCGCCATCGCCTTCCTGCGCACGAATCTGTAGCCGCGCTCCAATCACATAGCCTCGCGCCCATCGCGCAAGCCATGCCCGGGGATGAGAATCAACAGTGTGCTAAAATAGCGGCATAGTGCTGAAGGTCCTACAGAGTCTGCTCGACCTGCAGAGCGTGGACACACGTCTGCAAATTGTCCGCGCGCGCCTGGCGGCCCTGCCCAAAAAAATCGCGGAAGTTGACGGCCACGTGGCCGCCGCCAAAGCGGAACTCGACAAGAGCAAAACCGCGCAGCTGGCCACCGTAAAAGATCGCAAAAAATACGAGCTGGACGTGGAGCAGTGGAAAGACCGCGTCCGCAAATACAAGGACCAAACCTCGCAGGTGAAAACCAACGAGGCGTACAAAGCGCTGCAGCACGAAGTGCAGAACGCCGAAGACGAGATCGCCAAAGCAGAAGACCGGCTGCTGGAGCAAATGGTGGCCGGCGAAGAATATGACCGCAGAATAAAAGCCGCGGAAAAATCCCTGAAGGAAGTGGAAGAAGTGGCTCGCGGCGAGCGCGCCGAAATCGAAAAGGAAAAAGCCGCCGCGGAAAAAGAGCTGGCCGAAGGAAACACCGAACGCGCTCGCGCCACGGCCGAAATTCCCGAAGACATGATGGACCATTACGATCGCATCATGAAAAAGCACGACAACGTGGCGCTCGCCGAAGTGCGCGATGAAAAATGCAGCGCCTGCGGCATGCGCATTCGCCCGCACGTGTTTCAGGAAATGCGCCGCAGCACCAGCCACGAAATGTTCCACTGCGAAACCTGCACGCGCATTCTCTATTACGTGGAACCTGCTGCTTCGGCGGCTGCAGCCGGGCCTGCGGGCGATCCTTCCGGTTCCACACCTTCCCACAGTGAAAATTAGGACGAAATTATTAACGGTCCGCCACGCCGCGTGCACTCCACGCGCGGAACATTTCCGAAAACACTTGGCGGCCCTGTGAGCCCCACCAGAAAAGTTCCTCCGCCGGGAAGCGCACGCCTGTTCGCGGACTCGCATGCGCCGGCGCCGCCCCCCGGAGTGTACGTCGCGAATATTGATGGCGCGTCGCGCGGCAATCCCGGACCGGCTTCCTACGCCGTGGTGCTGCGCGACCCTGAAGGAAAAATCGCTCTGGAGCTCGCGAAGAATATCGGGCGTGAAACCAACAACGTCGCTGAATATTTCGCGCTGCTCGCCGCACTCGATTACGCCGCCGGCCACAATATCGCCGCGCTCCGAGTGCGCAGCGATTCCGAGTTGCTGGTGCGCCAGATGCAAGGGCGCTACAAAGTGAAAAGCCCGGACCTGAAGCCGCTGCACGAACGCGCCTCCAAGCTCAGCCGCCAATTGCGATACTTCGCCATCGAACACGTGCGCCGCGAGCTGAATACCGACGCCGATGCGCTGGCGAACGTGGCGCTGGATTCCGCGGGCGTCCCGAAATTCGAAGATCGCAAATCGCGCCTAGCAAGCGAAGCCGCGAACGTTCCTAGCCGCTCGACGCAGACTCCAGCGCCGCCGCGCGCCAATTCGACGCGCACTCTGCGCGCGCGCTACGTCCGGGGAGTCTTCATCCCCGTCGATCCCGTGGACCTGGCAGAAGGCAGCGAAGTCACCTTGGATCTCCGTATACCTTTGAAACAATAAGGCTTGCCTAACATTCCCCGCAATTCCCGAAACGGGACCGCGCCGGAGTTTGGTACCGTCGTTCTATTGTTCCGCCTGCCCGCGAACCGTAGCCTTGGTACTCCCAGAGGCGATCGGTGAATTCATTGCTCGACAAACTTCCCACGATTCTCGTCCTTTTCGTCCTCGTTGGGATTTTTCTATCACTCCGCAAGCATGCGCCCTCTGCGCGAATCCGTCTGTGGACGTACGCTTGGGCTCTGATCTTCCTGCACTTTTTCATTCAGGCTTTTGAGACGCACACCGGCACGCTGGAAAACATTCTGGAGTCAATTGACATCGGCTCGCTGGAACTTTCCGGCGTAGTGTTCGTGGTTTCGATGACGCTCGCCGTGGAAGACCGCAGGAAACGGCTGATGCTGCTCGCGGTTCTCGCGGTGCCCACAGCGTTCCACGCTGTCGCTGCCGTCTTCGACTGGCACGTTTATGGATTGATGACTCTCGCGCTGGGAACGATTTTCTTCGGTGGTGCGGCTTTCGCGCTGCGCAACTTTCCAAACACCAAACCTTACGCCATCGGCATCGCGATTATTTTGGCGTTCACCGGAATCTGGACGATGCACGACCAACTTCTCGGCAGCGCCGATCTGGGCATCAACGCGATCCTGACGCTCACTTTCGGCCTCTGCGGCATTCTCTATTGGAAGCGCTTCCCGCGGCCTTCGCCGGGCGTGATCACCGTAACCGGAGGATTTGTGGCCTGGGGCGCGGTGTTCCCAGCGGGCGCTCTCTTGGCGCACTACGCGCCCAAGCTGCAGGTCAATGCCGAACTGTGGAACGTGCCGAAATTTTTCGTAGCGTTTGGGATGATTCTGGCGCTGATCGAAGATAAATCCGGCGTGATTGAACGCGCGAATGAACGCGAGCGCGCGGCGAACAGGCTTCTGCTGCAGCTTTCGCAGATCACTTCGCGATTGCTCGCCGGCAGCGATCCGGCGGACCTGTGCGGAGAGATTACGGCGGCCGTCACCGGAGCCACCAGTTTCCCGCGCGCGGCGCTGTTCCTGGCGCGCGACGATCGTTCTCTGCGCCTAGGCGGTTCCACCGGATTTTCGCCGGCAGAAAAATTGCGCTTCGAAGAACGCAGCAAAGCATGGACCATCGAAAAGGTGAAGGACCTGTGCAAACAAGGCACGCAGCTGGGCAACAATTCCTTCCTGATTCGCTCAGCCGAAGTTGGCTCCGATTCCCGTGCGACGGGCGCCGCCGCGGCAGAGCACGAAGTGCTCGTCCCGCTGGTTTCCTGGCGCGGCTCACACCTGGGCTGCTTGTGCCTGAGCGCCGCGCAGACCACGGAAGAAAGCGCAGTTAACGAGACCGCCGAAATCATGAAGCTCGAAGTGCTGGCTTCCGATCTTGCGGTGACCATCGAAAATTCACGCCTGCATCACCAACTGGTGCGTTCGGAAAAATTGGCGGCGCTGGGCCAGTTGGTGGCCGGTGTCGCACATGAATTGAACAATCCTCTCACCGGCATCATGGGCTACGCGGATTTGTTGAGCGAGGAAGTGGAAGGCCAGAAGGCCGCGAAACGCGTGGAGAAACTTGGCGCGGAAGCGCGCCGCATGAAGCGCATCGTTGACGGCTTACTGCGTTTTGCGCGCCAGAATAATCCCGCGGCGCGCGCCGCGGATTTCCAAACTGCGCTACACGACGTGATCCAGTTGCGCGAATTCCACATCCGCAAGCTCGGCGTAAAAATGGACGTACACGTAGCGCCAGATCTGCCGCGCATCGCGATCGGCGAAGATGAACTGAAGCAGGTGCTGCTGAATATTCTGAATAACGCGATTGATGCGGTGGAAGAAAGCGCGCAACGCTCCATTTCTATTTCCGCTACCCGCCAGGGCGATCGCGTTTTCATCCGCTTCGACGATTCCGGCCCCGGTTTCAGCGACCTGAACCGCGCGTTCGATCCGTTCTTCACCACTAAACCCGTCGGAAAAGGCACCGGCCTGGGCCTCAGCATCTGCTACGGCATCATTCAGGAAGCCGGCGGCGAAATCGTCCTGAGCAACAAGCAGCCCTTCGGCGCCAGCATCAGCCTGGAATTCCCCGCCACCGTCGTCGAACCCGCCGTGATTCTTTCCGCGTAATCGGTCGCAGAAATCCGAAGATTTCGGGCAGCGTCAGACCGCTTATGCTTGCGCGTAGATTGCTTGTGGTTTCAGAGAGTACGAGCGATACAGCGTATCGCGTTGCGCGGGGATGTAACCGGCGTCGGAGATGATTCGGCGCAACTCTGCTTCGTTGGTGCGGTTGCGCACGCCGGCGGCATACACCACGTTTTCTTCGATCAGGATGCTGCCCACGTCGTCCGCGCCAAACTGCAAGCCCACCTGGCAGATTTTAATCCCCGGCGTGAGCCAGCTGGACTGAATGTGGTCAATATTGTCGAGGTACAGACGGCTGATCGCAAGCGTCTTCAAATAATCGAACGCCGTGGCTTCGGGAATTTTCTTTCCCAGCGGCGTATTTTCCGGCGCGAAAATCCAGGGAATAAAAGCGGTGAACCCGCCGGTATCTTCCTGAAGCTGCCGGATCGTCTCCAGGTGATTCACGCGGTGGCGATATTCTTCGCCGCAGCCGAACATCATGGTGGCCGTGGTCCGCATCCCCAGCGCGTGCGCGTCGCGATGCATGCTTACCCATTCGTCGGAGCGGCACTTCAACCGCGAAATCTTGGCGCGAATTTCATCGTCCAGAATTTCCGCTCCGCCGCCGGGGATCGAATCCAGGCCGGCATCGCGCAGCCGTGCAATCGTATCGCGCACCGATAATCCGGAAACTTCCGCGATGCAGCCGATCTCCGGCGCGGAAAAGCAGTGCAAATGTATCTGCGGAAATTTCTGCTTGATCGAACGCAGCATGTTTTCGTAGAACTCGATGCGCAAATCCGGATGCAGGCCGCCTTGCATCAGCACGCCGGTGCCGCCCAGCTCGATCATCTCTTCGATTTTTTCGTAAATCGATTCCAGCGGCAGGATGTAGCCGTCTTTCGCACCGAGTGGCCTGTAGAACGCGCAGAACGAGCAATACTCCGTGCAGAAATTCGTGTAATTGATGTTGCGGTCGATCTGGTAGGTCGCCACGCGCGGGTCCGTCTTCGCGCGGCGCACTTCGTTCGCGGCCATGCCGATGCCGATTAGGTCATCGGAATTGAAAAGCTCCAGCGCTTCCTGTTGTGTAATGCCCATGCCGGCGTCATCTCCCCGCTCGTTTCAAACCAAGTATACAGGATCATCCGCCCGAACGACGCCTTCGCGCAACACCGCGGCATAGACGCCGGCGCATCCATCGTGCTCGCGCGCGACTTTCTCCAGAACAATAGGCGCACGCTCGGCTGTCTCTGAATCGAGCGTGATGATCACACAACGCCCGTCCTTCTTCACGACCTGAACCGTAACGTCATCGCCAATGCGCAGCGCGCGGCCCACCAATTGGTTTTCGTAAAAAGGCTCGTCAGATTCCCAGCGCACGTAGAAATTCGCGCGAAAGCGCCGCGGATCGAGTACGAGGCCGGTTTCCTGCGACAGCCCGCGCACCGTGGCCAGACCGAACAGCGAAACGGGCGCCGCATCCGTCATGGATCGCTCCGAAAAGCGCGGCCGGAGCGAACGGCCGAAGCGCTGTTCTAGGAATTGCGTGAAGATCGCATCGCCGACCGTGAATTTCTTGCCTTCTGGAGTGACGACTTCGGCGGCGTAACGCGCGGCGGTGGGAATCTCTTCCTCGACGGGCGGCGGGTCCAGAAATCGGGGACGCAGTAACAACCATTCGTGTGCCTTGCGCGCCGTCATCCACGGAAAACTGGATTGGTCTTGCTCATCAACAAACGCATAGACGCGATCGCCGACAATGCCCGCGAATGTGACGCGCGCCGCGGCGACATCTTCACCAGCCATGCCTTTTACCGGATAGCGCCGCAGGGTCGCAAGAGTTCCGACGCGCTCCACGCCATCACGCTCCGTGGCGGGCCGCGGATGAAGAGGCAGAGGCGGAATGCGAAGTTGCGAATTCAAGTGGTCGGAGATGCGGAATCAGTCCCGCGGCTGCCGCTTTTTCATAATAGAGATTCAGGCCGCCGAGATATTCCGCCTCGAGGCCGTAATGAATGTTGTCCGCAAGGTAACGCTCCAGCGCGCGCGGCGGCATGTCGAGTTTGATTGCCGCGGCTTCGGAAATTTCGCGCAGGCGCTCCAGCCCATAGGCTTTCGACACCTGAAAATCCGCCACCACGTCTGGCGTAATCGCTTCCCGACGGCCGGCCCAAATCGCCAGCACGCAGGGTTTGCCGGTCATCTCGCGCCACTGGAACGCCACATCGTAAATAAAAATTGTTTCGAAGCCCGGCACCGGCATATCTTCCGGATCGCCTTTGCAGCAATCGCCGCCGCTGGCAACTTTCACGGAGAGCGCTTCCATTTTCAGCGCGATGCGCAGCGCCGGATCGCCAATCACCAGCGCCGCGTCGGCATTCCTCAGCATCTCGGAAGCGTCCGGCGCGGTCTCCACAAATTCCGGCTCAATGTTCCAGTGTTCCGCGGCCAGAATTCGCACCAGCGCTTGTGAACTGCGCGAACTGGCGTCCAAAGCAATACGTTTGGCGCGCTGGATCGGTTTTTTGGAGACCAACAGGATGCTGCGCACTTCACCTTTCGCCGCCACTGACATTCCCGCCAACGCCACCACGTTTTCCATGCGCTGGTATTCGATCGAAGGGATGATCGCCACGTCCGCCGCGCCACTGCGCAATGCTTCGGCGCACTGCGACGGCCAGGTGAACGACAAATCGTACTTCCCCGCCAGCGGCCCGTCGGTAAATCCCCACACCAGCGGCGCCGTATTCAAATACTCAACAATCGAAATGCGAAGTTTGCTCATTCTGCAGCTCGCAACTTACGAATGGTCAATATAACACAAACACTGGGGAGGCCCCGCAATGGCGGGTCTCCTCACAAGCAGACGGTAGGCGCGGCAGCGACTTCCTCTGCTCTATCGAATGAATCTCCAAGTAGTGCATAATCCTCCTGTTTACCGCAGTTTCGGACGATCTCTAAACCGCTATTCCAATCTGTCTTCAGGTAACAACGGGTTCAGGAGCTGGCTTGAAAACCAAAAAGACACGTCGATCTCAACTAGAGGATGCGATGAGTAGTCGGCGCTTGATACGATTTTCGCGCCGGTTCGAGCGCGGTTCCGTGCGAGGGTGGGTGCTTGACGTCGGCCCGCGGTTTTTCCTCCTCGCGCTGGTCAGTGATCGGCTTTGGCTCGATGGTTTTGAGTGCTTCCGTGTGCGAGATGTAAGGAATCTAAGTACGGACCAGTACGGTGAATTTGTGGCAGCAGCTTTGAAGAAGCGTCGTGTATCCAGGCCGAAGAAGCCGCGTGTGAATCTAGCGAGCATCGAGAAGCTCTTGATTTCGGCTGGCCAAGTGTTCCCTTTGGTAGCGATTCACCGCGAAGAGATTCGTCCGAGTGCTTGTCGGATCGGTCGTGTGCTGGATATCAAACGCGGTCGCGTATCGTTACTGGAGATCAACCCAGACGCCACGTGGGACGATGCTCCCTTTGAATATCGTCTGGGCGAGATTACTTGCGTCAGCTTCGGTGGCCAGTACGAGGATGCGCTTCATTTGGTCGGTGGCGATCCCAAAGTGTAGCCTTGCGCAGGCCGGGGACGCACCCGTTCGCTTGAGCGCGTCTCCTCGGTGGTCTAACTGAATCACTGCTCTATTTTCCGCCGTCCGGAAAGCGCGCGATTTCGTCTTCGGTGGGAATTTCCATTTCATGTTTCACAGGGCCGCCTGGAAACAAGGACAACTTGTCTTCGCCGGCTTTGCCCTGCACTTCGAAGGAAGCAAACGCGTACGGCAAGCCCTCCGACCCCAATTCCGAATTGGCGCTGCAAATTTGAAAATGCAGATGCGGCTCCGACGAATTTCCGGTGTTGCCGAGCAGCCCCAGCACTTGGCCGCGCGTGACCTTGTCTCCCACTTTCACGCGCAGCGAACCCGGCTGCATGTGTGCATAAAACGCGAACAACCCATCGCCGATTTCCATGATCACGTGATTTCCGCCCACCGTCTCCAGCGTAATCGGCACAGCCAATGATTGCGCTCCCGGCGTATTCTGCGGAATGCCGTCGCCTACCTCCGTCACCACGCCGTCCGCCACCGCGTGAATTTCCGCTCCGTACGCGCGATAGTTCCTGTTGTCGCTGGGATCGCCCTTGTACATCTTGCCGTCCGGATACGCCTGCACCCAATCAATCGCAAAGCGCTGCGCAATATACCCGTGCCCATTGATGGGAATCAGCGAGCGGCGATGCACCGAAGTATTCGACGGCCCATTACCGGCCACCCAGTCTTCCCCAACCAGCGGCGATGTGATCACCACCACTGGATTCTTCGCGACGCGCGTCGGCGGCGTGACGATCGAAAGCGCCTCCGGGTAATCGCCGATCTTCACGCTGATGCGCTCCGCGATCGCCGCGGGAATATCCTCGAGCTTGTCGAACGTGACCCAAAGAAAGACAGCGCCGAATTCTCCCGCCGCGAGCTTGGAGACTTTTTCCGCGTTGGGCAGCCCCGGGTGGATAAACATTCCGTCCAGGTCCGCGCCGGAAAAAGTTGCGAGCGTTTTCTGCGCCGCATCCGCGGAGACTACTTCGATACGCGTGAACGCGTACTCCCACTTGTCCATATTCGAAATGTGCAGCTCGTACACCAGATGCCACTTCCCATCGGCCTTGAATGCAGTCGGCGCGATGGGAATCACGGCATTGAATCCCGGCAGCAGCGGCTTTGGCGTGTGCTCGGCCTTCGGAACCGCCTGTTCCGCAGTTCCCTCGGAAGCCTCGCCGGATTCCACGCGACGTGTGAAATCGAGCGCCTGCGCCGGGAGGCCCGTCTGCGTCCAGCTGCCGGAAATATCGCGGCCGTTTTTCTTCAGTTTGCCTTCGTACACGCCGCCCACGCGCGGCACTTCAAAACGCAACGCGTCACCATGAAACGTCACGTTGCTCAGCTCGAGTACGGTGTGCTGATCCACACTGTTCATTGTTCCGCCAAGCTCGCCGCTGCTCAATTTCGTGATGGTCACAACTAAATGAAGCTGCCCACCCAGCACGCCAGCCCACACGCCTGCAATGCCGTTCGCGGAATCGGTAGCTTGCCCCATCGAGCCGCCGGCTGAGAACAAAAGGCCAAACGCAGCGACTACGAGCAAAAGTATTTTCATCGCGATTTTCATGTACATCCTTTGATCCACAAAAGAATTACGCGTGACTTCTCCGCGCCCTCTGCGTCTCTGACGACGCGACGAGCATTGTCATCCTGAGGACGGCGCCTTTGCCTCATGCCGGCCGAAGGATCTCTCCCACTCAGCGCGCTCGCGCCACTAGTGGAGCGGGTGAGCCGTCCGCCATGTCAAACGAGCAATGGTTCCGTGCGCTCCCACCGCCCACGCGTCTTTGTTTGGGAGCACCGCCAACGCGTTGAGATTCAGCGAATCGGTATGCTTCCAGTGCGCGCCGCCATCATCGCTGGTGTCCTCTCCGTTCGGACCGACAGCGACCAAAGACTTCTCGTCAATCCGCGCCACTGCCGAACGAAATCCGCCAGGCTGGAGCTCCGCCAATTTCCAGGTCTTGCCTTGATCGGCGGAATAAGCCGCGACGCGATTGCGATTATTCGGATCCTTGTAGTCGCCACCCACGATAACCAAATCCTTATCCCAAGCCGAGATGGAAAAAATCCCCGACGAGGCGTTGCCGCTGGTGATCGGCGTGCTGTTCACAGCCCACGAGTAGCCGGCATCGCCTGAATGAAACACGCGCGCCGCAGGCCCGCCCGTGACGAAATAAATGTCTCGATAGTTGAAAACCGCCAAGCAGGTCCCGCCGGCGGCGAAGGCTCCTTCATTGGGCAGAGCGGCGGGCATGTGATCGGAGGGGAGCTGTGTCCAATTCTGACCGTCCCGTGTGTGTAAAATCACGAACTTTCCATCAATCGGATCGCCGACAGAGAAACATTCGATCTCCGAAACGCACACCAGAGCATCAAGAAACAATTCCTTGCGCGCGTCCGCGTATTGCAATTTCCAATTCGCGCCGCCATCCGTCGTCTTGTAGATCCGCGATTTGTCGCCCTCTCCACTGGACATGACGTAAGCCTTCTGCGCGTCAATGGCCTGAACGCTGCGAAAATCCAGCGCCTCGCCGCCCGCCACTGATATGCGCTTCCAGTTTTTGCCGGCATCTACTGATTGCAGAATCACGCCATTCGAGCCCGAAGCCCAAACCACGGGCGTGGGATCATAGTGGGAATTCGTAAACACCGCGGCGCTCACGCCTCGCAAATTCGTATCAATTCCACTGGTCTGCACTGTCCACCACGAACCATCGCCGCCAGCAGCATGAACGAAAATCGCCGTACCCATTACAACAAATACCGGAATGAGAATCCGAATCAGGTAGCGTGGCATGTCGCGCATTCTAGCAGCACTCGCACCGAAAGAGCGGCCCTATAGCGCCAGCGACCACACGTTTCCCGCGTCGCGAATGGCAAACAAGAAATCGGCTTGTGGCGCGTACGCCCTAATTTTCCGGCAAGACCGGCAGCACCACGGTGCTCACCGCAGCAGGATCGTCTCGCAGCTTGATATACAGCAGTGTTCCGTTGGGCCGCGGCACGCTCAGCGTGGTGCCAACAAATCCCACCGGCACGGGCACGGGATTCGTGAACTGCGCATTCGAAGCCACCGAATCAATCAGAAATAAATTTGTTCCGCTTAGTTTGCACTGCTGGTCCGGCGCGTCCGGGCAGCGAATTTCCTTCAAGGAAGGCAAGCGGACCACGTTCGCTAGCGGCTGCCAGTCTCCTTTGGCGTTGTCCGCGCTCACCGCCCGAAATTGCAGCGGCCCAAACGCCGAAGGTCCGAAACTTTTCAGCGGATCCAGCAGCGCCAACACGCTCTGCGCATCCTGCAGCACCAGGCTGCCGTCCCCTACGCTCAGCACTGCGTCAAAAGCACTATCCGCCGTAGCCACTTCGATCTTTTCCGTGCGCGGAAATTTTTCCGGCACTTCGCTCTTCACGAAAAATAATAGCCGTCCCTCCAGCGGCAATTCGTCGTGATTTCCCAGCCGTATCGCCGAAGGTGCCGGCCCAGGCTGCACGCTCTTGCTCAACAATGTCACTTTAGGACGCGGCGCTTCGACGGTGGTCTGCAAATCCAGAATGCGCCCATCCTTCAATCCCACGTGCGCTACTGCCGTTTCGTCAGGCTCCAGTTTGGCGGCGGGCGTCGCACTCGAAATTGCCAGCCCCAGTTCATCTTTTTGCTGCACGCGCGATAATTTCGCTGGAACGAAATGCACGCCGTTCAATTCGAAACTGGAAACTTCATCCAGCCGCGTTCCGTTCAGCACTCCCTGATTGTCTCCCGCGTTGATGGTGAAGCGATCCAGATGCGCCGCTTCGGAATAGGAAAGCAAGGGCAGCTCGTCCGCTGCGCTCAGCCCGAATTGTTTTATCGCCAGCGTCACTTCTCCCGCGCTCTTATCTTTCAGCGGCACGGTCACTTCCAATTCTTCGGGCTTGCTGACTTTCCATGTGGCTTTCAGATCTTTGCCGTCATGATCCTTCACAGTCACTTTTTCCACGCAGGGCGCACATTCAGAAGTCACGTGCAACACGTCGTCGCGTCCCACTATCAACGCCTGCGCATCTGCGGGCGGCACCATCCACTTCTCTGCGTGCGCCGACCGCAGCAGAAAGCGCGGCCCCTCGAACTCTGCAAATCCCCAGCGCCCGCGCAGGGTCCCCGTTACGTCTGCACCTAGTTTTCCCGCCGGCACCGTCAGCGCGTGCGCGTCAATCACGAAGCCGCCGCGTCCCGCCTCGGCTTTCGCGGGCAGATCCAGGTGATTGCCTGCCTTGTCTTCCACGTGCAGCGTGAAGTCGTGCGCGATGTTCGTGGAAAAAACCAGCGGCGCGCCCTCCGTCGGCAGCACCAGGGGCGATTTCTCGAGGCAGAAAATTTGTTTCGGATCCACCGGGCGCAGCGGCGGCAGTTGCGCTGCTTCCACTGCCGGCAGCCCGACCACAATCACGGATTTCGGGTTGCGAAACGACGGAGGATTATTCAGCCGCAAATTCATCCGGTCGTCTTTCGGCAACGCCAGCGCCGGGATGTATTGATATTCAGCCGTGTGAAGGCTGTTCAAAATCCGCGCGATGTCTATCACCGCTCCCACGTACGCGCTGTAATATCCCCCTCCGGCCGTCGGCGTGGCGCTGGCTTGCACCATCAGATCCGAAGACGGGCCGGAAGTCAGCGCGGTGACCATGGACTGGCTGTGGCCATCATCTAAAATCAGCTGATCGGTATTTTGCGTCAGGCATGGAGCTTGCTGCTCGCTCGGCTTGTCAAAACATTGCTGATCAACTTTGATGTTCAGTGTGCGCGCCAGCAAAACCGAGCGTTCCTTCAGCTCCGCGGGATCCTCGTTCGACGTCGCATTCACGTCGTCCAAATACGCTTCCAGGCGCGAACGATCCAGGCTGGCCTGGTTCAGATCTTGCGACGCTCTCACGAACGCGCCCGGCCGTCCGCGCACGGCGTTGCGCAACGTGTTGAAATCGCCGCCCGTTTCTGGTGCCAGAAACAGCAGTGCCTGCTGCGCATCCTGCGGAACCGTCACCACGATTCCTTCTTCGCGGGCCTGCTTGGTCCAGGTTTCCACCCGGGTAAACCACGTTTCTGGCGGCGGATTTGTTGAGCCGCGCAGGAATGCCACCACCAGCAGGTAATGTACGGATTGCGTGTCGGGAAGCGCGGGATGAATCCAAAGCCGATCACCGGGCTGCAGATTGGCGATGCGGGAGATCGGCAACGTCTTGCCGTCGCGCGTCACGCGCATTTCCACCGGCGGCCCGGCCAGATCAAACGCCGCGCCATCCGCGTGTGAGATTCCCGCGCGCACGCAGATCAGCAATGCGAAACAAGCAAAGCTAAATAATGCTATGCGC
>Ga0208725_1000227_pt1 | contig 13013 bp, 13 predicted proteins | sample MicForSoSWNH13_O_FD_188004 | JGI IMG/M metagenome (GOLD analysis project Ga0208725, IMG submission 188004) | Forest soil microbial communities from Harvard Forest Long Term Ecological Research site in Petersham, Massachusetts, USA - MetaG HF011... | ecosystem: Environmental > Terrestrial > Soil... | reverse complement strand
CCCGTTTGCCGTGGCAGTAATGGTTGTGTGCCTGGCGATTTGGATCGTGATCTACGTGCATGACATCCGTCATCCCCGCCTTGGTCATCCTCCCTATAACTGGGCGCATCTACGGCCTGATCCGCGGCCATGGGGCGAAGACTCGAGTACATTGCGTTCAACCTTGCGAGGCCACGACTGAACGATTGATCGATGGGATCAGGGGTTCAAGTCTCCTTTAGCTCCGGCCAGGCACAATACCTGCCGCGCTCGGCTGCATTGTCGGCCACACAAAAGGAGAAGGACCGATGCCCTGCCCACCGGTCCTTCTCCGTTCTCACTACCACGCTACCCGGCCTTACGCTCGAGCTGTGGATGGCGTCGTCTGGCACCCTAGCCTGAACTACGCTTAAGGAAGTCCGCTGCGATGCGAGACCAATCGATCTCACCCTGTCCAGCGGAGTCTCTCCGCAGCCTGCGGGGATCCGGTCGCCAAGGTGGCGGGTTACCTGGGCCGGGGCGGGGCGTTACCTGGGCCGACGTTGCCCGGGTTCCGCGGGACGTTACCTGGGCCGATGTTGCCTGGGTTCCGCGGGACATTGCCTGGGCCGATGTTGCCTGGGTTCCGCGGGACGTTACCTGGGCCGATGTTGCCTGGGTTCCGCGGGACGTTACCTGGGCCGATGTTGCCTGGACTGGACATGGACCCTCCTTCGAGGATGCGCGAACCGCTCTGGTCAGCGACACAGCCAGCGTCACATGAGCTCCACGCTGGTATAAGGGTGAAATCCCCCGGTCATGGCGGCCTTGACGAAGAGTGCCCTCGATCGGCCACGAGTGCGGGCAGCAAACGGCGGCCCAAAGCGGGCGCGCCAGTGTGCTCGAAGGCGGATGCCCGGCAGTGCTATGGGGTCAGCGACGACTTCCTCGTCTGGCCAGGGCGGTCAGGCCCGGGGCCTGCCCCGGAGTGCGCTCCTCGCCCCGGCAGTGCGGGGAGGGCAGCGTACAGCCGGCGAGGACGTACTGAACCTGGCTTACGACGGCCCTAACCACTCGCCGGGCAACATCTTCATCAACCTGCCGGCCCAGCGCGTCCTCATGCTCGTCGACGTGGTCTTCCCCGGCTGGGTCCCCTTCGCGTACCTGGCCGAATCGCAGAACATCCCGGGCTGGCTCGAAGCCCCGGCCCAGGCCCTCAACTATCCGTTCGATACATACGTCGGGGGCCACCTGACCCGGCTAGGCACTCGCAACGACGTGATCATCCAGCAGGAATATGTCACTGAGCTCAAGGTGCAGGCCGCGAACGCGATCGCACCTTCAACCCCGCCACCGTGTACCAGACCGTCGACCCCACGAACCCCTGGGCCATCTTCCGCGCCTACCTAGACGGTGTCGCAGCCCAGGCCGCCAGCGCAGTCGTCCCCAATTGGATCGACCGGCTCGGGGGAGCCGACGTCTACACCTTCGCCAACGCCTACCAGATGGTCGAGTCGCTCCGGATCGACTACGGCCAGCTCGGACCATTCGGAATTCATCCCTGAAAGCCCGGACTGAGTCCAGCCGGCCGACCGCATCTAGGCCCGTCGGTCGGCTGGCCGCCCGGTCTCTAGACCACGCCGGAGTAGACGATGGCGATCCATTCATGAACGTGCTCGGGGAATATGTCGGTCATCCGCATCGAGCCCAGCACCGGGAGAATATAGGCAGCTAGATAGTAGGTGTACTTCTCCGGTGGCGGGTTCCAGGACGTGGTTGGGGAGCCACCGCTCGTCCACGTACCGGCGGAACGTCCGGCTGCGGTCACTTAGCGGTGGCGGGCGACACGAGAGGATCGCCGTTGCCACGCTTACGGAGGTGGTATGGGGGTCTAGCTATCACGAAGAACTCGATGAAGCTGGCCGCGGGAAGTGATCTCCAGCTTCTGGAACACCTTGGCCAGGTGGTACTGGACGGTCCGGGAACTGATGAACAGGCGGGTGCCGATCTCGGGATTGGTGAGCCCCTCAACGGCCAGCCGGGCGATGCTCGTCTCCTGAGACGTGAGCTGCCTGGTAACTTCCGCTGCCCGCTTGCGCACTGTCTCCCCGGTGGCCAGCAACTCCCGGCGGGCCCGTTCGGTGAAGCTCGCCATCCCCATCGCGCTCAGCAGTTCGTACGCGGTCCTGAGTTGCTCACGGGCATCCGCGCGGCGGTTCTCGCGGCGCAGCCATTCGCCGTACAGCAGATGGGCACGGGCGTGGTCGGGGCGGATGCGCGTGCGGCCGAGGAACTCGATCGCGTTCCGGTAGTTCGCTTCGGCTTCCTCCCCTTGAGCCAGCTGAGCATGCGAGCGCGCTTCGAGGCCGAGCACCCAATTTGTGCTGGCGGATCTGGCCATGTCCGCTATCTGGCTGTAGGCGTCGGTCGCCAGCTCGGGCGATCCCATGTGCGCGGCCGCTTCGACCAGCTCGACTAGCGACAAGTTGTGGAAACCCAATGCCCAGCGGTCCTGTGCCGTCCGCTGCGCCGCAGCGAACGCCTCCGGGTAGTGGCCCAGGCCGTTGTTCAGAACAGCGGTCGCCCAGTCGGCGGTTGAGACCACCAGCCCTTCGCCGTGCTCAGTTGCGTCGGCGATCGCACCGCGAATGAGCTCTGTCGCCAGGTCCTGGTCCCCGCGATAGGCGGCGAGGGCCATTGGCCCGATGAGGTGGGCGCGGGTCTGGGCAGCCTCGGTTGCCGCTCGCAGTTCCTCGAGGGTGCCCGAGGCCGCCGCGAGCTCACCTCCGAAGACGTGCGTGAGGATCTGCCCGCCGAGGGCTAGGTGCAACTCACTGAGCGCGCCAACCTCCCGGACGAGCGCCATCCACCGGGAGCCAATTACCTGATTCCGCTCGTCATCCCAGATGAACCTTGACATGCCGTAGGCCACCTGCCACCGACGCGCCTGGCCAGGAGGCAGAACATCGGCGGAGTCGGCCAGCGCGCGCCGGAGGAACGGCAGTCCCGCCGCATAGCCCTCGCTGAAACTGTTCGCTGCGAAATTCCGGGCCCAGCCCTCAAGCAGCAGATCAACGGCTGACGGGTTCCGCGGCGGGGGCAGCGCCAGTACTGCCCTAGACACCGACCGGGGGTCGGCTTCCGGCCTGGCCAGCCGCCCGGCGTATAGGACTGCATTCAGCGCGTCAAGATAGGTCACTCTGGCCAGTTCCATGTCCACGCGCTCAAGGCGCCGGGCGGCCTTCAGCATCAGCGGTGACGCGTCGTTTCCCCGGTTTGAGACGAATGCTGCCCGGGCCCGCACGAGGTCAGCCCGCGCCCGTTCGAGCTCGGTGAGCGGACCGGCTTCGGCCGAAATCAGCAGCCGGAGGGCGTCGGCGGTGGCTCCCGACTGGATTTTGGCCAGTGCGGCGGCTAGCGCTCGCTGGGCCCGACGGCCGGGCTCGGGAGTGAGCTGGAAGGCTTTCTCCAGGAACGCGGCGGCGGCCGCAATGCCGCCTCTGGCTTGCGCTCTCCCGGCGGACCGTTCGAGTTCTTCGGCGACGTCCTCGTCGGGACCCGCGCTGGCCTGAGCTCGGTGCCAGGCGCGGCGATCGGGGTCGAGTACCGGGTCAGAAGCTTCTGCCAGCGCCTGGTGGGCCGCCTGTCTCTGCCCGGCCGGCGCCGACCGATAAACGGCGGAACGCACCAGCGGGTGGCGAAAGCGCAAAGTTGTCGCTATATCCAGCAAATTGGCTTCCTGTGCTGGCACGGCGGCACCTGGCGGGACGCCGAGGGCGCCGGCTGCCCGCCACACGAGGGCCGGATCACCGACCGGATCGGCGGCTGCCACGAGGAGAAGCGTGCGCGTGCTCGCGGGGAGGGTATCGAGCCGGTCGCGGAATTCATTCTCGAGGCTGGCGGCAACGGGTGCGGTACCGGTCAGCCCGAAGCCGCCCGCCAGGTCAGCCGCCGTCAGCCCGCGGAACAGTTCAAGCAGCGCGAGCGGGTTGCCGTCGGCCTCGGCGATCACGCGGTCACGGATTCTGGCATCAAGCGGAGTCGGGAGAACCGAATCGAGCAGCGTCCTCGCGTCAGGCTCGGCCAGGCCGTTGACGCGGAGCTCGTCGAATCCCGCGAGTTCCTGGGAGGGGGCACGGCAGGCGAAGAGCAGCCCGACCGAATCGGCCCGCAGCCGGCGCCCGACAAATGCGAGTACTTGCACCGAAGCACGGTCGAGCCAGTGCAGATCATCAATGAAGCAGCAAAGCGGTTTGGTCTCGGCGTAGTCAGAAAGCAGGCTCAAGGTCGCCAGGCCGACAAGGAACCGGTCTGGCGCGGACCCTGAGCTGATGCCAAAGGCCGTCTGAAGTGCTTCACGCTGCGGCGCAGGCAGGCGCCCGATCCGCCCCAGCATCGGCGTCAGAAGCTGATGCAGCCCCGCAAACGGAAGCTCCATCTCTGACTCGACCCCGGCACCGGCCTCCACCCGGCAGCCCGCCGCACGGGCTCGGAAACGATCGAACAGGGCCGTCTTGCCCACCCCTGGGCCGCCCACCATGACCAGGACGCGGCCGTTGCCGCCGCGCACATCGTCGAGAAAGGAACGGAGGACTTCGAGCTCATGCCGACGGCCAACCAACTCAGGCGACGGTCTTGGGCTGCCAGGCACGCCAGAACCCGTTGATATCGCCATCACCGTCCCGGAAGTCGGCAGGTGCCGACGTAACGGACCGCAGCCACCCCCTAGAAACGAACGTTAGCCGCTGTGCCAGCGCCGGGCAATGAGGTGATCACTGGCCAGTCCGACTGTGCACTTGGCGGACTCGATCGCGGCCTTGCTGTGCTCATGATGACGGCGAGGCAACCGTCAGATTCGATTCCGAGGGGGAGCCACGACATGACATATATGCGAAGCGGCGATCCTGCCCGCAACCTCGCCGATTATTACCCGGCGTGGCTGGACAGCCTGGCCGACGACGTCACCCTCGAGGGCTCGGCGATGGACGGCTTCGTGCGGGGCGCCGAGGCAGTGCGGACCGTGCTGGTGGCCATCCGCTCGCTGTATGACTACCAGGAGTTCAACTCAGTCGGCCCTTACGGCGAGAACGGCTGGATCGAGGACTACACCGCGGGGGTCCGCGGCGAGCCGATCGGCAACGTCACCCTGGTCACCCGCAACCCCGCCGGGCAGGCGCAGCACATCGTGGGCAACTACCGGCCGCGCAGCACACTGCTGCTCTTGTCCCGGCTGATCGGCGAGAAGTTCGCCGGCACCCCCATTGGCGAGCACTTCGCTGCCAGCGAGACCTAGGAGGCCCTGATGAACTCGTCCGCCATCCCGGAAGGCCCTGGCTCGGTCGCGGGGGCGCCGCACCTGCCGGAAGGGTTTACCGGCACGTTCACCAGCCGGTATGTCGACACCGGTGGGCTGCGCCAGCATGTGGTCACCGGCGGCGACGGACCGCCGCTGCTGCTGCTGCACGGCTGGCCCCAGACCTGGTACGCCTGGCGGCTGGTGATGTCGGCGCTGGCCCGGGACTTCGCCGTCGTCGTGCCCGACCAGCGCGGGTGCGGGCTGTCCGGCAAACCCGAGGACGGCTATGACACCGCCACTCTGGCTGGCGATCTGGTGGCGCTGATGGACGCGCTCGGGCACCGGCGGTTCGCGGTGGCCGGCCATGACACCGGGATGTGGATCGGATACGCCCTGGCCGCCGATCACCCCGGCCGGGTCGACCGCCTTGCGGTCGCCGAGACTCCCCTGCCGGGCGTGTCGCCGTCCCCGCCCCTGTTCGCCAACACGCACCTGAACAACGCGCTATGGCACTTCGCGTTCAACCGGCTCGCCGAGGTGAACGACCAGCTTGTCACCGGGCGGGAAGAGATCTACTTCGGCTGGCAGTTCGCCACCAAGGCCGCCCGGCCACTGCCCGATTACGCCGTCCGCCACTACATCGGCATCCTCGCCGGCCCCGGCGCGCTGCACGCCAGCTTCGCGATCTACCGCGCCCTCGATGCCACCATCGCGCAGAACCAGCAGCGCAAGACCCGGCGGCTGACCCTGCCCGTGCTGGGGATCGGCGGCGCGAAAAGCCTGGGCGACCAGGTCGCGGCCACGATGAAGCTCGCCGCCGACGAGGTGCAGACCCTGGTCATCCCCGGCTGCGGCCACCATCCCCCCGAGGAGGCTCCCGAGGAGACGCTGGCCGCGCTGACCGCGTTCCTGGCCCCGTACCGCGACGAGCACGCGGCGGCACGCCGCTCCGGGCCGCAGACCGCCGGGGTTTAGCCGCACTCCCCGGGAACGACGCCGCCGTGCGCGGGGCACGGCAGTGGTTTACGAAAGGAATCTCTCATGTTAATCAAGAGCAAGGTGCTCGCCGCTGCGGCCGTCCTGACCCTGGCCGGCGGACTGAGCATCGTGGGGACGGCGGCCGCGAGCGCAGCTACCGCACGGTGCGGCAATGCCTGCGTGGAGGTCTACAGCATGAAGTACGCCACGCCGACGAGTCTCGGCTTCGTGGAGACCGTGTTCCTGGGGATCCCGCTGCGCGGCGTGCCGACGATCGTGCACCAGGCCAGCAGCTCCGACCCAGCTGAGGACCTCATCGTCCCGCTCGGCGGCCCGGTGCCGGTGTCTGAGCTCTACGCCGAGGGCATGGTGTCGGCCGCGGTGAACGAGCACTACGGCAGCGAGCCCGCAGTGCAAATCGAGTACGCACCCTACGGCAAGCCCACCGGCCTGTGCACGGCCCTGGCCACCACCGCCTACCAGGACGAAGGCCTGAGCCTGCAGCCGTGCACCACCCCGGGCACGACCGTGTGGATCATCGACACCGCCGATTCGCCCGCGACCGCGCCCACCTACTTCCCGATCGTCAACGGATCGGATACCGACTTCACCCACCCGTTCGCGATGACCATCCTGGGGAACCCGGCTCACCAGCCGTTCACGCCGATCATCATGCAGCACCTGACCGGTAACCCGGGCAGCGTGCCCGCCAGCCAGCTGTGGGGCGCCCACAGCGGGACCACGCCCTGAGCGATCCAGCAGTGACGCCGCCGCCGCCAGGGGCGCTGCACCCAGACGGCCCGGAAGAGACAGAACCAAGGAGATCCGCAATGTCCGTCACGATCGAAAACCCGGCCGGCGCGATAGCGATCCGGCCCTTCACGATCCCCATGGTCCCCGACGCGGAACTCGACGCGCTGCGTGCGCGCGTCGCGGCTACCCGCTGGCCCGACAAAGAGACCGTCACCGATTATTCGCAAGGCGTCCCCCTCGCGATGGTTCAGGAGCTCGCCCGCTATTGGGCGGCGGATTACGACTGGCACCGGTGCGAGGCCACGCTGAACGCCCTGCCGCATTTCATCACCGAGATCGACGGGCTCGACATTCATTTCATCCACGTCCGCTCGGGCCATGACAGTGCGCTGCCGCTCATCGTCACACACGGTTGGCCCGGTTCGGTCATCGAGCAGCTCAAGATCATCGACCCGCTCACCAATCCCACCGCCCACGGGGCAGCCGCCTCGGACGCGTTCCATCTGGTGATCCCGTCGCTGCCGGGCTATGGGTATTCCGGCAAGCCGCGGGAGGCCGGCTGGGATCTTCCCCGTATCGCTCGGGCCTGGGTCGTTTTGATGAAGCGCCTCGGCTACACGCGATTCGCGTCGCAAGGCGGCGACTGGGGCGGGGCGGTCACGAATGTGATGGGCCACCAGGCACCACCGGAGCTGCTCGGCATTCACGTCAACTTCCCCGGCACGGCCCCGGCCGACGTGGCCAAGGCGCTGCAGGCCGGCGACCCTCCGCCGTCAGGTCTGTCAGCCGACGAACGACGCGCGTACGGGCAGCTGAGCACCTTGTATTCGAAACGGCGCGCCTACTCGAGCCTGATGGGGACGCGGCCGCAGACGCTGACCGGGATAGCGGATTCACCCGTCGGCCTGGCCGCCTGGCTTCTGGACCACGGTGACAGTTATGGCCAGCCGGCGGCGCCGGTCACCTCAGCGGTGCTCGGGCATACCACCAATGGGCATTCCGCGGGTGCCCTGACCCGAGATGACGTCCTGGACAACATCACGCTGTACTGGCTGACCAACACGGCGATCTCCGCGGCCCGCCTGTACTGGGAAAACAAGATCAGCCTTTACAACGACGCCGACGTTTCGGTCCCGGCGGCGGTGAGCGCCTTTCCCGGCGAGGGCTACCAGGCGCCGCGCAGCTGGACCGAGCAGGCGTACCACAACCTCATCTACTACAACCAGCCCGACAAGGGCGGCCACTTCGCGGCCTGGGAACAACCGCAGATCTTCTCCGAAGAAGTCCGCGCGGGCCTCAGGCCACTGCGCAAATAACAGCGAAGGCCGCTGACGGCTGGACGTCTTCCGGAAGCTCACCAAGGGTGCAGGCGGGATGTTACGGGCGCGGCACGCTTATGCGAGCGACGATCCTGAGGCACTACGAACGAGGATGTGGAGACTTATGTCCAATGAAACGCAAATTCGTCCCTTCCGGGCAAGCATGCCCGATGAAGCGATCGCCGACCTTCGGCGGCGCGTCGCAGCGGCGCGCTGGCCCGCCAAGGAGCTTGTCGCCGACCGGGCGCAGGGCGTGCAGCTGGCGACGATCCAGGAACTCGCGCGCTACTGGGTGACCGGTTACGACTGGGGCGCGTGCGAAGCGAGGCTGAACGCGCTGCCGCAGTACACAACCGAGATCGACGGGGCGGACATCCACTTCATCCACGTCACGTCGCAGCACGCGGACGCATTGCCGCTGATCATCACGCACGGCTGGCCCGGCTCGATCATCGAGCTGCTCGGAGTCGTCGGTCCGCTCACCGATCCGACCGCGCACGGCGGGCGCGCCGAGGACGCGTTCGACCTGGTGCTGCCATCCCTGCCCGGCTACGGCTTCTCCGCACAGCCGACGGAAGTCGGCTGGAGCCCCGACCGCGTCGCGCGCGCCTGGGCGGAGCTGATGCACCGCCTCGGCTACACCCGCTACGTCGCCCAAGGCGGCGATCAGGGCGCCGGCGTCACGGACGCGATGGGCCGCCAGGAAGCCGCCGGGCTGCTTGGCATCCACCTGAACTTCCTCCGGGAGGCGCTGGCCAGCGCCAGCGGCATGCCCGCGAACTCCGAGGAGGAACGCGCCGCGCTCGCCGCGATCAGCACCTTCCGGACGAGCGGCTCGGGCTATTTCCTGGAGCAGGCCACGCGGCCGCAGACGATCGGCTACGCCCTGCTGGATTCACCGGTCGCGCTCGCGGCCTGGATGTTCGACCACGACACCGATAGCTACTACAAGATCTCCCGCGCCTTTGTCGATGGGCAGCCTTCCGGCGGCCTGAGCCGGGACGCGGTCCTCGACAACATCACGCTGTACTGGCTGACTGGCACCGGGGCCTCGGCCGCCCGCCTGTACTGGGAGGGCGGACAGGCCGCAGCTCACGCGGCCGGGCGGGCTCGTCCGGAGCTCAAGCTCCCGGTCGGATTCACCCTGTTCCCCGGCGAACTCTTCCGGGCCCCGCGCAGCTGGGTCGAGAAGCTCTACCCCAACGTCATCTACTTCAGCGAAGTTGACAGGGGCGGTCACTTCGCCGCCTGGGAAGAGCCCGAGCTGTTCGCAGCCGAGGTCCGGGCGGCGTTCAAGTCGCTACGCTAGCCACAGCCCGCACCTGGGTTCGAGCTGTTTTCGGCCGGCGGACCGCCGCACGACCTGGCCCGGTTCGGCCTGGAGCGGGCATCCGCCACGCCGCGTCAGGCGGACCTGATGATCGCGGCCGGGCGGGTCAGCCAGAGGGATGTAGTTGTGACTGAAGCGCCCGGCTTGACGGTGCGTCCCGCGGCGGGCACGACCAGGGCGGTCGCGTTGGTGCTGCCCGGCGGTCAGGCCAGCAGCGTAAGGCCGACGTCACCGCGGCAGCTGGCCGCATGGCGGATGCGCCCGTTTGCAGCCGGGATCCACAGGGCTGGACGCGACGCCGGGGTGGCCGTGTGGCTGGTGCGCTACCGGTACCGGGGGTGGAACGGGCAGCAGGCCAGCCCGCTGGCCGACATCGGCTGGGCGCTGGACGAGGCACGGCGGCGGCACGGCGACGTGCCGGTCGTGCTGCTCGGGCACTCCATGGGCGGCCGGGCCGCGCTGCGGATGGGCGGCGACCAGTCGGTGCGGGCCGTGCTGGCCTTCGCGCCGTGGCTGCCGGACGGCGAGCCCACCGGACAGCTCGCGGGCCGCCGGGTCCTGATCGCCCACGGCAGCCTGGACCAGGTCACCTCGCCGCGTGCGTCCCGGGCCTTCGCGGATGACGCCGCTGCGGCCGGTGCGGAGGTCACCTGGGTTGAGGTACGCGGCGACACTCACGCCATGCTGCTGCGTTACCGAACCTGGCAGCGCCTGGCCATCAGGTTCGCCCTGGCCGGCTAGGGATAATCGATTGTATTTAGGTGTAACTGTTGCTCGTCGGCGAAAGCGGCCATACGCACAGACTTCTGTGCGGTAGCCCGATGCGCGGGACTGGAAATCTGCACGGGGTCAGCGCCAGTGGCCGCAGCTGCTCCCCGTGCCGCCACCTAGATCATTTGCAGGGCCGGTGACAGGCTGGCCGGTATGAATCAGGTGATCGCCTGGGCGGGCTTTTTCGGAGCCTGGCTGCTCGTGGCCGGACCGCTGTACCAGGGCGCTCTAACGCCCGGACGATCCGCTCGCCCGGCAAAGATGGGACCGGCGGCATCAGGCGACGTCAACCATGAGCGTGAGCTCCTGCGGCACGCCAAACTCGGCGATCAGCCCTTCAAGCGCCTGCCGCAGGTCGGCCACGGCGGCCTCGGGGGTATCACCCTCACCGTTCGCACCCACGCCGGGACGCAACTGTGCGTGGGCGCACCACACACCGTCTTCGTCCTCTTCTACGGTGTGGGGAACGTGTACGGCCCGTGTCATGATCCTCGGCTCCCTGGGTTGGTCTCTGCATCGTAGACTGGTGGGCTGCCGTACTCGCCCAGCCCTGCCGCTCATACACGCTGCCAGCGTCCCGCGCCGCGATCAGGCCGGTCGCTTCTGCCACGGGCGGCTGATCTGCGATCCCGGCAGTGAGGTGCTGGTTCGTCCTTTGGGATGATCGAGGCGTGCCGGAAACCAGTCTGATCGAGCTGGCGCGCGATGTTGATGCGCGATGCCGGCTGCGCGGCCGGTTCACTTTGCGTTCTGGCCAGATCAGCAGCGACTACTTCGACAAGTACCTGCTGGAGTCCGACCCGGTGCTGCTCCGGCGGGTCACCGATCAGATGACCCGGCTGCTGCCACCGGGCACCGGCGCGCTCGGCGGCCTCGAGCTGGGCGGCGTCCCGCTGGCGGTCATGCTCAGCCAGGCGACCGGGATCCCTGCCCTGTTCGTGCGCAAGCAGGCCAAGAGCTATGGCACCTGCCGGATCGCCGAGGGCGGCGACCCGGCAGGCCTGACGGTCGTGCTGGTCGAGGATGTGATCACCACCGGCGGCGCGGTCATTCAGGCAGCTAGCGCGTTGCGTGACCTCGGGGCCACGGTGAGCACCGTCATCTGCGCCATTGACCGCTCCCAGCCGGGCAGCAATCGCCTGGCCGCCGAAGGGATTGCAGTCAGGCCGGTCCTTAGTAAAGACCTGCTGGATTCGGTGACCACACCCGGGCGTCCGCATGTCTAGGTTGACGGGATGAGTCACTACAGCAGGCTGTTCAAGATCGTGATTGATGCGTCGCGTAACGGCTCTATTCTCCGGCGCGGCTGGCAAGCTGGCCGATGGCACTTGCCGAGACGCCCGTCGTTATTGTCATGCGGTCCTCGTTTCGCTGGGCGCGGTATGTCGCCGGAGCAGATTCCTCCGCATCGACCAGGATCCGGAACCAACACGATTCCGCCCACCTGGCCCGCCGTCAGGAGCCGGCCTGAGCTTGGAGTGGCCAACACACTGATCAGAGGCTTGTCGACTTCTGGTTCACCCGCACGACCTCCGGGGCTGACCGTGCCGGGTTGCGCGAGCGGAGGAGGAGCAGCGATCCGCCGCAAGCTGCAGTCAGGCGAAGGACGGAGCATGACCGGAGCCGAGCGGCAGGCGCTTGACTAAGCCACGGCTCGTCGAGGTTTGCCGCGACCGTCCCGGGTAGTTGGGCGAAGCCTTGGAGGGAACGAAGCCCCGGGCGGTGCGGGTGATGGTGCTTGCGCTGATTACCAGGAGGAGCCCACATGAGACCTCAGCGCGCGAGTCACGGAGCGGTCGCCCACGGGATTGACCGGATGGTGCGCAATGTGGAGACCGGGCGATTCGAGCGGAGCTTGTCGGCGCTGACCGCAGCAGGAGCGCTGGTGACGGCGGCGGAGATCTACTTTGAGCACGACAGCGCCAGTTTCGGCAACAAGATGATGTGGCTGCCGGTTGTACTGGGACCGGTGGGTGCCGTGGCGGGCGTTGCGGGTTTCTGCAGCCGCCGGATGGCGAAGACCGCGCTGCCCGTTGCGTCGGCTGCGATCGTCGCCAACGGCCTGCAGGGCCTGTATTTGCATGCGCGCGGCATCGCCCAGAAGCCCGGCGGCTGGTCGAACGCCCGCTACAACATGGAAATGGGACCGCCGCTGCTGGCTCCCCTTCTGGTGACGATGGTGGGCGGGATGGGTTTGCTGGCAGCGATCCTCAGGCGGGAAGAATGAGCGGCCACGTCGGCCGGAACGGCGTATCCGGCCAGCCTGCGACCGCCCGAGGGGATCGGTTCCCGGGATTCGACGTGCTGAGTCAGGCACGGCACTGGGATCAGGTGACGGCGGATGTTGTCCTGGCCAGGACGGCGCCGCCGACGGTGCTGAAGTTTTTCACCGAAGACGAGGAGGCCAGTGCCGCAGCGCTGGTTGACCAGATCACCGGTCAGCACGAGGAGCCCCTGGTGCCCGTGCTGCACATGATCGATTCCCGGCTGGCGGCCGAGGAGACCGACGGCTGGCGCTACGCGGACATGCCCGAGGACGGCCAGGCGTGGCGGGACACGCTGTCCTATCTGGATGCTGATGCTTTTCGCCGGTGCGGCACGACGTTCG
>Ga0208725_1000225_pt1 | contig 13123 bp, 14 predicted proteins | sample MicForSoSWNH13_O_FD_188004 | JGI IMG/M metagenome (GOLD analysis project Ga0208725, IMG submission 188004) | Forest soil microbial communities from Harvard Forest Long Term Ecological Research site in Petersham, Massachusetts, USA - MetaG HF011... | ecosystem: Environmental > Terrestrial > Soil... | reverse complement strand
GCGCTGGTAGGTGGCCGCCATCTGGGCCGCAAGGGTGGGCGACACCAGCCCGGGCCGGAAGGCCACGAGGAACTTCAGCCGCTCGGTCTGGCTGATCAGCGCCGCGGTCACCAGCCACGCGTCCTCGCACCAGGTACCGGTCGGCGTGAGCACCGCCTCGAACCCGAGCTGCTCAGCGGACCTGGCGATCTGGCCGAGGTACTCGAGGGAAGGCGGCCGGCCGGCCATCGCCGCCCCGGTCACCCGGGAGCCGTTCGTCTCGGCGGCCGTGGCGAGCGCGCCCCCCGAGCTGCCGAGCGGCAGGCTGTGGCCGCGACCGATGATCGCCCGGCCGTCGCCAGACGTGGGCAGGAACCAGTGGAACCGCAGGGTCATGACGCAGGGCCGGAACTCATACGGGATATCGTGCGGCTAAATTCCTATAAAGTCAACTGGAATTATAACAATTACCGCGGGTCAGAGTTCCCTGTGCACCTTGTGCTGGGCGGCCTGGGCGATCGGGCGCATGACGATCAGGTCGATGTTGACGTGCTGCGGCCTGGTCACCGTCCAGGCGATCGCGTCGGCGACGTCCTCGTCGGTCAGCGGCTCGGCCACGCCGGCGTAGACGGCGGCCGCCTTGTCCGCGTCGCCGTGGAAGCGGTTGAGCGCGAACTCGTCGGTCTTCACCATTCCGGGCGCGATCTCGATGACCCGGACCGGCTGGCCGGACAGTTCCAGGCGCAGCGTGGCCGCGATCGCGTGCTCTGCGTGCTTCGCGGCGACGTAACCGCCGCCGCCCTCGTAGGCGACGAAACCGGCCGTAGACGAGAGCACCACGATCGTGCCCGCCCCGCTCGCCGCCAGCTTCGGCAGCAGCGCCTGCGTCATGTGCAACGTGCCCAGCACGTTGACCTCGTACATGGTCCGCCAGTCCGCCGCAGACGAGTCCTGCACGGTGTCCGCGCCGATGGCCCCGCCAGCGTTGCTGACAAAGACGTCGCAGCGGTCCAGCGACTCGGCGAACTCGTCGACCGCAGCGCGGTCTGTGACGTCGAGGTGGTGTGCTTCGGCCAGGCCGCCGCGCTCGCTGATGCCGTCTGCGACCGCCTCGACGCGGTCAGTCCTGCGGGCGGCCAGCACCACCCGGTACCCGGCGTTGGCCAGCTTGACCGCTGTGGCCGCTCCGATCCCGCTGCTTGCTCCCGTGATGACGGCTGTTCGCTGCATGGCTCCAGATTGTGCCAGCCGCGCTCCGGCCACTGGCACGGCCCCGTGATCCGCGACTCTGGCTGTGCGTCAGCCGCTGCGGCGGCGCGGGTAGGAGAGTCTTGGCGACGGCGGCGCGGCGGCCGCGCGGCCGGTGGATGGCCGCGCGCCCATGTCGGTGGCGTGCGATGGTTGCAACCGATGCGGGTTTCGCTGCGAAGAACAGGTTGTCCGCGTCAAGGAGGAGATCATGCGACGGCGGCAATGGCTGAGGTGACCGATAGCTCCGGGTCGCAGCCGGGCTACGGCATCGGCGCGCTAGCCCGTCGCCTGGGCGTTGCGCCCGCCACATTGCGTGACTGGGAATTCCGATACGGCATCGGGCCGGGCGGCCGCAGTGCAGGGGGCCACCGGCGGTATCAGGCCGCGGATATCGCGCGGATCGAGTACATGCGCCGGCTCGTTCTTGACGGGATGCCGCCGGGTGAGGCCGCTCGTGTGGCCCTGGCTTCGGAATCAGCGGCAGAGCCGGCTAGGGGGGAGCCGGACCCAGCGGCGTGGGGCGCGGGCGGACGCTCGCTGCCGCTGCCCGGCCAGCCGCCGCAGGCGCGCGGCCTGGCCCGCGCCGCCCTCGCGCTGGACGCCCCCGCGATCGCCAGAATGCTGGATCGTGCGCTGGACTCCAGCGGCGTCGTGACTACCTGGGAGCGCCTCGCGATGCCCGTGCTGATCGCGGTTGGCGAGCGGAGCGCGGCGAACGGCGCCTGCATTGACGTCGAGCACCTGCTCTCCGCCCAACTGCTGGCCGCACTGGCCGCCAGGGCAGGCAGGCTCGCCGAGCCATTGAACGCGCGGACGGTGCTGCTGGCCTGCGCCGACGGTGAAGAGCACAGCCTGCCGCTGTACGCGCTGGCCGCCGCCCTTGCGGAACATGGCGTGCGGACCACGATGCTCGGCGCGCGGACACCGCCGCCTGCGCTTGCCGACGCGATCTCGCGGATAGGCCCGGCGGCAGCATTCATCTGGTCCCAGACCGCCGCGACCGGGGATCCGGCCCAGTTCGCCGGCATCGCCCGGCAGCGCCCGCCGCTGCGCCTGTTCACCGCCGGTCCCGGGTGGCGGGGGACGCCCCCGGGCGGCCGCGCGGTCAGCAGCTTGTCCGAGGCCGTCCAGCAAGCACGCGAGGCCGTCGGCGCGGCCTGACCCCGCGCGGCACCTCCTGTTTCATCCCGGCACCGGCACGTTTCCGCGTGACCCCTGTGCCGTCGCCGCCCGGCACGGTCCAATGCCTCCAAGCCCCGGCCCCAGGCCCCGGTCGCAGGCGTTCGGCAGCTATGAGTAGTATTTGAGTAGGTTTTGAGCAACCGAACAGAGGGATCATGCGGGGAAGCGGGACGGCGAGGGCGGCGGCGACCGGAGGAGGTCGGCGGCTCGCGCTCGGCCCGTCGTTCGCGGGGAACCCGGCGTTCGCGGCGGGTCAAGCGGACACGGCAGACCGGGAGCTCGCCCGGGACCAGCCGCTGGCTACCTCGGACTGCTACGCCAGGCTGCGGCCTGTTCTGCGGAGCTACCTACGGCACCTCGTGCCAGTCGACGACGTGGACGACGTCGTCCAGGCCTCGTTCGTCGACCTGTGGCGGACCCGGGCGCGCTACGACCCGGCCCAAAGCGTGGAGGCGTGGGCGCTGTCGATCGCACGCAGGCGCGCGATCGACTACCTGCGTTCCCGGCCCCGCCCGGCCGCTCCGCTCGGCGACCTGGCCGAGACGCTCGGTGAAGACGGGCGTGACCACGCCGCCCGGCACGCCGACGCGGCCGAGCTGTGCGGCGCGCTCTTGGCGCTGCCGCGGCCACAGCGCGAGGCCATCGAGCTCGCGTACTACGGCCAGCTCAGCCAGCAGGAGATCGCGGAGCGGCTGCGCGTGCCGATCGGAACGGTCAAGGCGCGGACTGCGCGCGGGTTGCGCCGCGTCCGCCAGACGCTGATGGCCGCCCCGGGTCCCTCGGCCCCGCCCGGCCCGTCGCGCCAATCTGGCCGCGGCCCGGCTCCGAAGACAGCAGCGGATGCCACGAAGGGAGCGGCACAGTGACCTCACGGCGGATAGGCGTCATCGGCAGCGGGGTGAGCGGCCTCACCGCCGGGTACCTGCTGGCCCGCGCCAACGAGGTGACGGTGTTCGAGGCGGACGACCGGCTGGGCGGGCACGCCCACACCCACCGGATCGCCGCGCCGGACGGAACCGAGCTCGCGGTCGACAGCGGGTTCATCGTCTGCAACGAGCGGACCTACCCGCTCCTCACCCGGCTGTTCGCCGAGCTCGGGGTGACCACGAAGGACGCCGAGATGAGCATGTCGGTCCGGTGCGCCGGCTGCGGCCTCGAGTACGCGGGCCAGCGCGGCGCGGCGGGCCTGCTCGCCGGGATCCGCCGTGGCCGCGGGCGGTACCTGCGGATGCTGGCCGACGTCGTCCGGTTCCACCGTGAAGCGTCCCGGCTGGCCGCCGGCGGCCACCCAGCCGGGTCGGCCGAGCTCACCCTCGGGCAGTTCCTGGCCGCGGGCGGGTACTCGCGCTACTTCACCGCACACTTCGCGCTCCCGTTCGTGTCCGCGGTGTGGTCCTGCCCGCCGGGCACGGCGCTGGATTACCCCGCCCGCTACCTGTTCACCTTCCTCGCCAACCACGGTCTGCTGTCGGTGGCCGGCTCGCCGCAGTGGCGGACCGTCACCGGAGGGAGCCAGACCTACGTCGACCTGATCGCCAAGCAGCTCACCGCGGCCCGGACGGACGCGCCGGTACGCAACGTCCGGAGGTACCCGGGCGGCGCGGAGGTCACCGTGGCGGGGAGCAGCCCGCAGCGGTTCGACGCGGTGGTGATCGCCACCCACCCGGACCAGGCCCTGCACCTGCTCGCCGACCCCACCGCGGCCGAGCGCCGGGTGCTCGGCACGTTCCGCTACACCCGCAACGCCGCGGTGCTGCACACTGACGGCAGCGTGCTGCCGGCCAGCCCCGGCGCCAGGGCTTCCTGGAACTACCAGCTCAGCTCGTGCGACGCGTCGGCGGCCCAGGTGACGCTCAGCTATGACATGAACCGGCTGCAGCGCCTGCCGGCCGGCCGGGACTACCTGGTCACGCTCAACCCGGCCGGCCGGATCGACCCCGGCCGGGTGCTGGCGTCGATGGATTACGCGCACCCGGTGTACACCCGTGCATCGGTGGCCGCGCAGCGGGCGCTGCCCGGGCTGAACGACGGCGTCACGGCCTATGCCGGTGCCTACCACGGGTGGGGCTTCCACGAGGATGGCTGCCGGTCGGGCGTGGCCGCCGCCGCGTCGCTGGGGAGCCGCTGGTGACCGCGCTCCCCGCATCGGCCTTCCTCTACGAGTGCCGGATCCGGCACGTGCGCGCGGCACCGCTGCGGAACGCGTTCAGCTACCGCACCTACCAGTGGCTGGTCGATGCCGACGACCTGCCGGAGCTGCCCCCGGGGCTCCGGCGGCTGGCCGGGTTCCGTGCCGCCGATCACCTCGGCGACCCGCGCCGCAGCATCAGGGATAACCTGGACCGGTTTCTCGCCACCCGTGGGATCGACCTGCGCGGCGGGCGGGTCGCGATGCTGGCCCACGCCCGGGTGTTCGGTCACGTGTTCAACCCGCTGACCGTGTACTGGTGCCACCGGCCGTCCGGGCAGCTTGAGTGCGTCGTGGCCGAAGTGCACAACACCTACGGCGAGCGGCACTGCTACCTGCTGCGCACCGACGAGGCCGGCCGCGCCGACACGGCCAAGGAGTTCTACGTCTCCCCGTTTTTCGGCGTCGACGGCTGGTACCGGATGGCGCTGCCCGAGCCCGGCGCCCGGCTCGCGCTCACGGTGACATTGCACCGCCCGGACGGCACCACGTTCGCCGCGAGCGTGCGGGGGCGGCGGCTGCCCGCCACCGCGGCAAGCCTGCTGCGCGCCGCGGCCAGGCACCCGGCGTCGACCGCAGCGGTCAGCGGCCGCATCCGCTGGCAGGGAGCCAAGTTGTACGGCCGCGGGCTGCGTCCACAGCCCAGGCCAACCCGCGCCCCGCAGGAAGGTGTGCGATGACCCAGGCCCTGAAGACCGCCCGTTACGCGACGCCTGCCGCCGACCCAAGCCGCTGGCCGGATATCGCCGCGGTGCCGCATTGCCCCGTCCGCGGCGAGGTCGCGCGGGCGCTGCTGCGCCGGATGGCCGACCGGCTGCCGGTGCGCGTGGCCAGCCCCGGTGGCGTGGAGCACGGGGCGGGCGACAACGGCTCGCCGGTGCTCAAGCTGCACCGGCCCGCGGACTTCTACCAGCGGATCGGCGCGGCCGGGCTGATCGGGTTCGGTGAGTCCTACATGGCCGGCGACTGGGATTGCGATGATCTGACCGGCCTGCTGACGGCGTTCGCCGGGCGCGTCGGCACCCTGGTGCCGCGCCCGATGCAGGCCCTGCGCCGGTTCTACGTCCGGCGCGCGCCCGCGGCCGACGACGCGTCCGAGCGCAACGCGCAGCGCAACATCCACCGCCATTACGACCTGTCCAACGAGCTGTTCGCGCTGTTCCTCGACGAGACCATGACGTACTCGGCCGCCCTGTTCCGCGAGGACGCCGACGGCGCGCCGGTCGCGGCCGGTGCCCTGCTCGCCGCCGCACAGCGGCGCAAGATCGACCGGCTGCTCGACCTGGCAGACGTCGGGCGGTCCAGCCGGGTTCTGGAGATCGGCACCGGCTGGGGCGAGCTGGCCGTCCGGGCCGCCGCTCGGGGCGCGCAGGTGCTCACGGTCACGCTGTCCGAGCAGCAGCGCGCGCTCGCTGCCGAGCGGATCGCGCGCGCCGGGCTGGCCGGCCAGGCGGTCGTGGAGTTGCGCGACTACCGGCAGGTGACCGGCGAGTTCGACGCGATCCTGTCGGTGGAGATGATCGAGGCGGTCGGAGCGCGGTACTGGCCGGACTACTTCGCGGCCCTGCAGCGGCTGCTGGCGCCCGGCGGCCGGATCGGCCTGCAGTCGATCACGATGCCGCACCGGCGGATGACGGCCACCCGGTACACCCACACCTGGGTGCTGAAGTACATCTTCCCGGGCGGGCTGATTCCTTCGGTCACAGCGATCGAGCGCAACGCCGCCCGGGCCGGCCTGCTGGTGGCCGGGAGGCACGACTTCGGCGCCCACTACGCGGAGACGCTGGGGCTATGGCGGGAGCGGTTCTGTGCCGCGCAGGCCGAGGTCGGACGGCTGGGTTTCGACGAGGTATTCGGCCGGATGTGGCTGCTCTACCTGTGCTACGCGGAGGCAGGCTTCCGGTCCCGCTACCTGGATGTCGCGCAGTTCCTGCTGGTCAAGGGAGGTTCAGGATGACGGAGGTGGAGATCACCTCGCGGGTGCTCGTGCCAGCGGAGCCGGCCGAGCTGTGGCGGCTGGCGATGGACTGGCCGCGGCAGGGCGACTGGATGCTGGCCACGCGGGCGTCCGGCGGGCAGGGCGTCGGCGCCACCGTTACCGCGCGAACCGGCCTGGGCCCGGTCGGCTTCACCGACACGATGGTGATCACGGAGTGGTATCCGCCGCATCGCTGCGTCGTGCGGCACACCGGGCGGATGGTGCGCGGCACCGGCGTGTTCGAGGTCGCGTCCAGGGGGCCGATGAGCGAGTTCGCGTGGACCGAGCGGCTGCGGCTTCCGTCCCCGGTGCCCCAGCGGCTGGCGCGGTGGCTGGCCGGCGGGCCGGGCCGCTGGGTCATGGGCACGTCACTGCGCCGGTTCCGGCGGCTGGTCTGAGCCGGCCGGGCATGGCGCACTGCCACGCGGCGATGGCCGGGCGCCCCGGGAGCGCGGCCGGATGAGCTCGCTCGCGCGGGCCGCGGACGCGCTGCTTGAGGCCAGCGTCGTGGGGAGCTTCTCAAGGATCGGCATCTCGGTCCGCTCCCGGCTACTGCCGGAGTTCAGTGACGGTCCGGGTCCGCCGGCCGCCGGGCGGGTGGCGGTCGTCACCGGCGCCACGTCTGGCCTCGGCCTTGCCGCCGCTGGCGAGCTGGCCCGGCGCGGCTGGACGGTGCATTTCCTGGCCAGGGATCCCGGCCGTGCCGCGCGGGCACAGCGCCAGATCAGCGCCGCTGGCGGGGGCGGCACGGTCAGCTACGGGCTCGCCGACATGGAGGACCAGGATTCGGTCCGGGCGTTTGCCCGCGAGTTCCTGCAGGCCCATGACCGCCTCGACGTACTCGTGCACGCGGCCGGCGCGATGCACCAGCGGTTCGCCGTCAACCACGCCGGGATCGAGCTCACCGTTGCCGGGCAGGTGATCACGCCGTTCCTGCTGACCAAGCTGCTGCTGCCCGCGCTGCTGGCCGCCGCGCCCTCCCGGGTGATCACCGTCTCCTCGGGCGGCATGTACGCGCAGCGGCTGGATCCGGCCACCTTGGAGATGGCCCCGTCCGGCTACCGCGGCGCGGTCGCCTACGCACGCGTCAAGCGGGCCCAGGTCGTGCTCAGCCGGGAATGGGCCCGCCGGGTCGACCGAGCGGACGTCGCCTTTCACGCCATGCATCCCGGCTGGGCCGACACGCCCGGCATCGCCGCCTCGCTGCCGCGGTTCCGCCGGGTAGCGCGGCCGATCCTGCGCACACCCGACCAGGGCGCTGACACGATCGTCTGGCTGGCCACCGCCGCCCCCCGGGCTCTGGGCAGCGGGTGCTTCTGGCACGACCGGCGGCCGCGGTCCGAGTACCGGCTGCCGTGGACCCGGGAGCACGACCCCGCCGCGGCCAGGCACCTCTGGGACAGCGTGGACCGGGCTGCCGGAAGCTGACCTGGGCCGGACGCCGCGCGCGGGTCAGGCCTGCAGAGACATGACCACGATCGGGGAGGTCGTCGGCTGGCTGGTCCCGCCTGCGGGCTCCACGGTTACGCCGACGCTGTCGCCAGTGGTCAGCCCGGAGGCCAGCACCGGCGCCGTCCTGCCCGCGGTGGGAGCCGGCAGCAGGCCCGCCCGGCGGATCCGGGGCGGCCCCAGCAGCCACAGTTCGTAGACCTTGCTCGCGGGAAGCCGGGGCAGCCCGGCCGTGGTGAAGACGATCTTCCCTTCGACGCGGGAGACCACGACGGTGGCGCTCCCCCCGTCCGTGGTTGCCCGGCTCATGATCCGCGCATCCGGCGCGGCGAGGACCGCGGCGATCGCCTGGTCCTGCGACCGTGCGGAGTCCAGCTCATGCCGGGTGCGGAGCCCGGCAGCCCCGAGCACGACGGCCACGGCCAGGCTGATCACGGCCACCGCGGCGGCCAGCCGGGGCGTCCAGGACGGGCGGGGAACCCGGTGGAGGGCCCGCTGGGGACGGTGGTGGTCGATTACCGGAGGCAGCTGCCTGGTCACCGCGGTCGCGGCCAGCACCCGCTCCTTGACCCTGGGCGGCGGCGGCAAGGCCGCGGCCATGGCCAGCTCCGTCGCGGTGTCGGACAGGCCGCGAACCTCGTTGCCGCACGGCTTGCAACGGCGCAGGTGATGCTCGAACAGGTCCCGCTCGGCGCCGTCTACGGCGTCCAGGGCGTACACGCCGGTCAGCGTGTGCAGGTCATGGCGCGGGAATCGCATCAGCTCACCCCCATGCAGTCGCGCAGCCGGATCAGGCCATCACGGATCCGGGTCTTGACGGTCCCCAGCGCCGTGTGCAGCAGCCCGGCGACCTCCGGATAGGTGTATCCGCCGTAGTAGGCGAGCGTGATCGACTCGCGCTGCAGCTCGGTCAGCCCGTCCAGGCAGCGCCGTACCCGCTCGGCGTCCAGGTTGACCGCCGCGGTCTCGGCCACCTCGTCATCGGCCACGAGCGGCTGCGCGGTCCGCTGTTCCCGCTGGGCCGATGCGGCGGCCGAGCGGACCCGGTCGACGGCCCGCCGGTGCGCGATCGTCATCACCCAGGTCGCGGCGCTGCCCCGGGCGGGGTCGAACCTGGACGCGTTGCGCCACACTTCGAGCAGCGCCTCCTGGGTGACCTCCTCGGACTGCGCCCGGTCCTTGACCACCCTGCGGATCAGGCCATAGACCGGTCCGGCCAATCGGTCGTACACCGCCTCGAACGCGTCCTGATCGCCGCGGGCCACCATGCCAAGCAGCACGTCCAGGCCCTGGTCTCTCCCCTCCTCGAGACCAGGGCCTGGCCTCACCGCCCTCATGTCACGTCCGTCCACGGCTTCTATTCGGCGCATCCGGAGGATCGGATTGGTGGGCAGGCGCGCCGACCGTGCCGGAATCGAGGCCAATCCGACGCCAAGGGTGCGACCCCGGGGTGGCCAGGCCTGCGGCAGGTGCATGAAGCGGCCAGTCATGGGCAGCATGCCGGGAACGCATACGGGCTGGCCAGCGCCGGCCAGATAAGGAATGCCAATGTCAGAACCGCAAGTCCCCGGCCACGTGGCACAAGGCAGCGGGCAGCAGGCCGGCCAGACGGCTCAGCTCCCGCAGCTTCCGCAGCATGTGGTGAAACGCACCAGGATGGGCGGCCTGTGGCTGGCGTGCGGATCGTTCGCGGTGGTGCTGCTGCTCTTGCTGATCTTCATCCTGGAGAACGGCAGGAGTGTGGATGTCGCCTACTTCGGCGCGCACGGGCACCTGCCGCTCGGTGTCGCGCTGCTGCTGGCCGCCGTCCTCGGCATCCTCATGGTTGTGATCCCCGGCACCGCCAGGATCGTCCAGCTACGCCTGACCGCCCGCAGGCACCGCCACGCCGACACCGGCCAGCTCGCCGCGAGCCAGCAGCCTTCATCTGCCGAGGAAGCGCCGGCGCCGCGATCGCGGTAGCGGCCCAGGCTCAGATTGGCGGGCTGCCGGTGACCTGGCGGGTGGCCAGGCTGACGTTCGCCGTTTTCTGCATCAGCATGGTGATGAACTCCTCGAGCTCCGACTTCTGCAGCGGGGTCCTTGGCGTGTGCAGGTCCGCGAACTCGGCCCAGACCAGCACCAGGTAGTGGCCCTTGACCTCCGCGGCCTCGAATCCCGTTCCCTTGGTCAGGTTCTTTGTTGGCCCCCGGGCGCCGGGCAGCTGGGCGATGAACTCGGATGGGCCTGCTGCCTTCCCGGCCCGCTCGGCGGCGGTCGCGGTGACCAGGTTCAGCACCCCGATGGTGCCCATCAGCTTGTGATCGGACGACAGGTAGCTGGCGCGCATGGCCTGCGTGCAGCCGGCGTGGCTGACCGCCGAGATGAGCTGGGCGCCGGCCAGCGCTCCGGCGCAGTGCGTCTTCGCCTTCTGCACGGTCCGGACGTAACCGGTGGTCCCGCTGGTGAAGCTGGCCGGGAACAGCTCGGCCAGGGTCAGCGGCACCGGATCCAGAGCGCGGGTCCCGATGTGCCCCCACAGGCCGAGCGAGGGGCTTGGCGACGGGTCCGTCGACGGCCGGGCCGGCGCGGAAGCCCGCGGGTCCGCAACCGGCGACGGGGACTTGTGGCCCTTCGCGAAAAAGACGTAGGTGGCGGCGGCCACGACGATCAGGGCCACCCCGCAGATCAGCAGGGCGCGGACCTTGCCGCGCCCGCGGGCCCGCTTGCGACCGCGGGAACCGCGTCCGCGCGGGGGATGCCCACGGCCTGGCGCCGGCGCCGACCTCGGACCGGTGTCATCCGTGCCCGGTCCCGTTGCGGCGCGCTGGTTCGGGCCGGTGGCGCTGCGATTGAACGGCGCAGGCGTGGCCAGATCAAAGGGCCCGGTCGAGGAGAGATCGGCAGGCCCGTCACCGATGAGCTGGTTCGGGCCGGTGACGACCTGCCCGCTGGCGCCCCCAAACGGGCCAAGCTCGGGCCCGTCCGGGCCGGGACCGGCCAGGGCGGCGGGCAGGGCCGCGCCCGCGGGGATGTCATGATGCAGCTCATCGGCGTCGAGGCCATGCCCGCCTGGGGCGCTCAGGTCATCCCAGCCGCGGCCGGCCTCCGTGTCGCCGGCAACCCCCCAGGACTGCGTGCTCGTGGCATCAGCTGCGGGATCGCTCACCGCGAGCGCCGAGTACCCGGCTTCGGCCGACCCGCCGTCCGCGTACCCGGCCGCCGCATAACCCTGGTCGGAGAACCTGCCGTCGGAGTACCCGGCGTCGGAGTACCCGGCTTCGGCGTACCTGGCCTGCGGTGAGCTATCCGCGTCCAGGTAAGCCGCCTGCCAGGCACCGCTGAGCGGGTCGCTCAGGCCCTGGTCGTATCCGTTCTCGCCCGGCGCGGGCCCCCGGTTCCAGGCGGCGAACTGTCCGGGCGGGTAGAGCGGCGGCGGCTGCCCGGGCGCGGGCGGGAAACCCCGGACCGGGTCCTGACTGGCTGCGCCGCCGGGAGATCCTGACCACCCGCCCCCGGCCGGAGCTTGGTCACCCCCGGGGGGCCGGCCGCCGGTGTACCCGGGTGCGAAGAGGGATGCGTCGCTGGCTGTCTTCCCGCCCGCTCTGGCTCTGCCACCGCCAGTGCCACCGGTCCCGCCCGCGCCGCCTGCCGCGGGCCGCGCTCCGGGCGGCGTGATCCGCCCGGACGGGTTCTGCCGCCGACCTGGCGCGCGGCCGGCGGCGTTCTCACCCGGGTAACGCATGCGGCGAGCGTATCGCCCCTCGCATGGGTTAGCCCCCGTCATGCGTTTTGTCACATTGGTCGCACCGCCAGCGCCGGCCGGCGAGCAGCGGCTGGGCAGCCGATGGGTCCTTGCTTTGACCGTCATCGGTCGCGGCCGGTATCCTGCACAGGCGTCTGTGTGCACTGGCATGCCCGCACGGCCCGCCTCGCGGGCAGGCAAGGGGCGGCTGATGCCCGGATTCCCCCGCAGGGAGGATCACCCGCGCGGGGCCCAAGTTTCAGTACTCAACATGCGAAGGCCTACATCCGTGCGCACCTTCAGCCCGAAAGCGGGCGACATCCAGCGGCAGTGGCACGTCATCGATGCGTCCGACGTCATACTCGGACGCCTGGCCAGCCAGGCGGCGATCCTCCTGCGCGGCAAGCACAAGCCGATCTTCGCGCCGCACGTGGACACCGGTGACTTCGTGATCGTTATCAACGCCGACAAGATCGCGCTGAGCGGCAGCAAGCTGGAGGACAAGCGCGCCTACCGGCACTCGGGGTACCCGGGCGGGCTGCGCTCGATCGCCTACCGCGACCTGATGGCGAAGAGCCCGGAGAAGGCCGTCGAGAAGGCGGTACGCGGCATGCTCCCGAAGAACACGCTGGGCAGGCACATGCTGAGCAAGCTCAAGGTGTACCGGGGCCCGGATCACCCGCACCAGGCGCAGCAGCCCGTCCCGTTCGAGATCACGCAGGTCGCCCAAGTCGGCTCCGGCGCTAAGGCCCCGGCCAAGTAGCCGAGGGCGACGTAAACGAGAAAGAACCACGAGGAAGACATCGTGACCGAATCCACTGACGTGCAGGATCCCGTGACCGAAGCCGGCGCCGAGCCGGAGGCGGAGCACCTGTCGGAGTACACCAGCCAGACCGGCGATGTGAGCCCGGGCACCCCGGCGCGGCCGGCCGCGCGCAAGCCGGTGGTGACCGGGTCCGCGATGGGCACCGGCCGCCGCAAGGAGGCGATCGCCAGGGTCCGCATCTCGGCGGGTACCGGAAAGTGGCTGATCAACGACCGGTCGCTGGATGAGTACTTCCCGAACAAGGTGCACCAGCAGCTGATCAGCGAGCCGTTCGTGACCCTGGGCGCCGACGACGCGTTCGACGTGGTGGCACGGATCACCGGCGGCGGCGTCACCGGGCAGGCGGGAGCGCTGCGGCTTGGCATCGCCAGGGCGCTCCAGATCGTGGACCCAGAGAACCGCCCGAGTCTGAAGCGCGCCGGGTTCCTCACCAGGGACGCCAGGGTAAAGGAACGGAAGAAGGCCGGGCTGAAGAAGGCCCGGAAGGCCCCGCAGTACTCGAAGCGCTGATCTGACGCCAGCGCCGTCCCAGCGGAAAACCAGGAG
>Ga0208725_1000223_pt1 | contig 13133 bp, 15 predicted proteins | sample MicForSoSWNH13_O_FD_188004 | JGI IMG/M metagenome (GOLD analysis project Ga0208725, IMG submission 188004) | Forest soil microbial communities from Harvard Forest Long Term Ecological Research site in Petersham, Massachusetts, USA - MetaG HF011... | ecosystem: Environmental > Terrestrial > Soil... | reverse complement strand
CGTGTACACCACGATGAACGGCCCGAGCGAGTTCACGGTCACCGGAACGCTGAAGACCTGGGACATCATGGACCGGCTCGGCGAGATCACGGTGCCCACGCTGCTGGTCGGCGGCAGGTACGACGAGTGCCGGCCGGCCCACCTGGAGGAGATGCACCGGCGGATCCCCGGCTCGCAGCTCGAGATCATCGAGGACGCGTCCCACCTCTGTTTCGCCGAGCAGCCGGACGAGTTCACCGCGCTGGTGAACGCCTTCCTGGCCGGCGTCGAGTCACCCTGAGCTGCCCCGCGCGGCCGTCCTCAGTAGCCGAGGTTCTTCAGGAACTGGATCATGATCGGCACGCGGGTCGCGTTGCCGTCCACGTTCGGCCAGTAACCTGCCGCCACGGACGCGACGCTATGGGCCGCCGTGGTGAGCTGGGCGGCGGTGGCGCCATCCCAGTTGGGTTCGGTGCGGCCGATGCCGGCCAGGAACGTCACACCCCGGCTTACCTGGTGCACCTGCTCGGCAACCTTCGTGGTGAACGACTCGTACAAGGCGGTGTCGGTCTCGAGCGACTGGGACTGGAACTCGTACATGTCGCCCGGTGACAGCCACTGGGCGGCCGAGGCGAGGCTATAGCGAACGTAAGACTCATAGTTTCCCTCGCCGGACGGGACCGGGCACTGCGGCGCGGTGCCCGGATAGGCGGGGTTCGACTGGTTGTTGCACAGGTCAAGGCTGGGGGTGAGCACCACGGAGAAGCCGAGTTCGTGGGCCTTGCGGCAGAACAGTTCCGCGTAGCTGACGCCGGCGTGCCGGTTGTGCAGCCACGCGCCCTGCTCGATCGGCGGGGTGAAGTCCCAGCTCTCCGAGTCGTACTGCACCGCCTGCACCCAGGACGGCAGCCCGTGGGAGATCGCGTCCAGCAGGCCGTTGGATCCGTTCTCGTAGGCCGCGAACTTCAGCACCGCGACGCCGGTATAGCCGGGAGGGACCGGACTCTTCGTGCCGGTCCCGGCGCCCTGATAGATCACCGAGAACCAGGTGGTGCCCTGGCCGAAGGCATTCCTCACGACCGCCGGGTCGCCGCCCAGGCTGGTGTTGGTCAGGGCGCTGAACGTGCCGCAACGAGGGACCAGCCAGGTCCGGGTGGCTGCATCCGCACCAGGGCGGACCGCGGTGCCTGCGGTACCGGCAACCGCCGCCGCTAAGCCGGCAACCCCCGTGTGCGTGATGTCCAACGATGCCCTCCTGACACAGGTGATCTGGTGCCGGGGGGCGCATGCCAGCCTACTTCCCGCGCGGGCAGCCCGGAGCGAGGCTCGCCGGACCCGGACCTTAGGGCTTGCGGCCGACACCGACCAGGGACCAGAACTGGCCGGGATCGTCGGGCACGTCAGCCGGGGAGCCGGGTCGCCACTCCGGGACGTACACCAGCCCCGGCTCTACGAGGTCGAACCCGTCAAAGAACCGCAGGATGTCCGCGCGGGAGCGCATGTGGATGTCCGTGCTGACGCTGCGGTTGTACACCGTCTCCGTGGCCCGTGCCACGGCCGGCCTGCTCTCGTTCGTGACATGGGCCAGCACCAGGTAGCTGCCGGGCGCGAGCGCATCGCGCAGCGTCGCCACGATCCGCCGCGGGTCCTCGGCGTCGCTGATGAAGTGCAGGACCATGCCGAGCAGAAGCCCGACGGGCCGGGCGAGGTCGATGAGCCGGCGGACCTCGTGGTCGGCGAGGATCTGCCCCGGCTCGCGCAGGTCGGCCTCGGTGACCCCGGCGTCGGTGTTCTGGTCCAGCAGGGCGAGGGCGTGCGCGACCGCCACCGGGTCGTTGTCGACGTAGGCGACCCTGCCGCCAAGGGCGGCCTGCTGGGCGATTTCGTGCACGTTGCCCGCGGTCGGGATGCCCGAGCCGATGTCGAGGAACTGGCGGATACCCTCCGTGGCCAGGAACCGAACGGCCCGGCTGAGGAACGCCCGGTTGGCCCGGACGCCGGGCCGGGCGTTCGGCTCCACCGCGATGAGCGCCCGGGCGGCGTCCTGGTCAGCCAGGAAGTTGTGGGTGCCGCCCAGCAGGTAGTCGTAGACCCGGGCGGGGTTCGCCCGTTTGGTGTCGACTCCGGGCGGTACCCAACCTGTCTCGCCAGCGGTCACCTCCGCACGATATCTCAGGGTATGTCGCGGTCATGCGTCTTCCGCTGGCGCGGCTGCGGTAGGAAGCTAGGCACCATGCCGGACTTCTTGACCATGTATGCACAGAGCCAGCCCGACAAGCCCGCGGTCATCGACGACAGGGGCGGCGGCCAGGTCACCCGCTGGGACTACCGCGAGCTGGAAGAGCAATCGAACCGCCTGGCCAACGCGCTGCTTTCACTGGGCGTCCAGCCGGGCGAGAAGGTCATCTGGTGCGGGCCCAATTCCCCGCAGGTGGTCGCGGCGATCTGTGCCAGCCGGAAGGCGGGCTTCGTTGCCGTCCCGGTGAACTACCGGCTGACCGCCGAGGAGGCGCAGTACGTGGTCGGCCACTCCGACGCCACGGTGGCCTACGTGGACGCCGAGCAGGCGCCGATGTTCGCGGACCTGCTCAACCGGGTCGAGCGGCTGCGGCACGTGATCGTGTACGGCGGGCCCGCGCCGGACGGCATGATGGACGACGGTTTCGTCGCGGCCGCCCCGGCCGCCCCGCTGCCGGATCCCGACCCCGAGTCGGGCGGGGGAACCATGATCTTCACCTCCGGCACCACCGGCAAGCCGAAAGGTGCGCTGCGCCGCGCCCGGCCTGGGGGCGCCGATACCAGCGCGGTCAGGCTGATCGGGCTGATCGGCTACACGCCTGACGACGTCTATCTCACGTCCGGTCCGCTGTACCACAGCGGCCCGTGGGGGTTCATGGGCGGTGCGCTGGCGCTCGGCCAGACCGTCGTGGTGCAGCGGAAGTTCGACCCCGAGGACTGGCTGCGCCTGGTGGACACCTACCGGGTCTCCTCGACCTTCGCCGCTCCCGCCCCGATCCGGATGGTCTGCGCGCTGCCCGAGGAGGTCAAGAAGCGCTATGACCGGTCGTCGATGAAGCGCATGATCGCCAATGCCGCACCGTGGAGCCACCCGCTGAAGCTGCAGTACCTCGCCGACTTCCCGGAGGACTCGCTGTGGGAGGTGTACGGCTCCACCGAGCTCGGCGTGGACTGCGTGCTCGAGCCGAAGGACCAGCGGCGCAAGCCAGGGTCCTGCGGCAAGCCCGCGCCCGGCGTGGAGGTGGTGCTGTTCGACGCCGACGGCCGCGAGGTGACCGGCAGCGGGCCGGACCACGCCGGCGAGCTGTACGTGCGGTCGCCCGGCATCTACGAGGAGTACTACAAGCAGCGGGACAGCTACGACAAGTCGCGGCGGGGCGACCTGCACACCGTCGGCGACATCGCCTACCGCGACGACGAGGGCTACTACTACATCTGCGACCGCAAGAACGACATGATCATCTCGGGCGGGATGAACATCTACCCCGCCGAGATCGAGGCTGCCCTCGAGCAGCACCCGGCAATCTACGAGGCCGCGGTGTTCGGGATCCCGTCCGATGACTGGGGTGAGGCGGTGCACGCCACGGTCGTGCGCCGCCCCGGCGCCGAGCTGTCCGCGGCGGACGTGGTCGCATTCAGCCGGGAGCACCTGGCCAGCTACAAGACGCCGAGGTCGGTGGACTTCGTCGACGAGCTGCCGAGGACTGGCTCGGGCAAGGTGCTGAAACGGGAGCTGCGCGCCCCGTACTGGGCCACCGAGAGCCGCCAAGTCGGCTGACGGGAGTCCCCACCACAGCCTAGTCAGGTCCGCCCGCTCTGGTCATGATCAACGGAAGCTTGCTGTCGCTCTAGCGACAGCGGCGGCGCCATCCACACCAATCGCGCGGAGGCCTAGGTCTGCGGCAGCTGCCGGTTCGGCTGGCCGGCCGGCCTGATCTCCTGGAGGCGGTCGATCCTGGCCACCGCCGGGAACAGCCGGCGCCAGCTCAGGGCGATCGCAATGGTGATCACCCCGCCGCCTACGACCGCGGGCACGGTGCCGACCAGCGAGGCGGCCAGCCCGGATTCAAACGCCCCGAGCTGGTTGGAGGCGCTGATGAACACCATCTCCACTGCCGACACCCGGCCGCGCAGCCGGTCCGGCGTTGCCAGCGCGACCGTGGTGACCCGGATGTTGACGCTGATCATGTCCGCGAAGCCGCTGACCGCCAGCATGGCCAGGGAAAGCGCGAAGATCCGGGACAGGCCGAACACCATGATGCTCACGCCGAACAACGCGACCACCAGGAGCAGCCGGCGCCCCGCCCGGCGCACCAGCGGCCTGCGGGTCAGTATCACGGCCGCGACCAGCGCGCCCACGGCCGGCGCGGCACGCAGGATGCCGAGGCCCTCCGGGCCGACATGCAGGATCGACCGGGCGAAGACCGGCAGCAGCGCCACGGCCCCGCCGAACAGAACGACGAGCAGATCGAGCAGGATCACGCCGAGCAGCATCGGGGTCCGCCCGACAAACCGCAGCCCGTCCAGGACGCTCTCGATCCCGGGCGAGGCCGGCGTTCCGGCCCCGGCGACCGGCGCGGCCGGCCGTGCCCGGATCATGATCACGGACACCGACGCCAGCAGGCACAGGGCCGCCGCGAGACTGTAGACCAGCGCGGGCGAGACGGCGTACAGCACGCCGCCCAGGGCCGGGCCGAGCACCTGCGCGGACTGCGAGGCGATGGAACGCAGCGTCATCGCGCTGGGCAGCAGCCGGGCCGGCACGAGCGTGGGCGGCAATGCCCGGGCCGCCGGTGTGCCGATCGCCATGACCGTGCCCGCCCCGGCCGCGAGCGCCAGGTACGGCAGCAGCGAAGAAACCGCCGACTCACTCAGCACGGCCAGGCCCGTTGCGACCGCGACGCCCACCAGCAGCGCCATGGCGAACACCCGCCGCCGGGACAGCCGGTCGGCCAGATGCCCGGCCGGGATCGCGAGCACGAACATGGGGGCGAACTCCGCAAGCCCGATCCAGCCGAGGTCAAGCGGGCTGCCCCGCTGGGCGTAGACCTCCCAGCCGATGGCCACCTCGAGCATCTGCAGGGACGTGGCCATGCCGAACATGGCCAGCCACCACAGCCGGAAGTCGCGGTCTTCCAGCGCCGGTCCCAGGTGCGCCAGGCGCGGCCGCCTCATGACGAGCGCGGCGCACGGCGCTGGATACTGACCTCCGGGGGGCGTCGGCGGGCTAGCCGGGATCTAGTATCGCAGGTCATGAGTGACCGGCAGGGCACCCTGCGGCTGGGGCGGGCCAGCTTCGCGCCGCGCCAGCTGCTGGTCATGGCGATCGTGAACCGCACGCCGGACTCGTTCTACCGGCCCGGGGTGACCTGGGATGAGGCCGCGGCAGCGGACCGGGTGCACCAGGCCGTCGCCGAGGGCGCTGACATCGTCGACATCGGCGGCGTCCCGGCGGCGCCGGGCGCCGAGGTCGACCCGGCCGAGGAGATCCACCGGACGGCAAGCTTCATCGCCGCGGTCCGCGCCGCCTATCCGGACGTCGTGATCAGCGTGGACACCTGGCGGCACGAGACGGCCAGGGCGGCGTGCGCGGCCGGCGCCGACCTGATCAACGACAGCTGGGGAGGCTGGGACCGGCGGCTCGGCGAAGTGGCCGCGGAGTTCGGGGCCGGCCTGGTCTGCGCGCACGTGGGCAAGCAGGCGCCGAGGACCAGGCCGTTCCGGGTGAGCTATCCCGACGTCATGGGAGACGTGATCGACCAGACGCTGACGCTGGCCGCCCGCGCGGTCGCCGACGGCGTGGATCCGTCCCGGATCGTGATCGACGCCGCGCACGACTTCGGCAAGAACACCTGGCATTCGCTCGAGGTGACCAGGCGGCTGCCGGAGATGGTGGCGACCGGCTGGCCGGTCCTCGTCGCAGTGTCCAACAAGGACTTCATCGGCGAGACGCTGGACCTGCCGGTGGGGGAGCGGCTGGCCGGAACGCTCGCCGCGACGTCCGTCTGCGCGTGGCTCGGGGCCCGGATCTTCCGCGCGCACCACGTCGCCGAGACCCGCCAGGCCCTGGACATGGTCTCGGCGATCCGCGGCGACATCCCCCCGGCCCGCGCGATCAGGGGACTAGCTTGACCATGACACGAGGGGAGCCAGGCATGCAGGATGTGGGTTTCGCCGGACGGGCGGTGCTGGTCTTCGGCGCCGCCGGGGCGCTCGGCGCGGGCGTGGCGGCGGCGTTCGCCGCGGCGGGCGCCTCGGTCACCGGCGTGGACCGGATGCGGCCCCAGGACGACGACCGGCTGGCCGGCGTCAGCTACGAGGCCGCCGACGTAGCCGACGACAACGAGGTGGCCGCCGTGTTCGACTCCGGGGCCGCGCCCTGGGCGGCGGTGAACACCGTTGGCGGGTTCGCGCCGCAGCGCCCGCTCGCCGAGCTCGACCCGGCGGAGCTGACCGGCCAGCTCAAGCTGAACCTGGTGACCGCCGCACTGATCACCAAGCACGCGCTGCGGGTCATGCAGGCGGCCGGTGAGGGCCGGGTCGTGCACACCGCCAGCCGGGCCGGGGTGGTGAGCAAGGGCTCGGGGTTCGCCTACTCGGTGAGCAAGCTGGGCGTGCTGCACCTGGTGACCATGGCCGCCGACGAGGTGCGTGGCACCGGGGTCACGGTGAACTGCGTCGTGCCCAGCATTATCGACACCCCGGCCAACCGGGCGGCGATCCCTGATGCAGACCACGACGCGTGGCCGAAGATCCCTGACATCGCGCGCACCTACCTGTACCTGGCCGCTCCGTCTTCGGGCCTTGTCAACGGCGCGGCTGTGCCGGTCTGACGGATGAGCAGTTCCGATGTGCCGGCCGGGATCCGGGACCTGGCCGCGAGGTTCCTTGCCGATGCCGCGGCGGTTGACGCGGCCGACACCATTCCCGAGGCACATCTGCGCGGCCTCGCCGATGCGGGGCTCTACGGGATCTTCGCCCCGGCCGAGGCCGGCGGGCTCGGTCTTGACGCCGAAGTCGGCCTGGTCATCGAGGAACTCGCCTCCGCGTGCCTGGCCTCGACGTTCGTGTGGCTGCAGCACCTCCGCCTGCTGGGCGCCATGCTCGATCCCGGCACCCCCACCGCGCTGCGCGGGGCGCTGCTGCCCGCCGTGGTCCGCGGCGACGTGCGCGGCGGCGTGGCCCTGGCCGGGCTGCTGCCCGGGCCGCCGCGGCTCACCGCGCGGCCGGTGGATGGCGGATGGCTGCTGGACGGCGAGGCACCGTGGGTGAGCGGCTGGGGAATCGTCGACCTGCTGGTGGTCGCCGCCCGCGGCCCGGAGGACACCACGGTGACGCTGCTGGTGGACGCCAGGGAACAGCACGGGCTCGCCGCGGCCCGGCAGCGGCTCGGGGCCGTGAACGCCAGCGCCACGGTCCAGCTCAGCTTCGCCGGCCTGTTCGTGCCCGACGGCAGGTTCGTCGGCCAGAAGCCCTACGACCCGGTCTCGGCACAGTCGGAGGGCCTGCGGGGCAACGGCTCCCTGGCCCTCGGCGTCGGCCGCCGGTGTTGCGCGCTCATCGGGCCGTCCCCGCTGGACGACGAACTCGACGCGTGCCGCGCCGAACTCGACGCGGCGGACACCGCCGCCATGCCGGCCGCCAGGGCCTGGGCCTCGGAGTTCGCCGTACGCGCCGGGCACGTCCTCGCCGTCCGGCGCGGCAGCAGGTCCGCGCTGGCCGGCGACGACGCCGAGCGGCTGGCCAGGGAGGCGGGCTTCCTGCTGGTCTTCGGCAGCCGGCCCGCGATCAAGGACGCGCTGCTCGAGAGGTTCGCCGGGCGCAGCGTCAGGACCCCGGGGTGACCGCGCGCACGGCGCCCGCTGTGGCGATCGAGATGAACGCGTAGACGACCGCGATGACCGGGTAGCCCACCAGGCCCAGGGCCACCGCCGTGGCAACGAAGATCACTATCTCGACCATGAACCGCAGCGGATCGCTCAGCCGGCGTGCGGCTCTCGGGCCGATCGCCAGGCCCCAGATGACGGCGAACAGCACCGGCCCGAGAATCGCGAGGACGATCCGCCAGGCCACCGCGGTGTCGGCCAGCGCGCCGGCCGCCGCGAGCGCCGCCAGCGTGGCAAGTTCGGTCAGGAACCTGAGCGTGAGCAGCGCGCCGCCCCAGAGCCCGGCCGCCTTCAGGTCCGGGCCGGGCCGCTCCTGTGTCACGCCGCCACCATAAGGCTGCCCGACCAGTCCGGGCTACGCAGCGTACGAGCAGAACTCATGAGGCCGGCGTGTAGCAGGATGAGCACATGCTTGTCGTGCACGTTCATGTCCGGGTGCGGCCCGGGCGGGTCGAGGATTTCCTTGCCGCCACGCTGATCAATGCGCAGGCCTCGCTCGGCGAGCCCGGCGTGCTGCGGTTCGACGTGATCCAGGATCAGGCCGACCCGGAGCACGTGGTGCTGACCGAGGTCTACCGCGACGACGACGCCTCCGCCGCGCACAAGCTCACGCCGCACTACGCGGCCTGGCGTGACTCGGTCGCCGAGATGATGGCCGAGCCGCGGGCATCGGCCCGGTTCTCCGCCGTGTTCCCCGACCGCGATGAGGGCTGGTCGGGGAGCGCGCCGTGAGAGCTTTCGAGTTCGCCACCGCCGGCCGCATCCTGGTTGGCCGCGGCCGGGCAGCGGAACTGCCGGAGGTGCTGGCCGGGCTCGGGTCCCGGGTGCTGGTGTGCACCGGCGCGAACCCGGCGCGCCACGCCGGGCTGCTGGCCGGGCTGGGGATGCCCGCCGCGGGGTTCGCCGTGGCCGGCGAGCCCACGGTCGACCTGGCCCGGGCGGGCGCGGCCACCGCCCGCGAACACGGCGCCGATGTGGTCGCCGCGATCGGCGGCGGCAGCGTCATCGACACCGGCAAGGCCGTGGCCATGCTGCTGGGCAACGGCGGCGACCCGGTTGACTACCTGGAGGTCGTCGGGTCCGGCCGGAAGATCACCAAGCCCGCGGCGCCCTGCGTCGCCGTGCCCACCACCGCGGGCACCGGGGCGGAGGTGACCGCCAACGCCGTGCTCGCCGCGCCAGCGCACGGGGTCAAGGCGAGCCTGCGCAGCCCGCTGATGATCCCCAGGGTCGCGCTGGTCGACCCCGGTCTGACCGTGTCCTGCCCGCCGCCGGTCACGGCGGCCAGCGGTATGGACGCGCTGACCCAATGCCTTGAGCCGTACGTCTCGGTCCGGGCCACTCCGCTGACCGACGGCCTGGCGCGCGAGGGCCTGAACCGGGCGGCGGCCGGCCTGCGCGCCGCCTTCGCCGACGGCAGCGACCTGGCGGCGCGGACGGACATGGCCATGTGCAGCCTGCTGGGCGGGATGGCCCTGGCCAACGCGAAGCTCGGCGCCGTCCACGGGCTGGCCGGTGTGATCGGCGGGACCGCCGCTGTGCCGCACGGCGTGGCCTGCGCCGCGCTGCTGGCACCGGTGATCGAGGCCAACATCCGGGCACTGCGGTCAGCCCGCCCCGCCCACCCGGCCCTCGGTCGGTACGCCGACGTCGCTGCAGTGCTGACCGGGAACCCGGCCGCGGCCGTCGAAGACAGCCTTGCCTGGATCCGGGAGACCGTTGCCTTGCTCGAGATACCCCGCCTTGCCGCGTTTGGGATAAGCCCGCAGGACGCCGACGACGTCGCCGCCAAGGCGGCCGGGTCGAACAGCATGCAGGGCAACCCGGTCGCGCTGAGCCACGACGACCTGCGCGCGATCCTGCTGCAAGCGATCTGAACCGCCGTCAGCTCATATGCTGCTGGGTGCGGCTTCCAGGCCTGATGCCGGCTCGCGGGCCTTGACCCAGGTAAGCGACTCGACCGGGCCGTTGAACATGTGCCCGTCCGGACAGCGGATTCTCGCGCTCTCCAGCGGTCCGTCGGTTGATGTCATCACATACCTGTGCTCGACCTCCGCGGGCAGCCCGCAGCGCACCGTGCCGTACCGGTCCAGATATGCCGGGCAGTCCAGGAACATCGCTTCAGCTTCCACGGATGGCCCCCGTTTCCATGGCGATCCCGCAGGCGCATAACGCCCCTGACAAGCAGAGCGCGCGGCGGCAGCGCTGATACACGCCGCTACTCGGCTACACGCCGCTACTCGCCGGCCGACAGGACCTTGCGCGGATGCGCGCCGTCGACGTAGCCGAGGAACGGCGGGTAGATGTTGTAGCCGAGCAGTTCCTGGAGCCGCGGCGGCAGCGTCCTGACCACGCTGCGCGGCACCGCGAGGCAGTGGTTCTCCTGCGGCCGCAGCCAGGCGGCGGCGTACTCCAGGATCACGCCGAGCCGCGGCCGGCCGGTGTTGTTGGCCCCGCCGCCGTGTATAAGGCTGCCGAGGTAGAACATGACCGAGCCGGGTGACATGGTGGCGGTCAGCACCGGGTCGTCGGCCGTCGGCTGGCGCCCCGGCTCCCAGCGGTGGCTGCCGGGGATGAACCTGGTGGCCCCGTTCTCGGCGGTGAACTCGTCCAGCGGCCACATCGTGTTCACGACCACCGGCGGGGAGGGCTGCGGCAGCGGGTACACCCCGTCATCCCGGTGCAGGGTCTGGGCCTTCTCGCCGGGCCCGATGCGGATGCCCACCGGGGCGCTCAGCTGGTAGTGCCCGAGAACCTGGTCCAGCACCTCGAGCAGCAGCGGGTGCACGGCGGCGCGGTCGAACGTACGGGTCTTCGCGAACAGGGCGTACACCCGCTGGGTGTCGAAGCCCTCGAACGTGTTGCGCCCGTTCGGCACGGTCTCGAGCACCCGGCCGAGGTCGTCCCTGGCGGACTGAATGTCGGCGGCGGTCATCATCCCGGAAACGATCACGTAGCCGTCGTCGAGCAGCCGCCGCGCCACGTCCCCGCCGGTAGACGTCGCGCCTGGCATCGGGACAATCGCCACTCCCCGAGCCTAGCCGCCTGGTGGCAGGATGAAGAGGTGGCAGACGAGCGGATAGAAGTCAAGCGGACGATCGCCGCCGATCCAGCGGCCATCTTCCGGGTGCTGTGCGACCCGCAGGGCCACGTGGCCATCGACAGCTCCGGGATGCTGATGGACGCCACCGGCGACCCGGTGTCCGCGGCCGGCGACAGCTTCGTGGTGCACATGGACCGCGAGGCCCTGAACGACTACCCCGAGCTCGGCGAGTACGACGTCACGGTGACGATCCGCCGGTTCGTGCCCGACCGCGAGATCGCCTGGACGATCCTCGGCCAGATCCGCCCGCAGATCGGCCACGTCTACGGCTACACGCTCGAGCCCGCCGCCGATGGTGCTGACGGGACAGTCGTGACCTCGTACTACGACTGGTCAGACATCGACCCGACCTGGAAGCAGGCCGGGATCTTCCCGGTCATCCCGGAGAGCGCGCTGCGCGGCACGCTGGGCATCCTGGCCAGGACCGTAGCCCGCGGCTACGCGCGCTCGGCCTGAACGCTCAGGGTGCGGTGGCCGTCGCGAACACGCGGCGCATCGCGTCCCAGATCTGCAGCGAGCGCCTGCCCTCGGCCTGCATCGACCGCAGCCCTGCGTCATCGTCGGCGGCCGGCGCTGCCACGACGTCCTGCCACATCCGAAGCTCGGCCTCGCGCCAGTCGGGCCTGTCCCGTACCCGCACGTCGGTGAAGCCGGCCGACGCCAGATCCCGCTCGAGGTTCATCGCGCGGATGCGGGCGCCCACGCGCTCGTCCGACGCATCGACGGCTTCCCAGCCGGTCAGCACCACCCGTGCCCTGGGCGCCAGCACCCGGCGGAACTCGAGCAGCCCGGTGAGCGGGGGATCGGCGAACTGCACCGAATCCAGGCACATCAGCCCGTCCGCGACCCCGGCGGGGAGTCCGGTGGCGGCCAGCGTCCCGGCCCGGAACTCCGCCCGCCCGGTCGGCCAGACCGCGGCGCTGCTCACCCTGGCGTGTTCCAGGGCCACCTCGGAGAAGTCCACCCCGAGCAGGCGCGCGCCGGTGCGCCGGGCGACCTCGATGCCGTAGCCGCCGAACCCGCAGGCGGCGTCGACGAGCAGCCCGTCCCGCGGCAGCCGCAGCGCCCCGGTCACCTCGCCGAGGCCCGGCCAGGTCATGGAGCCGGTCGACAGCAGTCCCGGCGGCAGACCCAGGTTGCGGGCAACTATCGCGTTCCGGGCCCTCGACGCGGCCATCTCGGCGTACCAGTGGTCGAAGTACTCAGCGTCGCGCTTCGCGGGCCGCGGGGTCTGCTCGGATGTCATGTCCGCATTGTCCCTTGCTACCGTGACCCCGTGACGGAACGCGGCCCGGCAGCCTTCGTGCTGGCATCGGGATCGGCTGGGCGGCTGAGCGTACTGCGGGGCGCCGGGATCGATCCGGAGGTCGTGGTCAGCGGCGTGGACGAGACCACCGAGGACCACCTGGATACCGCCACGATCGTGGACCTGCTGGCCGAGCGCAAGGCGTCGGCCGTGGCCGCGCTGCGGCCGGACGCGCTGGTGCTCGGCTGCGACTCGATGCTGGATCTGGACGGCCGCGCGTTCGGCAAGCCGGCGTCACCGGAGCGCGCCAGACAGATGTGGGGGCGGCTGTCCGGGCGGGAGGGAACGCTGTACACCGGCCACTGCCTCATCGAGCCGTCCGCCGGGCGCCGGGTGCGCGGCGTCGGCCGGACCGTGGTGCGGTTCGGGTCCCCGAGCGACGCCGAGGTGGCCGCTTACGTGGCCAGCGGGGAGCCGATGGCGGTGGCGGGCGGGTTCACCATCGACGGTCTCGCGGCGCCGTTCGTGGAGGGCATCGACGGCCACCCCAGCAACGTCATCGGGCTCTCTATGCCGCTGCTGCGGCAGATGCTCGCCGACCTCGGGCTGGCCATCACCGACCTGTGGCGGTCTCGGCGAGATGCAGGTTGATGATCGAGGCGAAGTCGGGATCGGCGGTGAGGCCAAGCCGGGCGGCGCGCTCCGAGCGCACCCGCCCCGGCCAGGTGGCGAACATCCTGGCCACGGCCGGGTCCGGGACCCAGTCGATCAGCGCGCTGACCTCGGGCCCGGCGACCTGCTCCAGGGCTTTGGCCATGTCGCCGACGGAGACGGTGAGCGCGGGCAGGTTGACCGCGGTGCGGCCCCAGACCCGATCGGGCGACGTGGCGGCGCAGAGCAG
>Ga0208725_1000221_pt1 | contig 13187 bp, 12 predicted proteins | sample MicForSoSWNH13_O_FD_188004 | JGI IMG/M metagenome (GOLD analysis project Ga0208725, IMG submission 188004) | Forest soil microbial communities from Harvard Forest Long Term Ecological Research site in Petersham, Massachusetts, USA - MetaG HF011... | ecosystem: Environmental > Terrestrial > Soil... | reverse complement strand
GGACACCGCTGAAGATAACGTGTCTATGACGCGGCGCATACCTGACAAATACTCCTCGTCAGTTACATCGGAGACACCCCAAAGCGGGCTTGAGATAACGGCGGGAGTGCGCGTCAAGTCGGACCGAGGGTTCGTCACTGAGCGTGAAGCTGCTGCTGGACCGTGCCAACCGGAGCTTGCCGACGGCCAAGCTCCGTGATAGGTGGTCTTGGCTGTGCGAGGCGGCCATCCTTTAGGCTTTGGCCATCGTGGCGTTCACGTTCCTCTTTACTGACATCGAGGGTTCGACGGCGCTGTTGAGGCGCCTCGGCGATGGCGTTTATTCTGGCGTGCTCGCAGATCATCACGCCTGCATCCGTTCAGGTATCGCCGCCCACGGAGGGAGGGAGATCGATACGCAGGGCGATGCCTTCTTCGCTGTGTTCTCTTCTGCCAGCGCCTGCGTGGCCGCCGTCATCGACATGCAGCGCTCGCTTGCTGACCATGACTGGCCTATGGGAGAGCAGGTTCGGGTGCGGATGGGCATCCACGTGGGGGAGGCGCTGGAGACGGCCCTGGGCCTTGTCGGTTTCGATGTTCACCGGGGTTCCCGGGTGGGGGCGGTCGCCCACGGTGGCCAGGTTCTGCTCTCAGCCGCGGCCGGCACCATCGTGCGCGACTCTCTCCCCGGCGGGGTGTGTCTTCGGGACCTGGGCCTGCACCGGCTGAAGGACCTCGGGAGTCCCGAACACATCTTCCAGCTCGAAGCAGACGGCCTGGAGCGCAACTTTCCGCCACTGCGCTCGCTGGAGAACCCTGAGCTGCCGAACAACCTGCCGTCGTACCTGAGCAGTTTCGTCGGCCGGGAGGCCGAGCTTCAGCAGGTACGCTTCCTCGTCGAGTCATGGCGGCTCGTCACGCTGACAGGCTTCGGCGGGTCGGGCAAGACCCGCCTGGCATTGCAGATGGCCGCCGAGCTCCTCGATGGAAGCGGCCAGGGGGCCTGGTTCGTGGACCTGTCGACAGTCGTCGGGCCCGAGCAGGTGCCAGGAGCCGTCGGTGCGGCTCTTGGGCTGCGCGAGGAGGCGGGAAAATCGCCGCTCGACACTGTGCTCAAAGTTCTCCAAGACCAACGGGCTCTGATCATCTTGGACAACTGCGAGCACCTCATCGACGGTTGCGCTAACGTCGCTGAACTCATCGGGCAGACCTGCCCGCAGGTTCACCTGCTCGCCACCTCGCGCGAGCCACTCGGCATCGACGGCGAGCGGGTCTACCGCCTGCAGCCGCTCTCGCTGCCAGAAGAAGGCGCCGACACCGTAGGAGACCTCGAAGGGTCCGAAGCAGTCAAACTGTTCGCCGAGCGTGCCTGTGCCCACGACGGCACTTTCGTTCTCGATGAGTCGGTCGCCGCCCTTGTCGGCGCGCTCTGCCGGAAACTGGACGGGGTCCCCCTGGCCATCGAGCTGGCGGCCGCCCGCCTGGGCACCATGTCGCTCGCCGACCTGAACAGTCGGCTGGACCAGCGTTTCCGGCTCCTGACGGGCGGGAGCCGCAACGCGCTTGCTCGCCAGCGCACCCTGCAGGCCACGGTCGATTGGTCGTTCGACCTGTTGAACCCCCACGAGCAGGAGGTCCTGTGCCGCCTGTGGGTGTTCGTCGGGGGCTGGGACCTGCAAGCAGCCGAGGCCGTCTGCGCACCGGTAGCCTGCGACGCGTATGACATCGCCGATGTCCTCGCGTCGCTTGTCGGCAAGAGCCTTGTCGTCACTGAGCGTTCCTCGGGCTCGCTGCGCTACAAGCTGCTCGAGACTATCCGCCAGTACGCCGCCGGCCAGCTCGCCAACACAGGCGGCGTTGAGGCCGCCGAGGTTAGGAGGGCGCACGCGCAGTACTACTTGACATTGTCGGAGCAAGCGGCCCCAGAACTCGCCGCTCGCGGCCAGGGGCATTGGTTCAGGCGGCTCGACCGCGACTGGGACAACCTGCAGGCGGCGCTCGCCTACTTCTCAGCTGTGCCCAGCGACACCGAGGAGGTCCTCCGGTTCGCGGTGGCGCTGTTTCGCTATCTCTGGAGCCGGGGCCACCTCGCCCCGATCGCGGAGCTGCGGGCCGCGCTCGAGCGGCCCGATCCGGTGCCGGACCCCCTGCGGGCACGCGCCCTGATCACCACGAGTTACCTGGTGCTATCGCTGCTAGGGATGCATAGCCAAGTTGAAATGAGAGCCGGCTCGGAACTTGCCGAGGAAGCCTTCAAGATGGCCCAGCGCCTGCAGGACCCGCGGCTCATCGCCGACACGCTGACCCTCCGCTACGCAGCCGCCGGGTTCCTGGGCAAGCCAGAAGCGACAGACCTCGGCCAGGAAGCGCTCGAGGCTGCGCGCGGCACCGGTGACTCGCGATTGGTTGGAACCGCCCTTTTCCTGCTCGCGTACTTGACGCCGGCGTCCGGCACCCGCCAGGAGGTCATGCTCCAGGCGCTCGACCAGCACCGGCAGGTAGGGGATCTGTTCTTCATCTGCAGCGAGCTCGCCGAGCTTGCGTCCGATGCGCTTGCGCAGGGACAGCTGGCCGCTGCGCGCGCCTATTGCGAGGAGGCGATCGCTGCCGCCGAGGAGACCCAGTCCACCTGGCTCTTGGCCCAGTACTGGCGCCTCCTCGGCGATGTCACGTTCCTTGAAGGTGACCCAGAGCACGCCGCTGCGCTGTACCGCCAGGCGCTGACCGCCTGTCGTCACCACGACCCGCGTCTGGTCGGGGCCCTGATCTTCCACCTTGGTGTCTGTGCCACCAGCGCAGGGGACTACCGGCGGGCAGCTCAGATAACAGGCGCGCACGACATCCTCGATGCCGCCCTCCTGGCTGCTGCGCCAGCCAGGGCTTACGAGCGGCACCCTTCCGACCAAAAGCTCCAGGACGACAACCGGGCGCGGCTTCGTCAGGCTCTGGGCGAGGAAGAATTCGAGCGTGCCTGCATGATCGGCAGGGGGCTCAGCCTCGAGCAAGCGTGTGACCTGGCGCTCGGCAAGACCAACCTGAAGTAGCGGCCGTGCCAGCGGCAACTGCCGCAGGATAACCAGCAGCCGACGTCAGCCCGCTCGGCTTCGCACTACGACGGCATGGCGGCGCGAGGGCCAAGGAGCAGCCCGTGAGGTGGAATCGCGGACGTCGGGCGCTTCGCATCTGGCCGTCACGCGATACGGTTGCGATCGCTCACCAGCCACTCGCCTGGCGTCGACCCGAAACAGCAGGGAGGGAAATGGATATCTGGCCGGTGATCTGGGCCGAGCGGAAGGCCCTCGCCGCCGATCTCAAGGAGCTAGACGAGGACCAGTGGTCCATGCCCTCCATGTGCAGCCAATGGACGGTCCGCGACGTCGTCGCGCACATGACCGCAACAGCCAAGATCACGTCGGCAGCATTCTTCCCCAAGCTGGCCGGACCTGAAGGCAGGGGTGCTTACCATCGACGCGGATGGAGGTCCGTATCGCCCGGGGCGTGAAGTTGTCCGGATCAGGCATGGTCGCTTTCCTTGCCGTCTGCGGGGGTTCCGCCCGCAGGCCTGGTCAGTGCCGTTTCAGATCTGCACCCGGCAAGACGGCGGCGGTGGCGCTTGGGCGAAGTCAAGGCGAGACGGTCTCCGGCGATGCGGGAGATAATGCAGGTGCGGCTGTCAGGTCCCGGTCCCGGGCAGGCTCGCAACTGCCTGAGAAGCGACTGGGCCGACCGTGAAGCACCGCGACGGAGATTCGGTGGAGTTCAGGATCCTTGGGCCGCTTGAGGTGACGGCGGGCTCGGAGCGGCTGGATCTGGGTGGCGCCCGCCAGCAGATTGTGCTGGCGACGCTGTTGCTGGGCGCGGGCAAGGTGGTCAGCGTGGACCGGCTGCTGGAGGCGGTCTATGGCGAGGACCTGCCGCCCACCGCGCGGACCCAAGCGCAGATGAGCGTGTCGTCGCTGCGGCGGCTGTTCGCCGCGCACGGCGATGAGACGGCCATCTCGAGCCGGGCACAGGGATATGTGTTGCAGGTCGGCGGGGGGTGGCTGGATTCCGGCAGGTTCACCGAGCTGGTGGCGGCGGCTGGCGTGGCCCGCCAGTCGGGGGACCTGGACCAGGCTGTCGCGGGCTTGCGTGATGCGCTGCGGCTGTGGCGGGGTCCGGCGCTGGAGGGTATCGACAGCCAGCTGATCAGGGCGGCGGCGAGCCGGCTGGACGAGGAACGGATTGCTGCGATCGAGACCCGGCTGGCGCTGGAGCTGGACCTGGGCCGCCACCATGAGCTGGCCGGCGAGCTGGCCGAGCTGGTCGGGGAGTTTCCCCTGCGGGAGGGGCTGCGCGGGCAGTTGATGCTGGCGTTGTACCGGTGCGGCCGCACGGCCGAGGCGCTGGCGGCGTACCGGCAGGCCCGGCAGACGATGATCGAGGAGCTGGGGATCGAGCCCGGCGAGCGGCTGCAACAGCTCGAGCGGGCGATCCTCAATTCCGATCCGGTTCTTGCGCCGGAAGCCGGGCCGGTCACGATTCTTCTTCCCGGGCGGCTGGTTCCGCGCCTGCTCCCGGCCGGCATTGCCGATTTCACCGGCCGGACCGGGGAGATCGGGCAGATCCGCTGCCGCCTGATGCATGCGGCCGGGGAGGAGCATCGGATCGCGGTACCGGTCGTGGTGATCTCCGGTAAGGGCGGGGTGGGCAAGACCAGCATTGCGGTGCGTGCTTCTCATGAGATGGCCGGGCATTTCCCGGACGGGCAGCTGTTTGCCGACCTGCATGGAGGGACTTCGCGCCCGGTTAGCGCGGCGGAGGTACTGGAGCGGTTCTTGCGGGCGCTGGGCGTGCCGGGCGCGCAGGTACCCGACGGCCTCGATGAGCGTGCGGAGATGTACCGGAACCTGGTCGCGGGCCGCAAGATCCTGGTGGTGCTTGACGATGCGGCCGGCGAGGGCCAGGTGTCGCCGCTGCTTCCGGGCGGCGGTGCCGCGGCGGTGATGATCACCAGCAGGAGCCGGCTCGCCGGGCTGGCCGGAGCCGTCCGCATCGAAGTGGATGGGCTCGATGCAGGCGGCTCGGTGGATCTGCTGGCCCGCATCATCGGTGCCGAGCGGGTCGCGGCGCAGCCCGAGGCCGCGGCCGCCGTGGCCCAGCTGTGCGGCCACCTTCCGCTGGCGCTTCGCATCGCGGGCGCGCGCCTGTCCGCGCGCCCGCACTGGGGCATTCAGCAGTTGGCCGAGCGCCTGGCGGATGAGACGCGTCGCCTGGATGAACTCACGCACGCAGACATGGGCATTCGGGCGAGTATCTCGCTCAGCTACGAGGGCGTTGGAGAGCAGGCCAGGCGGCTGTTCCGGCGGCTGGCGCTGTGGGAGGCGCCGACGTTCCCGGGCTGGCTGGGTGCCGCGCTTCTCGGCCAGCCCCTGGCCAGCGCCGGGGACCTGCTCGATGAGCTGATCGCCGCCCAGCTCGTCGAGGTAACCGGCGCCGAAGCCGGCCCGCACGCTCGGTACCGGTTTCACGATCTGATCCGCGTGTTCGCCCGGGAGCGGCTGGCCGCCGAGGAGCCGCCGGCCGTGCGGAAGGCGGCGCTGGAGCGCGCGCTCGGCGCCCTGCTCTGTGTCACCGAGGAGGCATACCGCCGCTATTACGGGAGTAACTACGTCACGATACGTATCGATGCGCCCCGGTGGCCGTTGCCGTCGCGGCTGCTGGGGCAGCAGATCGGCGATCCCCTGTCGTGGTACGAGCGCGAACGTGCTGGGCTCGTGTCGGGGGTCCGGCAGGCAGCTCAGGCGGGGCTGGCCGAATTGTGCTGGAGCCTGGCCTTCGCCGCGGTCCCGCTCATTGAGGCCCGGGCTTACCTCGATGACTGGCGGGAAATCCACGAGCTCGCGCTGCAGGCCACGCGACAGGCACACCATGCCCGCGGGCAGGCGGCGATGCGCTACTCGCTGGGCGCGCTCCACCTCACCCGGCAGCGGTTCGATCAGGCGCGCCGGGAATTCGCCGCGGCGGAACAGTTGTTCCAGGACGCAGGCGACTATCAGGGCAAGGGCCTCGCGGCCTGCCGTATCGCCTACCTGGACTTGCTGAGCGGGCGGCTTGACGATTCCGCAAGACGCTGTGCGGAGGCTCTGGCCATATTCCGGCGGACCGGAGACGGGGTCGCCGAGGCTTATGTACTGCAGAACATGGCCTGCATCAAACTGGAGCGCCAGGATCCCGATGAGGCGAAGAGACTCCTGTCGTGCGCATTGCGGCTGTGCAGGGCGGCCCGAGCCGGGCGAATCGAGGCGGGAGTGCTCAACCGCATGGGCGAGGTTCACCTGAGGACAGGAGAGTTCGCGCATGCCGTCGCCAGCTTCGAAGGAGCACTGGCGGTAGCTCGCGACTTGCACGATCTTGTTGCCGAGTCCATGGACCTGCTGGGTATCGGCGTCGCGAAGCTTCGGCAAGGCGAGTTCGGTCAGGCAAGAAGCGCGCTGCAGCATGCGCTGGGACTGGCCGGGACTGCCGGCCACGGGCTGGCTGAAGCGCGAGCACGGCTGGGGCTGAGCGAGTTCGCCCTGATCAGCGGTGATCCCGGACAGGCCGTCACCCTCGGACAGCAGGCGGCGGGCGCTTTCCAGGCCATGGGGGCGTTGCTGGATGAGGCCCGGACGCTTGCCCTGCTCAGCGACGCACATGCTGCCCTCAGCGACAGCGTCCGCGCGGCTGAGGCCACTGCGCAGGCAGCTGAGCGGCGTGCGAAACCGGTCGGCACCACCGCACGGAATGCATAGCTAGCATCAGCGGTCGGCGCAGCCTCCCTGACCAGAGATCCGTCCTCGCTCGTGATGCGCTTACTCCTGCCTGCGTTCGAGGTGCTATCGGTCGGCGAGAGCATGCGGATAGCGGGCTTACGGAAACTAGCAGACAGCGTCCGCGGGTCCAACAGGAAGATGTTCAGGATGAGGATTTCCGTGCAGGTCCTCGACGGCACATACGGCCAATCCGCTGCCGGTATCCAGGCTCGCCTGGAGCGCTTTGCCGGGGATGACTGGACGGCGGTCGCCGATGCTGAGACCAGCAGTACCGGCTGCATCGAGGACTCAGCCCGCTGGCCCCTCGTGCGGGGACTGTATCGCATCGTGCTCGACAGCGATCGCTATTTCGCTGGCTTGGGCGTGGACGCCGCCTGCCCGTCGGTAGTCGTCATCTTCAAGATGCGGAACGAGCTTGACAGCTGCCAGGTGAGGGTCACGCTCTGCCCCCACTCGTACTCGGCTTACCTCGGGGCCATGGATGTTCAGTCATTGAACTCCGGATAAGCCCCGGGTGTGCCCTGAAATCACCCTGAAGATCACGCCAGAAGGCGCTGCGGTGGAAAGGCCCGGTCAATATGGCTGGCCAGGTAATTCAGTCATGCCCCATGCCGGACTAATTTGCGGAGAAGGGACATCGGATGAGAACGCAGGAGACGCCCGCGGTTCACACAGCGGGGCTGGGCAAGCGCTACGGGTCGCTGTGGGCGCTGCAGGACTGCTCGGTGACGGTCCCGGCGGGCCGGGTCACCGCGCTGATCGGTCCCAACGGCGCGGGGAAGACCACGCTGCTGAAGATCCTCGCCGGGCTGAGCAGGCCGAGCGCCGGCGAAGTGAGCGTGCTGGGCCGGCAGCCCGGCCCGGACGCCGAGTTCCTGGACTCCATCGGCTACCTGGCCCAGGACATCCCGCTATACCAGCGGCTGACCGCCGGCGACCATATTAGGATCTTCGCGCGGTTGAACCGGCACTGGGACGCGGTGGCCGTCGCCGACCGGCTCGCCGCGCTGAACATCCCCCTGACCCGGGCGGTCGGCAGCTTGTCCGGCGGGCAGCGGGCGCAGGTGGGCCTCAGCCTGGCGCTGGCCAAACAGCCTCGGCTGCTGCTGCTGGACGAGCCGGTCGCCGCACTGGACCCGCTGGCCCGCCACGAGTTCCTCTCCTCGCTGGCCGAAGCGGCCGCCGAGGGAGGCCCGGCGGTCATCTTGTCCTCCCACCTGCTGCACGACCTGGAGCAGGTTTGCAGCCACCTGATCTTGCTGTCCGCCTCCCGGACCCAGCTGTGCGATGCCATCGACAACGTGATTGCCACGCACCGGGTGCTGATCGGCCCGCGCGGCAAGCCTCCCGCGGGGGTCACGGTCATCAAGGCGACCAACGCCCCTCGGCAGAGCCGGCTGCTGGCCCGGCTGGACGGGCCGGTCCTCGACCCGTCCTGGGACGTGCATGAGGTGGCGCTGGAAGACATCGTCCTGGCCTACATGGGCGAAGCCGCCAGCGCGGGAAACAGCAATCTGACCGCGATCGGAGAAGCGTCATGAACACCCTGATGTGGCGGCTGAACCGCAGCGAGGTCCGGATCTCCGCCGCAGCTCTCGCCGCGCTGGCCGTGCTGCTGCTGATCACCGGCATCACCATGGCCGGCACCTACCACGGCTTCCTCGGCACCTGCGCGGCGGCGCGCACCTGCGCCGACGGTCACAGCCTGCTGTTCACGGACGACGGCGTGCTCAACGTCGTGGTGTACGCGACCATGGCGGTCCCGCTGCTGTTCGGGCTGTTCTGGGGCGTGCCGCTGCTGGCGCGGGAATTCGAGGCCGGCACGCACAGCCTGGCCTGGACCCAGGGTGTCACCCGCGGCCGCTGGCTGGCGGGTACCGCCGGCTGGACGCTGGCGGCCGCCGCCCTGTGGGGCGCAGCCGTGTCCGCGCTGGTCAGCTGGTGGCGCCTGCCCGAGAATGCGGTCGGCATCCCCTATCCCCGGTTCAGCATCGGGATCTTCGACATCCAGGGAATCGTCCCGGTCGCCTACTCGGTGTTCGCGGTCGCCCTGGGCATCGCCGCCGGGGCGCTGTTCCGGCGCCTGCTCCCCGCCATGGCCGTCACCCTCGCCGTATTCGTCGGCTTGCGCTTCGCTATCGCCGAATACCTCCGGCCGCACTATATGACCCCGCTCACCAAGGTGTTCCCGCTCGCGGCTATGGGGTTCGGTGCGCCCTCTGCCACGCCAGCCGGCTCCTGGGTGGTCGAGGCCCTCTCCGCCATCGGGCCAGACGGGCGCAATTACGGCGACGCCATTCAGTTCAGCTTCATGCCCGCGGCTTGCCGCAGCGTAGGCCAGGCGCGCATCATCCCGTGCATGGCCGCCCGCGGGTTCCACTCCCAGGCCATCTACCAGCCCGCGACCAGGTTCTGGGCCTTTCAGGGCATCGAGGCCGGCATCTTCGTGGTGCTCGCCGCCGCCCTCATTGCCCTCACCTGGCGTCTTGTCCTGACCCGAGACGCATGAACCGCTACCCACCCCGACCTGATCGTGCGCACCCACGATGGGCTGCTGCGGAAAATTCCATGGCGCCACCAATCTGCACGACGACCCGCGCCGATCATCCGCATCTGCCCGCGGTGCGGATCATGTGGTTAAGCGCCGGTCTCCGTCCATAACGGCGGCGATGCGCGCGGCTGTGAGGAGTTGAGATGATCACGCTGTGTGAGACCGGCTCAACGACCCGGGGGTTCTGATCGCGGACTCTGTCTCTTTAGCAACAGCGTGCGGATGGACTGTGCGGCGCGCACAGAATGTCCAGTTCTAGCTCACGCTGTTTCCGACGTGGCCATATTGCGCATTCGGTGCAGGGCGCGATCCAGGATGGGCACCTCCGACCTGCGTGGCCGTCGGTGAGCAACGCGGCCCCGCGGCCGCCGCCTGCCGCGGCGCGCTCCGCGGCCGGTTCCGGCTCTTGCGGGCACGCGGGCCCTGACGACGGTGCTGGCGGGCGGTTCACGGGAGGCCGGGGTGGTCGCCGGCCCTGTTCGGCTCCTTCTCAGCAGGTCCTGCGGGCTGGCGGGATGGGTGTCTGTGTGGCGTGGCTCGGCGCTGTCCGGCGGCGGGGATGGCAGTCCGGTCGCTGGATGGGCGGCGTCCGCGGGATGGGGTTACCGTGGCGGTGCCGGGCCCGGCCCGGCACCGCCACCGTCTTTGTCAGGTGCCGTCCACGGCGGTGACCTCGTGCGCGGCCTGGGTGATCATGTCGGGCTGGCCGGGGATGCCGAGCTGGCGGAGTCCGGGCAGGATCCGGGTCTGGACGAAGGTGCCGAACAGCTCTTCGCTGTCCCACAGGTCGGTCATGCGCAGAATGCCGTCGCCGAACGAGGCGACGTGAAAGCGCATTCCGGCGGGCACGTCGCGGTCCCAGCCGACAGTCTCGCGGAGCGCGTCGTACTGGTCGGGCGTAATGCCGTCCCACGTCTGCATGATGACGGTGGCCATAATTTTCCTCCTGGCGGTGGGTGGGTGGTGGGGCGGTAAATCGGGATTACAGGGGCAGCGGGTTGCTGAGCACGCCGCTGCCTGGCCAGCGGCCGGCCAGCGTCCGGATGAAGTCGATGGCGTCGATCTCGACGTGCTCGCCGTCACGGCCGTGGCGGAAGGTGCCGCCGGCCGGCCCGTCAAGTACCAGGTCGAACGGCTGACCGTGGAGCTGGGCCCATTCGGCTACGATGTCGGCGACCAGCCGGCCGTCGTGGTCCGGCTTGAGGTCCATCGGCCGGCCCGTCGCGTGGCAGATGTCGATCCGGTGGCACCACACGTCGCGGGTGAACCCCACGTCTAGCAGGTACTTCAGCGGCCGCCAGCCAATGGGAGGTCCGAACGGCAGCGGGGTGAGCCGCATCGGCGCCGGGGTCCCCCAGCGGCCCTTGACCGCCTTCGGGCCGGCAGTCTTCAGCTGCCCGACGAGCTCCGCGTTGGACAGCTGCTCACGCTCGCGGACCTGCAGCTCGTTCAGGCCGTCGACCCAGTGATGCGAGTCGATCTGCTTGTTCAGCGGCAGCCCCCGGCGCAGCTGGTGCGCGAACTCGCCCACCGAGGCCTGCGCGTCGGCCGACCCCAGCACGTGCAGCGCGATCTTGCGGACGTCCCACGCGGTGCAGTCGGTGGGCATCGCCCACTCCTCCGGGGTGAGCGCGGCGGCCAGTTCCGCGAAGCGCTGGAACTCGTCCTCGGCGAGGCGGCGGGCTTCCGTGCGGCCGATGCGGTCAGTGTTCATTGGTTCCTCCCCCTTGCGATGACATCGTCGACCAGCAGGTCGACGAGACGGTTGAGATGCCGAAGCCAGCGGTCACCGCCGGGATCGTTGCTGATCTGCGCGTCGGTCACGCCGGCGGTGATGGCGACGATGCAGTCCATGTCGCCCTGCTCTGTAACCCCGGCCGCCCGCATCAGCGTGTACGCGCCGCCAAGTACCTTCTCGGCCAGCGCGTACGACTCCGCCGAGGGCGCGAAGCCGGGGATGGGCCGGTGGAACAGCAGCTGATACCGCTCGCTGTCCTCGCTGCCGAACGCGGCGAACGCATGCAGCCACTGCTTGAGTGCTTCGCGGGGCTCCGCGGAGCGCGTCATGGTGTCCAGGCGCTCGAGGAGCTGCCGGTTGCCGTCGGCGAACATCGCGTCGTACAGCGCGAGCTTCGAGTCGAAGTACACGTACAGCGAGGGCTGACGCATACCCACCACCCGCGCCAGGCCGTGCAGCGTCACCCCGGCGATCCCGTCCGCCCGGGCCAGCGCCCAGGCGGACGCCACGATCTCCGCGGTCTTCTCCGTACGGCGCTTCGCGACCGAGTTCGCCATCGTGAGCCGATCAGATCGCCAGCGGCCCGTATGCCCGCGGCGCGAGGACGGCCGGCCGCCGGGCCGCCGCCGGTCGCCGTCCCCGGCCGGCCACCCGCAGGGCGAACCGCTGGACCGCGCAGGGCCCGGCAGGCACCGCCGCGATCAGCCGGCGGCGCTCTGCCTCGGCGGGCAGTTCCTGGAGCCGGCCGTCCGCCAGCCCGCGAGCCACGTGGATCGGCACCATCTCGGTTCTCCTTGGCTAGGTCCTATCGTTGATAGGATATTAACCTATCGCCGATAGGAACACAAGGCCCTATCGTTGATAGGAGAAATCTTTGCTCGGAGCCGGAGACCGTGCGGGCCGGGCATGTTCCATGACAAGATCACCACGCACGCCGGCGGAAAGGCCGGGCCTGTGGGGATCCGCCGCACGGCGCTTGCCCCGGACGCCATCAGCAGCGTGCCAGCGGGCCGCCCTGCACGGGCCAGGCCAATGGCATCGTGCGGCCCCGGACGAGGTTCCCTGGATCGTCCGACGCTGTCTGCGGGGCCACCCGCAGACCCAGACGAGGTGCGCGCCTATGCCGTCCAGGCCTCCGCCGGAAGGTCCAATGACTTTCCGCCCTTGCTCAGATGCCTACGCAGATAAGACAGATCTGCATGCTTACGACGGTGATCATCCAAAGTTGAGCCACCGCACCGAACGGCGGTTATCTCAAGTCCATCTGCAGGAAGTCCTGCAAGATAAGGGGTTCAGCGTCGTAGACATGTCGCAGACGAGGGTCCCGCGGGAGGAGCAAAACCGAAGAGCGGCATCGAGAAGGAGCGTTGGCGCAGGTCACGTGGGTGACACCGTTTCGGCTGCGTCGTGGACACCGCTGAAGATAACGTGTCTACGACGCGGCGCATACCTGACAAATACTCCTCGTCAGTTACATCGGAGACACCCCAAAGCGGGCTTGAGATAACGGCGGCTACGTGCGCGCCCCCGTCCTCACTCGGCGTAGTCACGACCGTCGATACGGCCAAGCTCTGCGGTCGCCTCGGCCGGCCGATCGTCGGGAAGGCACCGCTGCCCCAGACCGCTCTCAACGCGGCATTATGCGGGTGATCGTTGTCAAGCTGGTCATGATGCTTGGTTGTTGTCGGTGCGGTTGAGGAGCTGGGCGAAGAGTTGCTGGCGGCCGGTTTGGTCGTGTGCGGCGGCGTGGTCGTGCTGGGCTTGCAGGGTGGGCCGGAATTCGATGCTGGTCTGGAAGTAGCTGCAGGTTTCGCAGATCGATTCGAAGGCGCAGTCGAGCTGGGGTGGGCGGGTGCAGTAGCCGTTGCCGAGGAGGCGGTGGTGCTCGCGGCGCAGCCGGGCCATCTTGGGGCCGATGGCGTCGGCGGGGAGCTGGGCGGGCTGGCCGTAGAGGGCTTCGACTTTTTCGGTGACGGCGAAGTACTCGTCAGCGACGGTGCGGCTGGCGATCTTGGCGTAGCGCAGGGTCATGTCCAGGCTGCGGTGGCCGAGCAGGGCGGCGATGGCTTCCAGGCTCATGCCGCGAACTGGTAGAGAGCAGTGTTCCGACCTTGCGAATGGGTCG
>Ga0208725_1000220_pt1 | contig 13196 bp, 4 predicted proteins | sample MicForSoSWNH13_O_FD_188004 | JGI IMG/M metagenome (GOLD analysis project Ga0208725, IMG submission 188004) | Forest soil microbial communities from Harvard Forest Long Term Ecological Research site in Petersham, Massachusetts, USA - MetaG HF011... | ecosystem: Environmental > Terrestrial > Soil >... | reverse complement strand
GTTCGACCCCGCCCGATCCCGCGAACTCGTCAACACCGTCCTGCCACCTACCCGGTGGCCGAGCAACAGACGACCGTGAGCAGCACATCCATCCACGTGGCGCCGGTGGGCACGGCCCGCCAGGGCTAAGGGAGCTTGCGTAGCGTACAGCCAGGGCGGGGCGCTCCGCTCGCGCGGCTTCGTCTTCGACCCCGCGCTGAGCTCCTCGCCTGTGAGCGAGTTATCTCCGTAGCCGGGTGTCGCCTGACGCGGCTCCGACTGCTGGGGCAGCTACCCAGCCGCCGACGCACCCGGCTCGCAGATTCCGCGCAAGGTCATCAAAGGCGGCTCGCACCTGTGCACCCCCAGCTACTGCCTGCGCTACCGGCCTGCGGCGCGGCAGCCGCAGATGATCGACACATGATCTCCCACCTCGGCTTCCGGTCATCATCCGCCGGGACGAGGGGTCGCCCGCCGCTTCGGCATGACGCTGGCCGACCCGCGGCTGGAGTGGCCGCGTCACCCTGAAGCATCGCTGGCTGGCGCGGGACCACCCGGTACCGATGCGGAGCCCCGCGTTGCGAGGTGGGATTCAACGCGGGCGGTGGGGATGCGTTCCTGCTCGCGAGCCAGCAGGGCCAGCGCGCGGGCATCGGCCGCAGTGGGGTGGTTCGGGTCCAGGGCGCGTGGCCACAGCCGGGCATAGCGGACGGCTGCCACTTCGGCCGCGTATACCAGCGCCTGACCGACCAGGTACAGCAGGGCGAACATGCCCGCCACGGTGGCGAAGCTGCCATAGACCGGCCCGGCCTTGGCCACCAGCCTGGCCAGCAACAGCGGCCCGGCGTTGAGGACGACCGTCACCGCCGCCGCGCCCAAGATGGCTCCCGGCCAAAGCGCCCGGACCGGAGCGGACCGCGCCAGCAGCAACTTGGCACCAAACAGCAGCACCGCGAAGATGACCAACGCCGACCCGAGCACCGCGGCCGCCCGCTGCACACCGGGCTGACCGGGCAGCGCGGTGGCCACCACCGTGAGCGCACCGACTGCCACTGCCCCGATCAGCAGCATCGCCAGCACCACGAACACCCGGACATACCGTGAGACGAAACCCGCCCGAAAGCGATACCGGACCGCCGCGACATGGTTCAGCGTCTGGTAGGCCGAGAACGCCACACCAGTCCCGGACAAGAGCAAACCGACCAGGCCGACGGCGAACGGGATTGTGGACGTCGGCAACGTGGCCAGCGAATGCTCGACCGTAGACCGCAGCGCCTGCGGCACGATCGCGGTGACCAGTCGCTGGCGCAGGTCCGGATGATCGGCCAGCACCCGTGACAGGACCGCCACCCCGAGCAGCAGCACAGGGAATATGCTCAGGAATCCGTAGTAGGTGATGAGCGCCGCCTGCCGACCGCCCTCATCGTCGCCGTACTTCTTCACCACCGCGTAGGGAAACCCCAGCACGCCATGCTTGCGTTGCATGAGGTCCGCCCACTCGATGATCCGGTTCACCAGACTGCTCAGGCCTTCCCAACTCATGGGTCCAGCCTGCCCGGCACCGACCTGGCAAGTCATCATTTCCGGTGGCAGCGCACAGCTGGCCCCTCGAAGCCGGGCAGCTCCCCGTCCGCGAAGAACGCGCTCCGGGATCGATGTGGTCTTTGACGAAGTCGTTAAACTGCCCTAACGCCGGCCCAGTGAGGACCGGCCGGTAGCCCACCGCCAGCCCGCCAGCCCGCCAGCCGCCAGGTCTTTCTGGCCGGGCGTCCAGCGCAGCCTGGGCCGCCGCCTCGAAGCCAGGGTCGGAGTAGGCGGCCGCGCGCAGCCGCCACCGGGTCAGCATCTCGGCCAGGTACCGCAGTCGACTTCGCTCCAATTGCAGGGCCGTAACCATTGAGCACGATCTTCCACCTGCGCCACTCACCAAGACTGGTCTGTCCGATTCCGCGATCATCGCGTTCACGTCCATAGGACGGGTGGCCGACGCGCGAGATCCGCGGGCCCGAGCTGTTCCCGGCCCCGCCCGCTTCGGGCTTCATGACTGGGCAGCCGCTGATGATCGACGGCGGCTGCGTGGCCAAGTGAACGGCAGGCCCATCGCTGGCGGACGAAAGTCCGGCCGGCTCCGGCGGTAGCAGGTCAGCCCTCAATACCGTTCTCATCGACCAGTCGATCGAACCCGAGGCCGCTTCCGGCCTCGCCGCGGCCGGTCTGCTTCTGAACACGCAGCCAGGTAAAGACCTGGCCTTGAGTCCAGCGGGTGCGCTCGAAGTACTGCGTTAGCCGCGCGCCGGCGCGCGGCACTTCCTCTTCGTGCAGGAAGTACGGCTGTGGGGGTGAGGCGTCGAGACCCTGGCGCAGCAAGGATGTCAGCGGCTGCACCTTCTGGGGAGGGTTGGTGTCGCCCTGAAGGACACGCGGCATGGCCGCGCGCTGGAGCTGAATCTGCCGGTTATTGTCCGGCAGGTGAACGGGGATGAGCGGGATCCAGTTCTCCGGTACTGAGCTCATTGCCTCATAGCGCACGGCGGCGGTCATCGCTGGAGGCGTCCCGCCGCCGGGAACCAGTGCCTGCAGGTAATTGAAGGTTTGCTTGGCGACCTCGGCGCCGGGACGGCTGATTCCGCTGGCCAGAGGCACTGTTGTCTCAATGCCCCAGGCCATGTTGGCGACTTCGTCGCGGACGAGGGACACCTCCTCGAGCGGGGCGCCTGATTGTGAGCTGGCCAGGGTAGGCAGCAACAGCAGGGTGGTGTCGGCCGTGGTGGCGCCGGCCGGCGCGTTGCGGATGTTGATGGTGAACATGCTCCATCGTCCCCAGTCGTTGTCGGCACCCTGATCTGCCGCCGAGATCCAGAGCCGCTCGCCGAAGACGTTGGTGACCGCAAGGCCCTCAACCAGCGCGAGAGCGCCAGAGGGCAAGGTGCAGGGAATGACGAACCAGTCGTTCGAATAGATCAGGGCGAACTCCATGAACAGCAGCGTGGCGAGATCCGTCGTGCTGGCGTCTATGTCGCCGAAGTTGGTCGCGTTGTCCTCGAATGCCCACCAGCGCGTATTGGGCATGCCCGAGAAGGAGACGGGGATGGGGATCGTGGTGAAAGGAGCGTCTGCCGGGAGGCCAGTGGTTTCCGAGCCCGTGACGGCGCCGAGCGACGCGATGCCCTGATCGAGATCGAGGCTGTACCAATCGAGGCGCTCCGAGGAGTAGTCGTCTGCCACGTAGACCTTCTCGGCTCCGCCGGGCAGCGGGGCGGAGACGGCGAACTGGTAATCGAGATGGCCGGGAACCCAGGCGTCTGCGGCCGCGGTCGGCTGGTTCAGAAAGCGCGCGGCCCATGCCAGCAGGCGCTGGGCCCTGTTGTCGAGGGCGCTATGGTCGGTGACGGCTATGTTATCGACTCCGTCGTAGGCGTGATGGGACGAGTCGGCGAGCAGGTATTCGAGCAGGGCGCCTCCGTCCATCGCGCGTCCGGCCAGGGCCTGGAAGGTATCCCAGGTTTCAGGGTGGGCGCAGATATCCACATCCTGCGCCTGAGTGGGGTCTGGGCTGGTGATGGGGTAAGCGGCCCGGAAATCTGCGCGGTAGTCGGCGATGTCGGCGATGAGGGCGAACCACTGCCGCGCGATCACCAGGCACAAGTCGAGCGCGAGGATCCGATTCTGCCGGTGCAGGGAGACCGGCCGACTCTCGACCTCGGTCTCCAAGGGCATGGCGCTCTCGAACAGCTCGGCGGTTCCTCCGGCCGGCCGGTACTTGGTGAGCCGGGTGGTCTGCAGCAGCAGTTTGGCAAATACCGGGGAGCCTGCGTCGCTGCCCCGGAACTCCCCCATCTGCCATTGCTTGGTCAGCATCCACAGGGGATCACGGACCTCCGCCCGCAGCGCGCGATCGAAGCTCTGGGATCGGGGCCGAGCCTCGAGGCGGTTCCAGGTCGTGACCGACGGATAGAGCCGCTCGCGGAGCGCGACAGAGATGTCGCCGACGCTCAGCGCACTAGGCATGATTCTCACCACCCATTATTTTGAAGACGCCGTTGGCTGCGGTGAGCGCGGTAGCGATGGTGATGCCGTATGAGGTACTGGCGGTGACGGTCGCCGGCAGGAAGCGGGAGTAGACGGTGGGATCCAGGAAGGCGGGTTCCACGGCTCGTTTCTTGGCCAGGTCAAGTGTCTCGTTGAGCGCGGCGACAAGGTCATCCCACTGCCAGGCGCCGGCAGCCGAGGGCGAAGTCACCAGCAGCATCGCCTGCGCGGGTTCGTTATCAGGGCGGGCGTAGTTGAACGTGATCCCGGTGTCGCGGCTGGCCGCGGGGATGACCTCCGTCCATTGGTCTACCAGTACCCCGCACTGACGGCCCGCCGGGTCGAAGGGCTGGGAGTAGACGCAGGTGTAGAGCAGGCGGTCGCTGTCGATCGTGTACGACTCCGGATACGGGAGCGCGACCCAGGGCGCAGTCGCGTCGAACGGGAGCTGTATCGGGGTCAGCGACGGAGGCGTCAGCCCGAACGCCGACGCCAGCATCAGCGCCGATTCCCAGTAGCGGAGGGCGGGACGTACCCGCGCCGCACCGTAAAACCACTCGTCCACGGGAAAATCGACGTGCAGAGTGGTCGTCACGTAACTGAACGGGGACCCGGAGGCCGTAGCGCCGAGGGCATTAGCCCATTCAGAGCCCTGGGCGGCCGAGACGGTGAATTCGGGGATGATCTGGAAGTCGTCTCCCAGCAGGGCCTTGGCGGCCGCGGTGAGCGCGGACACCTGATCGGCCGGCGAGGCCGCGGAGGCGGCCGCCGTCAGCTGGGCGTTGACCGCCCCGATGCGCGTGGTGGCGACCGACAGCTGGCCAGCCAGCACTCGCGAGATGTCCTGCGTGATGGTGATCGCGCTGTCGCCGGTGGGTGAGACGTCGAAGGGCTGCGAATCGAACTCGGCAGTCGACAGGGCGCCAATGGAGGTGTACAGGCCCGCGAAGGATGCCGCGCCGCTGCCCTGCAGAGCCTGGAACTGTGCGAGGCGGCCCTGGAACGCTGCCGCCTTGGCGGGCAGCGCCGCCCGCAGCAGCGCCGGGGTGGCCGGCAGCGGGTCGAGCCGGGTGCTGACGAGCAGCTCGGCCGCCTGCAGAGCCGCGAAGCGGTCAGCATCGCTCGTGCCGGCGGGCAGCACGTCGTACGCGTTCAGCGCGGCGTTGAAGGAAGCCAGCTTCTGCGTCCAGCGCGTGACCAGATCGCCGACGGCCCCGAGCAGATCCGTGAACGCCGTATGCAGCCACGCGTAGATGAAGCCCCACCCCGACGAGGGCAGACTCAGCCGTGCCGACCGTTCCAGCAGGTCTATCCCGCTCGCGAGAGTGGCATCGGCGTTCGCGATGATCGCCCCGCGATGGCTGGCCGTGTCGGCCAGCCACGGGGCCAGCGTCGTGTTGACGAACGTGCCGATGTCGGTGGCCAGCTGCTGCAGGCTGGCCAGCGGTTCCGTGATGCGCGCCGAGTCCGCGTAGACAGCCGAATCGTCCTGCGCGCTCGCGTCATTAGGTCGCAGCACGTCGCTGGCCGTCAGCGCCCGCGACTGGGTGAGCAGCGACCGCAGGCTCCGCAGGAGCGGGCCGCTCTCGAACACGCTGAAGCTGCCCGAGGGCGCTGTCAGGTACTGGATCTGGATGGTGGCGTCGGGGCGCGGGTTCCACGTGGCGGCGACATACCGCTGGATCCGGTCGTCAAGCTCGGCCATCGCCTGGACGTTGTCCGGCTTCAGCAGGTAGATGACATCGATGGGGTTCAGCCCCAGGTCGGCGAGCGTGACCGGATGCTGCTCTGGCGCGTGCGTGACCGGGTCGTTCCAGGAGACCGTACAGGCGATGTGACCGAGTGCGGGCAGCATGGTGCCGACCCAGTCATCGATCGCGGGCTCGGCCTGGGCGCGAGGCGTCGCCCCGGCGGCGGCCGTGAGCCCGGGGCGGAACTGAATGGCCAGCCGGTGCGTGAGGCCGATGCCCGGGGGTGAGGTGTCGACGATGCCAGGCTCGGGCGGGAAGGTGCCGGTGGCGTAGGCGGCCATCGTGGCGGCCACGCGATCGTAGTTCCCCTGCACTGCCTGGTAGACCCCTTCAGCGAGGGCCAGGTCGGCAATGGCGTCGGAGGCGTCGCGCAGCGCGCCGGCCGTGGCGTTGAGCGCGGCCTGCTGCGCCGGCGTGGCTGTTGGCAGCGTGGAGACGCCCCAGGGGTAAGCGGTGATGCCGCTCGTGGTGATCTGGTCAACCAGCTTCTTTCCGTCGATGACGTTGCGGGCCTCGATCGCCTCGATGGGAACCGCCGGCCCGGTTTGCGTGGAAGCCATCTGGTCGGCGACGAGAGGGAAGGCCTTGCGGAGCGGGTAGATGAACTGGTCGGCCTCGGCGAGAGCGTAGTCATCGTGCAGGCCCAGCTCGAACTGGTAGCCGAGCAGGGCACCCAGGCTTTGCCCGCCGCGGATTCCTTCGATGAGGGCCAGTGCCACCCTTACCCGGTCTGAGGAAAGGTTGACCGACAGCTCGCCGGAGCCGGTCCCTGCCGCCTGGGCGGCGGTGAAGCCGGACCGCAGCACGGCGGCGGCGTCCGCCTGCGGGATCGACGGAGCGTGAATGTAGCCGCCGTTGCTCGTGTCTGTCATGAGCGGGCTCGTCCCGGGGAATTGCGCGGCCAGGGCGGCGGGAATTCCGGCCGGGACGAGCTGGTCGGTCGACGGGTGAAGTTCCTCGACCCAGGCGTAGGCGCCCAGGTACAGCCCGCGCTCCTGTTTCCCGGTGCTATCGGCGGCGACCTGCGCCGCGATGTGCTGGCTGACGAGCCCGAGGAGCCAGGCGTCATAGCGGTAGGAACAGATGTCTACGTGTTCGGCGAAGATGCGCTCGAGCTCGGCCGTGGCGGCGGTCGCCAGGGTCTGAAGTGCGCTGACCTGCGACGCAAGGTCAGCCGTCTGCGGATCGATGAGGAGTTGCTGCCGGATGTAGTCCCCCACGAGCGCGGTAGAGCTGCCGGTGATCTGACTGTCCGATGCATAGAGCGCGGAGTAGCGGCTCTCGCTGGTGCCGGGGGCTTCGGCGATATGGATGAAGCTGGGCTCGGTGCGCATCGACATCAGTTCCGGCCCGGAAAGACCGGCATTGACGTGGTAGTTATAACTGCTGTCGTAGTAGCCCAGCAGCAGGGCATGCCGCAAGAAGAGGTAGAGAAGGGCCTGAGGGCTCTGGCCGCCGGTGAAACCGGTCTCCTCGCGGAGGGTGTCGAGCGAAGTCGTGGCGGCGTCGGCAAGCCATTGAATGTAGTTCCGGCCGTCATCAGTATAGGAGCGGATCTGGTTCGTCTCCGATAGCGGGACGTCGTCGATAATGGTAGTGATCTGGGGATTGCTCGTGAGGAAAAAGTGGTTGAGCAGGTCTGGCAACGCGGCGCCGGTGTAGCCGAGGCGGTTCAGCAGGGCGATGGCCTGTTCCTGGAGCCCGAGATTCGTCAGCGCGGTGAACCAGGCGGGCCCGAGCGCGAAGATATTCATCATGTTGAATAGCTGGGCGAGGCTCTCCGCGCCCCGGGAGTAATACTCAACTGACGAGGGCTGCAGCGCCAGGATATCGAGGAGGGTCTGGTGGGGATCGCCCGCCTTGCCGACAAAGGCGGCGTTCTGGCTGAGGCTGGCCCAGTCCGCGTCGATCTGCCGCAGCAGATTATAAAGAGACTCTAGGAAGGACGGCGAGATCGACGCAGAAAGCCTGTCGGCGTCGCTATACCACTGAATCCTCGAGAAGGCCGTAACCGGAAGGATGCCGTAAGGCTGACCGCCGATCCGGATGGCCGGGACGGCGCCGCGCCCGGAGACGTAGGACGTGAAGAAGGAGCGTGTCTGCGCGATCACGTCGTCCGGGAAGATAGGGCTGGTCCCAGGATTCGGCGTGAGCAGGGTCTGCATCCAGTAACCGAGGGTGGCCGGCCAAAGCGCGGCTTGCATGGCGCGGCTCTGCTTCTGGTCCACGCCGCCGCTTCCGTGCACGCCCGAGACGAACGCGGGGTCCAGGCGCAGGAACTCGGCCAGCCACTGGCCGTCCTGCTTCTGGGCGGGATCGCTGACCGTGGTGAACAGCGGACGGTTCTTGCGGTCGTCGAAACTCGCGTCCGCGTCGTCTTCCGGCGTCGAGCCCGCGCTGGCGCCGGCGGAGTTGTGGGCAGGCGTGCCCTGCGGGACCAGGAAGAACCCGCTGCGGCTCCACTGGTGATGGGCCAGCAGCTCCTGAAGCGCCGCGGGCCCGTCGCCGGCGGCGTTGCTCAGCTGGAGCCCGAGGACCAGCAGGCGGGTGAATCCGGTGGCGAACTGGTCGGCGGTAAGCGGGATCGCCAGCCCCATTCCCGCCGCGACCGCCTGGTCGAAGTCGACCATCCACTGCAGCTCGTCGGGTACGAACAGGTCCGCCCCGGCCGGATGAATGCCCGACGCCGGGTCGGCCGACGGGTCGGGTCCGGTGTAGAGCGGCAGTGTCACCGGCCCGCCGATGGCTTCGACGGTTTGCACGCTCCCGTTGAACCCGAGGACGACGAAACGGTCGGGGAACTGGCGTACCTGCGGCGCCTGGGACCAGGTTTGCTGTGTGGTGACCGGATCCGGGGAGAAGACCACGAAGGCCACCGAGAGCCCGACGGTCGCCCTGGTGAGGGGGGCGGCCGGGGAGTCGGCGAGGTTGAACGGCGCGTACCCGGCGATCAGCTGGGCGGCCTCGGCGGCTCCGACCGCGGTGATCAGGGCGTCGTGAGCGGCGCCGACGAGGGTGGCGTCGCCATCAGCCAGCCAGACGCTCTGCCAGTAGGCGGAGATCGCCGTGGCGTCCGCGGCGGCCAGCGGCGTGGCTGTGGGGATGACCAGGATCTCGTCGGTGGCGTTCGTCTTGGCGGGCTCGGCGGCGAGATTGACCGGCTGGAAATTGTCCGCCAGCCACCCGGCGCGCCCCGAACCGTGCGCGCTCACCAGGCCGGCCCACGCCCCTAGCTGGTCGTTCTCCACACCGCCGGCCCGCCAGATATTCATCCAGTAGGACTTGACGTCCATGAGTTCTGAACCGGACATGAGCGGCTCGAAGGTGTCGATCGAGCAGTCGTCGGGATAGATGCGGACCAGGAGCTGATGTTCGGGCTGACGCACTGCATCGGGACCGGGCTCGGCAGTCGAGAGCGTCTGGAAGCGGGTCTCGATGCGAACGGGCAGCAGCAGGAAGGGCGAGGCGTTGCTCAGCTGCCCGGCGCTCTCCCGGGGGTCGCTGAAGCCGGCGAATGACGTGCCCGCCTGGCCTACCGCCGCCGTGGCCGCCTGCAGCGCGTCGCGCGCCGCCGCCTGCGCGGCCACCGCCTGCTTGGCGCCTTCCGCGAGCTGGGCAAGGCCTGCTCCGGCGTCCTCCCCCGCCGCGGCCCGGCGGGTCGCGGCGTCAAGGGCCGCCTGGGTCGCCGTGACGGTGGCGGTCGCGCGCAGCGCGGCCAGCTGGGCGGCATCCCGGGCGTCCCGGGCGGACGCCAGCTGGGCTTTGGCGGAAGCGAAGTCGGGCACGGTCAGGGCCTGTTCTCTGCGAGCATCTCGTCGGCGTGCACGGCCACCATCACGGGCTGGCGGAAGAGCACGTATGCCCACCGCGCCGCGCTGGCGCTGGCACCGTCCACCTGCTCGTCGTCGCTCCACTGGTCGTGTTTGTCTGGGTCGGTGACGTCGGATGGCTCGGCCAGCACGACGCTGGGAAGCGCCGAGGCGGGCAGGAACTGCCCGGGCTGGCCGCCGGGCACGGCGTCGGCCCAGGTGACATCGTCGAAGGTCTCGATCGGCGCGTCGCGGGAGACCTCAAGGCCGAACCGGGCCTCGCCCGGCCGTTCCTGGAGGACGAAATACCAGCCCGGGTCGCCATCCGTGCCCTTCACCTGATCGATGGTGAGATCGAAGCCGAAGAAGAAGATGTCATCAGTCGGCCGGGCAGAGTACAGCGGCGTCCGGGTCTTCGAACTCGGCGGCTGCGCCTCCTCGGAAGGCGTGAGCCAGTCGGGGGTGCGCAGGCCATCCACGATCTTGGCGTGCTGAGCGAAGATGACGGTGTTCGGATACTTCTTGAGCAGCTCCCCGCGCACGATGAGCACGGCCTGTGGCGAGGCTGGCTGGCCGGGATCGGCCCGGTTGTTGTGGTCACCGAGCGCGCTGGTGAGCGGCCAGAGATGAATCTCGGGGATGTCGTAGAGCTTCTCTTTCAGCGCATCGGAGCTCAGGCCCTCGCTGTCGATGGTGTCGCCCACGGACCAGAACTGCCGGAAGTAGCTGCCGCGCTGGTCGGTGGGGTATTCGCGCCACAGGAGCTTGCGCGCGAATTCGTAGTTGAGGCCGACCATATAGGCCTCGATGAAACGCTGGTTGGACTCCATCAGCGTGACGCTGTTCTGGGCGATCTGGTTGATGTTCGGCAGGAAGCGCTCCACCGCGCTGTCGCTGAGCGCCTGGAACATAGGCAGGTCGATCTTGGGGTAGGCCATCACCTCGTTGAAGCTGTCGCCGATCTCGGCGAGGACCCACGGCGGCAGCGCGATGCCGGTCAGGCCGCGGCGCAGGATGGTCGTTTGCGGGTCGACGCCAGCCAGCATGGTGGCGGCGACCGTGGCGAGATCGACCGCGGCCGGAGCCGGGCGCTGCGCGGCCGTGTTGCCGGCGGCGGTCAGCCGGAACGACTGGGTCAGCGCGGTCGCGAACCGGGTCGCGGTCGGGCTGTTCGGCCCGCCCAGGGTCGGGACGAACGTGGCTCCGGGAGCGCTGAGCACGAAATTGCTGCTGGTGGGGTACGTGGCCACGCTGGCGGCGGACTGGCCTGCCTCCGACAGTGTCTGCGCGGGCTGCCCGTCGCCGGCCGGCTCGCGCAGCAGGCGCAGCAGGTACGCAGCGACGCCGATGATCACTAGCGCGCCCACCAGGCCGGCCACCCATCCGACGAGGACGAAGAGCACGATGTCGAGTGCGATGGCGAGCGCCAGGGCTACCCAGAGGATCCAGGTCCGCCGCCGTAGCCACGTGATCCACCCCGGCGCGGTACCGGGCGCGGTGGCCGTGCCCACGGCGCCGACGGCCTGGTCGACGGTGGGAACGCCGGCCGGGACGGTCTTCGGCGGGGCGCTGGTGACTTCGCCCGCGTTGACGCGCTGGATGAGGTTCGTGGCGGTGGCCGTCGCCGTGAAGGGCAGCGATCGCATCAGGCGGGCACCGGGCCGTATGACGCGGCGGAAGGCGGTGGAGGTGAGCACCGCAGGGACCAGCGTGTCCGCGCGAAGAGCTGAGATGGTCTGGCGAGCAAGGAGCACGCGGCTGGCGACCGGGTCCGTGAGCGAGAGCACGCGGGCCGGATCGGAACTGGCCGGCAGCAGGTGCCGTTCGTACATCCGGGTGCAGGCAGCGAGCGCGAGGTTCAGACGGCGGATGGACTGGTTGGCCGCGAGCACGTCGCCGATCTGCTGCCAGGCGTAGTTCATGTACAGTTCGGCGTTCGATTCCACGACCTCGGCGCCGTAGTTGGCGGGAACGCGGAAGCGGGGATCGAGATTGAGCCGGTGGACCCAGTTCGTGGAGTCGGGCGCGGCGGTGCCGTCGCGGTTGAAGAGCACCCGCTGCGTCAGGGCGTGCCAGCGCCCGTAAAGCGGCGAGGTGATCAGCGGATCGGGATCGTCACTGATGCCGGGCCCGATCCCGGTGGCCGCGTTGGCGTCGGCCGCGGTCTGGGCCGCGTAGTCGTCGGGCAGATTGATGAACTTGGCCAGCGACACCTCGAACGGGTCCGGGTAGGGCTGATCCCAGTTCTCGTACTGGCTGCGCTGCGCCTGATCGGCGGCGCTGAGGTCAGCGTCGGGCACCTCGAGGGCTCCGCCGAGGCGCAAAACGCCGGCCAGGCCCGGGGAGACGATGCCGGGGAGGTTGGAGCCGGGGTTGGTGGTGTCGAAATCACGCGTGCCCACCGTGGCGCCCACGGGCTGCGGGTGGAGCAGGCTGACGAGGTACGGGAAGTCACCACGATCTCCGGTCCGGAAGTGCCAGCGGAAGTAATACGGGAAGTTCTGTGGTTCTTGCTGACCGCCGTAGGCCGCCCACGCCGAGGCCATGGCCGAGGGCGCCGCCGACGGATCCTGGCCCAGCCCGGCCAGCCGCCCGCTTTCGAACGCGGGAATGACGAAGGCGTCGTAGCCGGTGTTGACGTCGAGCATGCGCGGCGAGAGCAAACGGGAGTAGGCGAGGTCCGGATTCTGGCTGACAAGCGACTGGACCAACGGGACCACAGCGCTCATGTCGGTCGACACGAGCTGGGACGGCTGAGCCGAGAGACCGGCGTTGAAGTGGACGTGTGCCCACGCCCAGAGATCACCGGCGGGCGGCAGGACGCTGGGATCGGTGATGGTGATAAACGGCAACGGGCGGTTGGCCAGGTTCTGGCCCTCGGTGAACTCAGTCTGGTTCAGCACGACCAGGGCGATCCACGGGCTCAGCGTCAGGCCGGAGGGTGGCGCAGGCGTGTAGCGCCACGGGAAATCTTGATCGTAGAAGTCGACCGCCGCGAGGTAGTTGGCTTCAAAGTTGGTGACGCCGGCCAGCGGCTCCGTGCGGATCACCGCGCGCGGGTCTATGCCAAGGATGTCGCCCGGGCCGTACAGCGAGACATCCTGCGCGACGCTCTGGGTGAGTTCCGCGCCCCCCGCGACCGGGTCGCCGGCCAGGTCGACCTCTACGTGCACGGACGCGCGGGCCCCAGAGCCCGGGGCGGCGGTGATGGCGTTCGCGATCCCCTGCCGCAGCCACGGGAGGAACGCGTACGTGCCCAGGAGGGCCTCGGGATCGGCGATCGGCGTCCCCGCCGCGGGGTCGGAGCTCATGGTGCGACCTCAAACTGGGGAAGGACGTGCAGCGTGCCGGCCAGCGAGGGATCGGATGCCACAGCGCTGGCCAGGTAGTTCTGCGCGCTGACCTGGCTGGAGAACGCCGCTGCGTCGGGATGGAAGACCTGGTTGGTGGACTGCAACGCGACCGCGAAAGTCTCGTTCGAGACCGTGACTGACCCGGTGTAGGGATGGGTCTGGGCCCGGTAGGTGGCCGACAGCGTCGACCGGCCCGCGCTGTTGCCGCCCAGGAAGCTGGTGAACATGGCGCGCGAGTGCGGGAAGAATGGCTGGCGGACGGGCTCGGATTCCAC
>Ga0208725_1000219_pt1 | contig 13238 bp, 12 predicted proteins | sample MicForSoSWNH13_O_FD_188004 | JGI IMG/M metagenome (GOLD analysis project Ga0208725, IMG submission 188004) | Forest soil microbial communities from Harvard Forest Long Term Ecological Research site in Petersham, Massachusetts, USA - MetaG HF011... | ecosystem: Environmental > Terrestrial > Soil... | reverse complement strand
CGGCGAGTTGGCGTGCAGCGTGCACATCGAGCCCTCCTGGCCCGAGTTCATCGCCTCCAGCATCGGCATGATCTCGCCGCGCCGGACCTCGCCGACCAGGATCCGCTGCGGGTTGTGCCGCAGCGCGTGCGCGATCAGGTCGTGCAGCGAGATGCCGCCGGCGCCTTCGGAGTTCGGCTCCCGCGCCTCGAACGCGATCACGTCCGGGTGCTGCTGGGTGCCATGCAGGAACAGCTCGTACTCCGATTCCAGGGTGGCCACCCGCTCGCCGGGCGGGATCTCCGCGGCCAGCCCGCGCAGCAGCGTGGTCTTGCCGGCGTTCACCCCTCCGGTGACGATGACGTTGCAGCGGGCCCGCACCGCCGCGGCAAGGAAGCTGGCCACCGTCACGTCCATCGTGCCGAGCTGGATCAGCCTGCCCAGGGTGATATCGAGCTGCCCGTGCCTGCGCAGCGACACACACGGCCTGGGGGTGACCGCCATCGTGGCTGTCATCCGGGCACCGCCGGCGAGCGCGACGCTGACCAGTGGCGAGGCGGCGGAGAAGTCGCGGGCGGTCTGCCCGCCGCGGGCGGCCCAGTTGCGGATCATCGCGATGAGCTCGTCGTCGCTTGCCGCCACCGGGGGGCCGGTCACCCGCTCCCCGGTCGCGTAGGTGACCCATACCTCGTCGCAGCCGTTGAGGTCCACGTTCTCCACCTGCGGATCCCGCAGGTACCCGGCCAGCGGCCCGAGCCCGTACCGCTGGTCGTAGACCGCCTGGGCCAGGGCCTCCCGGTCGGCCGGCGAGAGCACCGGGGCGCCGGCCCTGACCTGCCGCTCGGCCCAGGCCCGGACGGCGTCGCCGATCAGCGGCAGCGCCTCGTCCTGGCTGGCGCCGTCCTGCAGCCGGCTCGCGACCATGGCCAGGATCTCCGCGACGCCGCGGCGCAGCCTGCCATCGCTGAGCCCGGACGGCGCCCGCGGCAGCCTGGGCTGGGGCCCCGATGGGTCTCCCGGCTGCTGCGGCGGGCCCGGAAAGGCCGCCCACGGTGGCAGCTGCGTCGGCGGGCCCGAGGAGGGCGGCGGGGTGGCGGGCGGGAGGGGGGGATAAATGTGCGTCACCGGCTCGCGCTCGCTTCCTGCGCCGCCGGCCCCGGCCACTGCGGATGCCCGGCCGCCGGGCCGCCCGCCGCCTCGCGCAGCGCGCGGACGGCCGGGCCTGCGGCCCGGATCAGCGGCCTGGCCTGCAGGCCGCGGCGGCTGCCGGTGCCGTCCGACAGCACGGCGGCGGCCCTGGCGTCATACGGCAGCGTGGCGGTCACCCGGACGCCCAGCGCCCTGCTGACCTCGCGCGGAGAGTGCGTGCCCTCGCCGACCAGCAGCAGGGCCAGGCGGCCGTTCTCGCCGAGCAGCTGGGTCAGCATCTCCACCCGGGCCCTGGCTTTGCTGACCTGCCGCAGCGACGGCCGCAGCACCAGCACCACGAGGCTCGCCACGGTGAGCACCGGCTCGGGCGCGCCGCCGGCGTCGAGGCGGCCGCAGTCGGCGAGCACGTCGGCGGGCTGCGCCGCCAGCATGGCCGCGAGCACCGGCCAGGCCGGCGCGAGAGCGGCGCTCTGGCGCGGGTCGGAGAGACCGGCGAGCAACAGCCTGCCGCGCTCGTCGTCGAGCTCGATCAGCTGCGGCCACAGCGCCGAGGCAACCCCGTCCGGGCTCTGCCCGGCCTCGATGGCCAGCGCAAGCAGCCCGTTGCGCGCGGGGAGGTGCCCGGCGAACAGCCCGGCCAGGATGTCGCCGCCGCTGGGGTCGCACTCGGCGAGGATCACCTGCCCGGGCCAGCCGAGGGACAGCGTCAGCGCCGTGGTTGTGACGCCCGGCGACCCGCCGGCCGATACCAGCGCGTACAGGCTCACGGCGACGCCTGGCTGGTGACGATGAGCGCGATCTGGCCGGTCGCGGCCTGCTCCGCCACGGGCGGCCCGTTGCCCGACGTGACGAGCAGGTCCACGACGTCGTAGCCGTCCTGGTTGGGCACGGCGTTCACGGCCTCGACCACGGCGGCGACCGGGCTGGTGAGCACCGGCGCCGCCCCCGACCCGGAACTACCGGACGGCGTGGCCACGACCAGCACCTGGTCACCGGGTGCCAGGCCGCTGGCCGGCAGCCCGGATGGCTTGACCGCTACCGGGACGAGGTCCTGGCCGGGACCCGGCGGCAGCTTGCTGGTCAGCTCGGACGCGGCAAGCAGCGTCCCGGGGCGCAGCGACGTGGCCGCGACAAGCCCGATCACCTGGGACAGCTGCCTGGCCGGGATGGTCTGCACGCCGGGTCCGGCCGCCACGGTCGTGGTGCCCACGTCCGCCGACGTGATCACCGAGCCGACCGGCACCGCCGTGGTCACCATCAGCACCGGGACCTGGTGGTCTTCCCGGTTGTAGAGCGCCACGCTGGCCAGGATCCCGGCGCCGATGAGCGCGGCGGCCAGCGCGATCATGCCGGGGCGCCGCTTGCGCGGCAGCCCGCGCAGCTGGCCGTGCGACACCGGGGGGACCGGGCCATTTCTCGGCGGATCGGGTTCCGGGTGGTAGACGGTCCCGAAGCCGATGCCGGGCTCGTTGCTGCTCATCCGCTGGTCACCAGCGCCTCCCCGGCCGCGACCGGCAGCGTGAATGGCGCGTTCGAGGTCACCCCGGCGGCTACCTCGCCGCCAGCCCCGCCCGAGCCGACCCAGCTGATGTTCCAGGAAACGGTCACCGACGCCTGATAGACATTGCCCGGCTGCCCGGCCGACGGCTGGTCGTAGGTGTAGGAGCAGTCGGTGTGCTGCGCGTTCAGCGGCAGCTTCGGCCGGTAGACGGTGCCGGGGCCGCGGCACGTCAGGTCGGACAGGCCACCGCCGGGGTTGAAGGTGAGCTGCTGCGGTGTCGCGGTCGCCGTGGCCCACACCGGGCCGACGGCCACGGTGACGTGCACCGGGTCCCAGTTACCGACCCAGAACCACTCCGGCAGGCCCACCAGGCCGTCCTTGCCCCTGGGCGGGGCCGTCTTCGGCTGGGGTACCGGGATGTGCAGCTTGCCGACGGCGATCTGGAGCAGTTCCTGCGGCGTCACCGCAGGGGCGGCGGCGGCCCCCTTGCCGACCAGCACGACCCCGCCGAACGCCTGGGCTCCCGGGCAGGTGATCGCCTCCCAGGTGTCGCCCTTGGGCGGCGGCCACTGCAGTCCGAGGAAGCCCGCCTGCTGCTGGGACAGCGGGGTCAGGGTGCAGTCGGATTTGCCGCCGCCACCGCCGCCGCCCCCCGCGCCGGGCTGGCCCGGGATCGTGGTGGTGTTCTGGCACACCCACTCGAAGGTGCCGTCGACAGGCTCGTACGAGCAGCCGCCCGCTACCGGGGCGGCCGTGGCCGCCGTCGCGGAAGGCTGGGCCAGCGCGGCCGTGGCCGGGTACCCGGCCAGCGCGGCGGCCAGCACCACGGCCGTCAGGAGCGGCCGCCACCTGGCACGGCCGCGAGCGCGGCCACGTCCTTCACGGTTCAGGGAACGCATGACGACACCACCGGAACCTGGTTGCTGACCAGCCACCGGCCGTGCGTGCGGACCAGGGTGCTGATCATGTTGACTCGGGAGCTGCCCAGGCTGCCGACCACCTGGCCGGTCCGGGCGTTCTGCACGCCGGCGCGGCTGAAATCCGCGCAGTCGTGCACTGCCGCGTGGTTGCCGGTGATCCGCACGCTGAGGATGTGCGGCACCGGCGCCCCGTACTGGACTTCACCCCGAGCCCAGTCAGTCTCGAACCCTCTGATCAGCGACGAGATGTTGGCAGCGGTCGTGTAGGACGCCAGGATCACGCCCGCCCGGGCCGCGTTCCGCGTATCCAGCGCCTGCCCGAAGGCCTGCCAGTACCCGCTGTACGCGGCGGCCACCTGCTGCTGCGGGCTCAGCGGCGGCCCGGTCAGCGCGACCGGCACGGCCGCCCCGCCCGACTTGTGCGGCAGGGCAACGGGCGCCGGGCTACCGCAGCCGGCCACGGCCAGCACCAGGCCTGCACCCGGCAGCAGGACCGTGAGCACGCCAAAACCCGCGGGCCGACCGCATCGGCCCGCCACTCGCCGACGCTGCGTGAACGCGGCGAGTAATGGGTGATGCGCGGCGACGTCCTGAGACATAAGCCGTGCTCCCGCTGACCGTATTGTTAGCCTGTGACCGCGGTGCCAGCATCGCGCACATCCGGGCATCCGCACAACCGGTTACGCTACGAATGTGGCGGATCATGGAACTTTTTTCGAACAGCTCCCGCCATCGGCCCTGACGGCCGCGGCCAATCTGGCGAGTTGCAGGAGAAGTTGCAGCAGAAACGGTGCCTGTGCTCGGCCGCGAATGTTCGGGCATAGCCGCATCTGTGTCAACAGGAACAGCCGGATTCGCGACCCGCTGACCCAATCGAGCGCACGGTCCCCCCCGAATACCCGGAGGCACGGCGCCTGTTCGGCGGAGAAACGCTGGAGGAATTCATTACCTGAGCTATGCGAAACCGGGCATCCGGGCCTACCATGCGGCTCGTGGCCATGGTGTTCGGGGTTGTCAAGCGCGTGCTGGTCGGACGGCCGGTGCAGAGCGACAAGCTTGGCCACACCCTGCTGCCGAAGCGGATAGCTCTCCCGGTGTTCGCCAGCGATGCGCTCTCCTCGGTGGCCTACGCCACCGAGGAGATCCTGATCGTGCTGTCGGTCGGCGGCATCGCGCTGTTCACCGGCTACACACCGTGGATTGCGCTGGCCGTCGGGGTGCTGATGCTGGTCGTGGTGGCCTCCTACCGGCAGAACGTGCACGCGTACCCGTCCGGCGGCGGGGACTACGAGGTGGCCAGCACCAACCTCGGGCAGCGGGTGGGCCTGGCGGTTGCCAGCGCGCTGATGGTCGACTACACGCTGACCGTCGCGGTGTCGGTGTCCGCGGGCGTGGCGAACCTGGCCTCGGCGTTTCCCAGCCTGGACGCGCACGCCACGATCATCGCGGTTGTCGTCGTGGCGGTGATCGCGCTGATGAACCTGCGCGGGGTCCGCGAGTCGGGGACCGTGTTCGCGATCCCCACCTACTGCTTCATCGGCATCGTCGTGCTGATGATTGCCTGGGGGCTGACCCGGGTCGGCCTCGGCCATCACCTGCGCGCGGAGAGCGCCGGCTACCAGATTCCCGACGCGCACCAGTACACCGGACTGCTGCTGATCTTCCTGCTGCTGCGTGCGTTCTCCTCCGGCTGCACGGCACTCACCGGGGTCGAGGCGATCAGCAACGGGGTGCCCGCGTTCCGCAAGCCGAAGAGCAAGAACGCGGCGACTACGCTGGCCCTGCTCGGCATCATCGCGGTATCGATGTTCGCGGGCGTCACCGCGCTGGCGCTGATCAGCCATGTGCACATCTGCCCGAGCCAGACCAACTGCCTGCCGCACGTCCAGTACCAGACCACCGTGATCGCCCAGGTCGGGCAGGCGGTGTTCGGCCACGGCTCACCGCTGTTCTACTTCCTGCAGCTGGTCACCGCGCTGATCCTGGTGCTGGCGGCCAACACCGCGTTCAATGGGTTCCCGGTGCTGGCCTCGATCCTGGCCCGGGATGGGTTCCTGCCCCGCCAGCTGCGCACCCGGGGCGACCGGCTGGCCTACAGCAACGGGATCCTGCTGCTGTCCGGGTTCGCGATCCTGCTGATCGTGGTGTTCCAGGCGTCGCCGACCCGGCTGATCCAGCTATACATCATCGGCGTATTCGTGTCGTTCACCTGCAGCCAGACCGGGATGATCCGGCACTGGAACCGGCTGCTGCGAAACGTCACCGACCGCGCCACGCGGCTGCACATGTACCGGTCCCGGACGATCAACACGATCGGCGCCTGCTTCACCGGCGTGGTCCTGGTCATCGTTCTGATCAGCAAATTCGCCAGCGGAGCCTGGATCGTGGTCGTGGCGATGCCGGTGATCTGGCTTACCATGCGCGCGATCCGCCGGCACTACGACCTCGTAGCCGCCGAGCTCGTGCCGCCCGCGGAAGCGCCGGTCACGCTGCCCTCGAGCAACAGGGCGATCGTGCTGGTCTCCAAGCTGCACCTGCCCACCCTGCGCGCGCTCGCCTACGCCCGGGCCACCCGGCCGAGCCACCTCGAGGCGATCACGGTGAACGTGGACGAGGCGGAGACCGCGCGGCTGCAGGAGGAGTGGGACCGCAGCGACATCCCGGTCCCGCTGACCGTGGTGGCCTCCCCGTACCGCGAGATCACCCGGCCGGTGGTGCAGTACGTGAAGCAGCTGCGCCGGGAGAGCCCGCGCGACATCGTGACCGTGTTCATCCCGGAGTACGTGCTCGGTCACTGGTGGGAGCAGGTGCTGCACAACCAGTCAGCGCTCCGGCTCAAGGCACGGCTGCTGCAGCAGCGCGGCGTGGTCGTGGCCAGCGTGCCCTACCAGCTGCGGTCGGCGACCCAGGCGGCCGCGGCGCCCGGCATGCCGTGGAAGGCGGCGCTGTCGCCGCTGCGCAGGCTGACCGCCGAGCGCGAGGCGCTGCAGGCGGACGAGCTGCGGGCCGAGTTCGAGGGCCGTTACGCCACGCCGATCGGCGAGTGCGGCGACCGTGAGGTTGCCGACGTCACGGGCATCCTGCGCAGCGTCACGCAGCGGCCGCACGGCCCGAGCCTCACCATGGAGGCCGACCTGTGGGACGGGACCGGCCACGTCACGCTGGTCTGGCTGGGACGGCGCAACATCCCCGGCATCCAGCCCGGGCGGCGGCTCGTGGTCCGCGGCCGGGTCGCCAGGATCAAGGGCGAGCGCACCATCTACAACCCGGTCTACGAGCTGCAGCCCGCGGCGGCCGGCAGCGAAGCGGGGCCGGAAAGCCCGTCCTGACTCAGGGCCGGAAGCGGTAGCCCATGCCGGGCTCGGTCAGCAGGTGCCGCGGCCGGGACGGGTCGGGCTCCAGCTTCCGGCGCAACTGCGCGACGTAGACCCGCAGGTAGTTGCCCTCGGTCTGGTACTCGGGGCCCCACACCTCCTGCAGCAGCTGCCGCTGCGTGACCAGCCGGTCGGCGTTGCGTACCAGGACCTCGAGAAGCTGCCATTCGGTTGGCGTGAGCCGCACGTCGCCGCCGTCCCTGGTGACCCGCTTGTCCGCCAGGTCGACGGTGAAGTCAGCGGTGACGACCACCGGCTCGTCCGGCGCCGGTGACGCCCGGCGCACCGCGGCGCGCAGCCGGGCCAGCAGCTCGTCCATGCCGAATGGCTTGGTCACGTAGTCGTCGGCGCCCGCGTCGAGCGCCGCGACCTTAGCGCTTTCCTGGCCCCAGGCGGACAGCACGATGATCGGCGTGGAGGTCCAGCCGCGGACTCCCCTGATCACCTCAGTGCCATCCATGTCCGGCAGCCCGAGGTCGAGGATCAGCACGTCGGGCCGCTCCCGGGCCATCGCGGCCAGGCCCGACGCCCCGTCGGTGGCGACGGCGACCTCGTACTTGCGCGCGGCCAGGTTGATCCGCAGTGCCCGCAGGATCGGAGCCTCGTCATCGATGACCAGCACCCGGGTCACTGATCGGCTGCCACAACCGCGCCGGGGGCCCTGGTGGCGGCCGGCAGGCTCACCTGGATCGTCAGGCCGCCACCGGGGGTGTCCGCCGCGGCGACCGAGCCGCCCATCGTGTCCAGGAACCCCTTGACCACGGCGAGGCCGAGACCGACTCCGTTCCCGGTGGTGCGTGCCTCCCGCCTGGTCGCGTCCAGCCGCTCGAACGGCTCGAACATCCGCTCCTTGAGCGCGTCCGGCACGCCGGGCCCGTGGTCGGTGATCTCCAGGATCACGCTGCCGTTTGCCTGCCTGGCGTACATGGCCGGCGGCCGGCCGGGGGGCGAGTAGGCCAGCGCGTTCGCGAACAGGTTGGCCAGCACCCGCTCGAGCAGCCCGGGGTCGGTGCGGACCAGCGGCAGCCGGTCTGGGACGCGCAGCCGCACGGTGCCGCCCGCGTCAAGACCGCGCAGCGCGACCGGTGCCACCTCGTCGATGGAAGTGGGGCGCAGGAACGGCTGCAGCGACCCGCTGGACAGGCGGCTCATGTCCAGCAGGTTGCCGATCAGCGCGTCGAGCCGGTCCGCGCCCTGCTCGATGGTTGCCAGCAGGGCGGCCTCGTCGGCCGGGGTCCACTGCACGTCGGTCTGGCGCAGCGTGGAGACGCTCGCCTTGATCGACGCGAGCGGGGTGCGCAGATCATGGCTGACCGCGGCGAGCAGCGCGGTGCGCATCCGGTTGCCTTCCGCGAGCGCCTCGGCCTGCGACGCCTGGGTCCGCAGCCGGTCCCGGTCCAGGGCCGCCGCGGCCTGCGCGGCGAAGCCGTCCAGCACCCGCGCGGTCACCTGCCCGGCCGGCCCGCTGACGACCAGGGCCAGCCCGGGCCGCGCCTCGACCCGGATCGCGTCGGCGCCCGCCGGCGCGGTGCCGCTGACCGCGACCCTGACCCACTGGCCGCCGGCCAGCTCGACCAGCTCGGCGCGGCCGCCGCAGGTGGCGGCCAGGTGCTCGAGAACGGCCGCCGGTGTGTCCGCGCCGCCCAGCACGGTCTGCGCCAGCGCGAGCAGCTCGGCCGCCTCGTCCGAGCTGCGCGCCGCCTGCTGCGCCCGGTGCGCGGCCAGGTGCACGACGCTGCTGACCGTGACCGCGACGGTAACGAACAGCAGCAGTGCCAGCAGGTTCTGCGGGTCAGCGATCGTGAGCGTGTGCACCGGCCGGGTGAAGTACCAGTTGAGCAGCAGGCTGGAGGTGACGGCGGCGAGCACGGCGGGCCAGAACCCGCCCACCACCGCGACCGCGACGATGGCCACCAGGTACATCAGCAGGTCGTCGGCGAGGCTCAGCTTGCTCTGCCCGGCGACGAGCGCGGCGGTGAGCAGCGGCAGCCCCGCGACGAGGATGACGCCGGCTAGCAGCCGCCTGCGGCCGATGCCGCTGGACAGGCCCGACACCCCGCGGGCCCAGCGCCGCGGGAATCCGGGGCGCGCCAGCCCTTGCCGCGGCACCTCTTGCCGCGGCATGCCCGGCCGCGAGAGCCCCCGCCGCCGTGCTTCCGGCCGCAGCCCCCGCCGCCGCGCCTCTGGCCGAGGGAGCCGCCGCTGCAGCGCTTCCGGCCACCGCAGCCCCAGGCGCAGCACGTCCCGCCGCGGCAGCCCCGCCCCGGGGGGTGGGGGCGGGACTGCCGCAGTCAGCTCCGGCCGCACCTCGGGCGGCTCGGCTGCCTGGTCGCCCGGCGTCCAGCGGTCTTCGGGCACGTCCACAATCCATAGTGTGAACGACGCGGCGATTCTTCGCATCAGCGCACCCGCCCCGGCGCCGATCAGGGTACCGGCACCGATCACGATCGCAGCCCGCGCGGCCAGCGGTCCGGTCGGGTGCAGCTGGGCGTAGGGGGCACGGGAGAAGCCGACGACTGTGAGCCAGCCGATCGCCCCGAGCAGCGGCGCGACGGCGGGCTCGGCCAGGAACGAACCGGCGGTCACGATGACCGCGGCGAGCACCAGCACCCAGGTGGCATCGACCCGGCCGCCGGTCCCGGCGGCCAGCGCGCCGACCGCGAGCAGCGCGGCAAAGCCAGCCGGCAACGCCAGAGGCGCCGCGAGCCCTCGTCGCCTGCGGGTAACGCTCATCTCGTTGCTACCGGTCGCGCTCATCTCGTTTCCAGTTGACCGCAGGTCCGGGGCCCCGCCGATGATCTTGACGCGTTCTTAACGCCGCCGCCGCAAGCCTTGACGCCGCTTTAGCGACGCCCAGTCCCCCGCGCCGCCCAGTCCCCCGCGCCGCCGCGTTCCCAGCCCCACCTGCCCTGTGAAGATCTAGGAGCCTCGGGCGCGCTATCTGCACTCCAGGCTTCTAGATCACGCCAGCATCCCGGCCCAGCGGTCGCCGAGCCGTGCGGTCATGCTTCGGAGCGAGGTGAAACATTCCTCTCCTAGGCTCCCCTGACATGGATGCCAGCACTGAGCCACGCCCTAGGCTGCCGCGCGTCGTAGCCGATCCGGCCCTGGTCCGGGCGGTCCTGGCCGACCCGGAGCACGCGGTGCCCGACCCGGGCAGTGGCGCTCCGCCGGGAACGATGGCGTGGCTGCGGCAGAACGTGGCCCGGCTGAGCAACGGCGCCGACCACGCGCGCCGCCGGAATCTGGCCGAGGATCTGCTCCGGCACCTGGACCCCGGCGTGCTCCGGACCGGAGCCCGCGACGCGACGTCCGCGATCATCGACGAGGCCGGGCGCCGCCCGTTCGACGCGATGGCGCGGGTGGCGAGGCGGGTGCCCGGCCTGGTGCTGGCCGCGGCCCTCGGCGCCGCCGACCCGGACCTGGTCACGGCGAACCTGCCCGCGGTGGCCGCGGCCTACCTGCCCGGGAGCCCCGGCAACGCCGAAGCCGACGGCTGCGTCGCCCGGCTGACCGGCCTGCTGCCGGCCGGCCCCGGCGAGCAGGTCGCCGCCCGGATCGGACTGCTGATCCAGGCCTATGCCGCCACCGCCGGGCTGATCGGCAATGCGGTCGCGGCGGGGATCCAGGCCGGTCGCCCGGTGCCAGCGGCTGAGCTGGTGGCCCAGGTGCTGCGCACCGTCCCACCGGTCCGGTTCACCCAGCGGATCACCCCGTCCGGGGAGTCGGTCGCGCTCGACCTGACCGTCGCGGCCGACGACCCTGCCGGGCACCTGGCGTTCGGTTACGGGCTGCGTGCCTGCCCCGGCCCCGCCCACGCGATCGCGCTGACCGAGGGAGCGGCCCAGCCGCTGCTGGAGCGCTGCCACTGGACCGGCGCGCCCATCAGCTACCCCGAGCCCCCCGCGCTGCGCGCACCCGACCGCCTGGAACTGGCCGAGCGGTAACTGGCCGTCAGGGTCGGCCCACGTAAATAAGTGCTACACTGAAACACGTGCTGCACGTAAATCAGTGAGGTGGGCCATGGTCAATCAGAACATCACTCTGTCCCTCCCTGAAGAGGATCTCCGTGAGGCCCGGGTACTCGCGGCTAGGCGAGGAACGTCGGTATCGCAGCTCTTGGCCCGGATGCTGTCGGACTTGGTCGAGCAGGAAACCGGGTACGTGCGCGCCCGGGAGCGGAGTCTCGGCCGCCTGCGCGAGGGCGCCGATCTTGGCACGGGCGGGCACATCGGCTGGAGCCGGGACAGCGTCCATGAGCGGTAATCGACGATTCGTTGACACGAACATCCTGGTGTACGCGCACGACACTTCCGCAGGCGGAAAGCAGGAACGTGCCCGTGCGCTGGTGGAGCAGCTGTGGAACACCCGCGACGGGTGCCTGAGCATCCAAATCCTGCAGGAATTCTTCGTCAGTGTCACGCGGAAGATCCCTAAGCCACTTGAAACGGCGGCGGCGAAAGAGATCATCGCTGACCTCTCCCTCTGGTACGTGCACGTACCGGAGGCCGACGATGTCCTCGGTGCGATCAGTCTGCACCAGCAGACCGGGATCTCGTTTTGGGATGCGATGATGGTCCGCAGCGCGATCGAGATTGGCTGCGAGGTCATTTACTCAGAGGATCTCAACCACGGTCAGCGGTACGACGGAGCGCGCGTTGAGAACCCGTTCCGGGACGAAACCTAAAGCTTCTCGGCCGCGCAGAGCCGGCCGAAGGCCAGATCCAGGATCACGACACGATCAGGGACCCTGTTCGCGCAGCAGCCGGCCGCCAACGACATCTGGGTCGCTCTCGCCTGGTGCATTGGCGTCCTCGTCGTCGCCTATGCGTTCGCCACGGTGGCCTAGCGGCGCAAAATAGCCTGAAGGTCAGCGCGCGGATTAAGACTCCGCGCCCGGCTCGGCACTCTTCTCGAACCGGCTGACCAAGATCAGGCCGAGGATGAAGACCGCGACCATCGCGATCAGCAGCGCCAGCACGGACGTGCTCACCAGCTTCTGGCCGCTGAGCACGAAGAGGATCTTCCGGATGACGGCCACCAGGCCGACGATGATGAACGGCTGCGCGACCAGCCGGTGCGAGCGCAGCGAGAGCACGACCGTATGCACGATCTCGATCAGGATCAGCACCAGGAGGATCTCGTCGAGCAGGCTCGTGGCCGCGGTGATGACGGACTCCGCCGAGAGGATCTTGGACGCCGAAATCGTGTGAAAGAAGTCCGCTATGCCGGAGATCAGCAAGATCGCGGCGAGGACGATCAGGACGGCACCGACGACGACCGTGATGACGTCCTGGGCGTGCTCGAGAACCAGGATGGACCTGGTCACGCCCCACATGCCGCGGCGCGGCGGGCGGCCGGGGCGGCCAAGACCAGGCTGCCCCGGCCGCTCCGGCTGATCGTCGCCCGCCGCGTCCATAGCGGACAGTTACCCCGTCACGAGCTGGCGGACACCGTGCAGACCGCGCCCCGGTCCGCGCCGGGCCGGGGCAGCTGGCTGGTCACACGTTCTCCGGGATGGTGTCGAGTGTGTGGAAGGCCGGCGGGTTGTCCGGCGCCTCGACACCCGCGCGCAGCAGGCCGTAGGCGAGGCCTTCGGCAAGCGCCTCCCATGAGGCGGTGACGATGTCGTCGGATACCCCCACCGTGGTCCACTCCCCCACGCTGTCGCCCGAGGTGAGCATCACCCTGGTGACCGCACTGGTCGCGGCGCGGCCGTCCAGGATCCGGACCTTGTAGTCGATCAGGTGGATGCCGGACAGCGCCGGGTAGAAGCCGCTGAGCGCGCGGCGCAGCGCCTGGTCGAGCGCGTGCACCGGGCCGACGCCCTCGCCGACGGCAACCACCCGCTCGCCGCCGAGCTGCAGCCGCACGATCGCTTCGCTGCGGTCCTCGGCCGCTGAGCGCTCGATCATCACCCGGTAGCTGTCCAGCGTGAACCAGGCCGGCAGCGCGCCAACGATCTTGTGCACCAGCAGCTCGAACGAGGCGTCGGCGGCCTCATACGCGTAGCCGCGGTGCTCGGCGTCCTTGACCTGGTCCAGCACCTCGGTCGCCTGCTCCGGCGACAGCTCGAGCCCAAGCTCCTCGGCCTTGGCCAGCACGTTGCTGCGCCCGGCCAGCTCGCTGACCAGGACCCGCTGCTGGTTGCCGACCGCGCCGGGGTCGACGTGCGCGTAGGCGTCCGGGCGCCGGGCGATCGCCGAAGCGTGCAGGCCCGCCTTGGTCGTGAACGCCGACGAGCCGACGTACGGCTGCCGCGAGGCCAGCGGCAGGTTGGCGAACTCGGCGATGGTCCTGGCGGTTGACACCAGC
>Ga0208725_1000218_pt1 | contig 13239 bp, 11 predicted proteins | sample MicForSoSWNH13_O_FD_188004 | JGI IMG/M metagenome (GOLD analysis project Ga0208725, IMG submission 188004) | Forest soil microbial communities from Harvard Forest Long Term Ecological Research site in Petersham, Massachusetts, USA - MetaG HF011... | ecosystem: Environmental > Terrestrial > Soil... | reverse complement strand
GCCACCTCGTCGGCCGGGCCGACGTCGGCGATGCGGTCGCCGTCCAGCAGCACCGAGCCGCCGAAGTGCACGTCACCGGCGTCGTTCATGGTGACGACGGTGCCGTTCTTGATCAGGGTCTTGCCCGCCATTGGGTGCTCCTACCGGGAGATCGCCTGGCCGGCCTGTGCGGCAGCGGACTGCAGGTCCACCCAGACCGACTTGGATGTGAGGTACGGCTCCAGTGCTTCCTCGCCAAGCTCGCGGCCGAAGCCGGAGTGCTTGCGGCCGCCGAACGGGACGGCCACGTCGAACATGCCATAGGTGTTGATCCAGACCGTGCCGGCCTCGAGTTCCTCGGCCAGCCGCAGCGCCCGGCTGGTGTCGGAGGTCCAGATGCCGGCCGCCAGGCCGTACGGCACGGCGTTGGCCAGCGCCGCGAGGTCGGACTCCGTGCGCCAGCTGATCACCGACAGCACCGGGCCGAAGATCTCCTCCTGGGCGACCCGCATGCCGTTGCCCACCCCGCGCACCACCGTCGGCTCGATGAAGAAACCGTGCTCCAGGCCTTCCGGGCTGGCCTCGCCGCCGCCGACGGCGACCTGTGCCCCGTCGTCGCGGGCCGACGCCACGTGGCCGAGCACCCGTCGCCGGTGGTTCGCCGAGATCAGCGGGCCCATCTCGGTGGCGGGGTCGAGCCCGTGCCCGAGCCTGACCTCGGCCGCCTTGGCCACCAGCCGTTCCACGACCTCCTGCTCGGCCGCCTCCTCGACGAAAAGCCGGGACCCGGCGACACAGGCCTCGCCCTGGTTGAAGAAGATGCCGCCGAACGCCCCGGCGACCGCGGCGTCCAGGTCGGCATCGGCGAAGACGATGTTGGGGCTCTTGCCGCCGAGTTCCAGGGTGACCCGCTTGAGGTCAAGCGCCGCCTGCCGGGCGATCTCGATCCCGGTCGCGGTCTGGCCGGTGAACGCGACCTTCTGCACGCCGGGGTGCGCCACGAGCGCGGCGCCGACGTCGGGGCCCCCGATGATCGCGTTGACGACGCCGGGCGGCAGCCCGGCCTCCTCGGCCAGGTCCATCAGCCGGAGCGTGGACAGCGGGGCCAGCTCGGACGGCTTCACCACCACCGTGCACCCGGCGGCCAGCGCTGGGCCGAGCTTGTAGGCGACCTCGAGCAGCGGGAAGTTCCACGGCGTGATCGCCGCCACCACACCGACCGGCTCGCGCCGGATCATCGACAGCATGCCCGGGATCGAGTTCGGCGGCACCGAGCCCGCGATCTTGGTGGTCCAGCCCGCGTAGTAGCGGAAGATCTCGATGGTCAGCGCGATGTCCACGGCGCGGGCCTCGCCGATCGGCTTGCCGTTGTCCAGCACCTCGATGGCCGCGAGCTCTTCGCTGTGCTCCTCGATCAGGTCGGCCAGCGCCCAGAGCAGCCGGGCCCGCTGCGTCGGCGAGGTGGCCCGCCAGCCGCCGAAGGCGTCCGCCGCGGCGCGGACGGCCAGGTCCACCTCGGCCGGCGAGGCGACCGGGACCTCGGCCAGGGTTTCGCCGGTCGCCGGGTTGACGGTTTCCAGCCGCTCATCGGTGCTGACGTGCCGGCCGCCGATGTACAGCTGCAGCGGACCGTCGAGGAAAGCGGGTCGCTGGGGTACGGCGGTGGTGGACATCGCGGCTCCGTTCAGTTCGGTATGAGGATCTGGCGGCCGAGCACGCTGCGGCTGCGCAGGGCGGACAGGGCGTCGGCGATCCCGTCCAGCGGGTAGCTGCCGGCCAGCGGTACGACCAGGTCGCCCCTGGCCGCCATCGCGATCGCGTCGTTCAGGTCGGTCCTGGTCGCCGCGACCGTGGACACCAGGCTGGCCTCGGACAGGATGAAGTCGATCGGGTGGATGGACAGCGGCTGGTCGGTGTAGCCGGTGCTGACGAACCGGCCGCGTGGGGCCAGCGAGCGGATCCCGGCGGTCATCGTGTCGGTGGTGCCGACCAGCTCGAAGAACACGTCGGCGCCCCGGCCGCCGGCCCGCGACCTGACCGCGTCGGGCAGCGTCGCGTAATCGTCGCCGCTGGCCAGCACGATCACCTCGGCCGCCCCGTGCTTGGTGGCCAGCTCCGCCTTGTCGGACGAGTCGGCGACCGCGATCACCGTCGCCCCGGCATTGGCGGCGGCCTGGACCACCAGGATGCCGACGCCGCCGATGCCGTCCACCACCGCGGTCTGGCCCGATTCCAGCCTGGACATCCGGGTTGCGTGCACCGCGGTCATGCCCGCGCAGGTCAGCACCGCGGCGGTGGCGAAGTCCACCGCGTCGGGCAGCACGGCCAGGTTCCGCTCCGGTGCCAGCACGTACTCGGCGTCGCCGCCGTCGGTGTTGAAGCCGAGCTGGCCAGGTTCCACCGTGCACAGGTTCTGCCGGCCGAGCAGGCACTGCTCGCAGGCGCCGCAGAACAGCTTGTTGAAGACCGCGACCCGGGTGCCCGCCGCGAGCGCCACCCCCGGGCCCGCCTCCTCGACCACCCCGGCCGCCTCGTGGCCGAGCGTCATCGGGTAGACGTCCGGCTTGATCATCCCGTCCACGATGTGCAGGTCGGTGCCACAGACACCGGCCGCGTACACCCGGACCAGGGCCTGTCCCTGCCCTGGGCGCGGCGTGTCGACATCGCTGCCGCGCACGGTGAGGTCCTGCTGGACCTGGATCGCTCGCATCGGTCCTCTATCTTCCTTCCTGATCGGGGCTGGCCGGGGCTGCCGCGAACGCCATGTCCCAGAACTCGCGCTCGTAGCGGATCGAGATGCTGAACAGCGCCGACAGCCGGGACCACTGCCCGGCGTCGGCAGGGTCGGCCAGCCGGTCGAGCAGGCCGGTGGTCTCCGCCACCAGAGCGTCGTACTCGGCATTGCCGAACATGCGGATCCAGTCCGCGTACACCGGGTCGGCCGGCACCGCGGTCATCAGTGGCTGGGCGATTTCGCCGTAGCTCCACTGGCATGGCAGCAGAGCGGCAAGCCCCTCGGCGCAGCTGCCGGCTTCGCAGGCGTGCAGCAGGTGGCGGGTGTAGCCGTAGGTGACCGGGTGCAGCGCGGCCGGTCCCGGCAGCCGGTCGGCCGACCCGCCGAGCCGCTGCAGGAACGCCAGGTTCGCCGGGATCTCGGTGGCCACGATCTGCCGCAGGAACCGCGACAGCACGTCGAGCGCACCGGCGTCCGGCGCCTTCGCCGTGGCCAGCGCGATCGCGCGGGCGTAGTCCTCCAGGTAGCGGACGTTCTGCTCGAAGTAGCCGCGGAACGTCTGGTGCGGCAGCGTCCCCGCCGCGATCGCGCGGACCATCGGGTGGTTCACCGCGGCCGCCCACGTCTCACGCCCCGCGGAACGCAGGGCCACCGACGCGGCGGGGGCCGCTGACACCCCGCGCCAGCGCGCGGCCGGCCGGGATGCGGAAGGCCGGGGCGATGCGAGCGGCCCGGACGCCGACGAGCTCAACGCTCTGCGCCCGGTTCCGGTAGCGCGCGCAGCTGGTCATCGCGCACGCTGCGGATGTGGTCCCGCATGAACCGCGAGGCATTCTCCGGGTCGCGCCGCTCGATCGCCTCGTAGATCTGCGCGTGCTCGCGGACCGACGCGTCGATCCGGCCGGGGATCTCGGCGGTCAGCCGGCCGATCCGGGCCAGGTGGGCGGCCAGGTTCTCGAGGATCGCCCGGATCCGCCGGTTCCTGACCTCCTCGTACAGCACGGTGTCGAACTCGGAGATCAGCTGGACCAGCTCGGGGCCGCCGCGCCCGCCCCCGCCACCCGCGGCGTTCAGGCGCACGCACTCGCTGGCGATCCGCCCGAGGTCGGCCAGGCCCTTGTCGCTCATGGACTCGGCAGCCGCGCGAGCGGCCGCCACCTCGATGATCTCGCGGAGCTCGTAGATCTCCTGCAGGTCGCGGGCGGTGTACTCGGTGACGGTCGCGCTGCGGAACGAGTTCAGCGTCACCAGGCCGTCCTGCTCGAGGCGGCCGAGGGCCTCCCGGACCGGGGTCTTGCTGACGGACAGGCCCTGGGCGATCTCGGCTTCGCGCAGCGGCGCGCCTGGCGGGATCCGCAGCTCCACGATCGCGGTCTTGAGCTGCTCGTACACCGCATCGGTCATCGTCCGGCGCCCGGAGAGCGCGCCGAACATCGAAGGGACGGCAGCCTGGCCGGGGCTGCCGGTGGCGGGGCGGGTCATTGGTCACTTCCGGCGGGTTTGGGCATGGTCTTCATGACGTCGGCAAAGGCGCGGACGGTGGCCATCCGGTCGGTGCCGAGCGGAAACACGTGCACCGAGTCAACCCCTGCGTCGAGCACGCCGCGGATCCGCTCCGCGGCTTCCTGCGCGTCCCCGGACAGGGCCATCCGCCGGACGAAGCTGTCCGGCAGGAGCTCGGCGGCCGCCTCCGCCTCCTGGAACTCGCCGCCGGCGTAGCTGGCGCGGACGGCATCGACGGTGGCAGCGTCCAGCCCGGCCAGGCGGCACAGGTGCGGCGCGGTCTGCGGGAACCAGGCGGCGATCGACCGGCCAGCGGCCAGCGCCGCGGGGCCGTCGTCGCTGATCGCGCCGTAGGCGAACAGCGCGACGTGCGGCCGGGGACGGCCGCCCGCCGCCGCGCCGCGGTCGATGTGCTCCAGCGCCCAGGCGATCGCGTCAGGGAACAGGCCGACCAGCAGGATCACCCCGTCGGCGAGGCCGCCGGCCAGCTCCAGGGTCCGTGGCCCGCTGGCCGAGACGAAGATCGGCAGATCCGGCCTGGCGGCGAACCTGAGCTTGGCGTGGTCGAGGCTGAAGCCGGGGGCGATGACCGTGACCTCGTCGCCGGTCCACAGGGCGCGGATGGCCTCGATGGCGTCGGCGAGGTCGGCCGGGGCGCACGGCTTGCGGCCGAGGGCGAGCAGCGGGCGGTCGCCGGAGCCGATGCCGAGGATCGCCCGGCCCGCCGACACGTCGTCCAGCGTGGCCGCGGCGACCGCGGTGATGGCCGGGTGCCTGGTCACCGGGTTGGTGACCGCGGTGCCGAGCCGGAGCCTGGAGCTGCTGGTGGCCGCCAGGGTCAGATACACGTAGCTGTTGCGGGCGTGCAGGGACGAGTCGGTGAGCCAGAGATGACCGAAATCAAGCGATTCGATCTCCCGGACCATGTCCACGAAGACGGCAGGCGGGTCGACCCCCTGCAGGGCGACGCCGTAGCCAGGCGTGCTCATGGGCTACCCCTCAATCTCGCGCCCGCAATCTCGCGCCCGCGCCCGCGCCGGGCGCCCGGGGGATATCGCCCGGCGCGGGCACAGCGAGCCTGGCTACCACGGCACTGCCGGGTTCACGGCAGGTTCCCCTCGGCCATGACGACGCGGCCGTCGAGTTCCAGCACCGCGTCCCGCATCACGCAGTCCAGGTGCGCGATGGCGTTCACCCGGCCGCCGTAGGCGATCGAGTTGCCCAGCGCGATGTGCGCGGAGCCGCGGGACGACTCCGTTTCCATCGGCACCGAGCACACCATGCCGTTGGGGTTGAACCCCATCGACACCTCGGCGATGTTCGCCATCCGGTCGTCGGCGCAGCGTTCCAGCATCGACTCCAGCCGGTCCCGCGCGGCGCCCTCGATACCGGTCAGCCTGCCGTCGGCCACGTGCAGCACCACCGGCTCGTCCAGCGGCCCCTGGCCCATGAACAGCAGGTCCGCGTCGACCACGACCACCCCGGTGGCGGTTCCCTCGACCGGCGCGGTGCCCGCCTCGACGTCGGGCGGGGCCATGTAGGCGCCCGGCGCGCGCGCCATACCGTGCAGCACCCGGCCGGGCCGGTCCTCGACCGACCCGCGCAGGTCGGTTCCGGCCCGCGAGGTGAGCCGGAACTCGCGGGCCCGGTCCCAGGCGGCGCCGACCTTCTCGGCGTCGATCCGCAGCTGCTCGAAGTCCACGGCGAGCGGGCCGCCGGGCCGGAACGTGTCCAGCCGGACTCCCGGCATGGCCAGGTACCGCACGCCGCGATCGGTCGCGGCCCGCCTGGCCGCCGACGACCCGATGAACAGGCTGGTCAGCTCGATGGTCGCGGCGGCGTGCAGCAGCATCGCAGCCACGGCGGCTGGCGGTTCGGCGCCGGGCAATCTCGGGCTCGGCATGCGGGCGACCAGCGGGATGGCGTCGCGTTCGGTGATCCCGCTGGACAGGCCGGACACGACGTCGGGGTCCGTGCCCTCGTCGGTGAGCAGGACAACCTCCTCACCGGCGCCCACGGCGAGGCACTGGTCGAGGACGTTGTCGAACGGGGTCATTGTTCCCCAGTGAGGGCCAGCGCGGCGAACACCGCGTACGCCCTGGTTGCCTCGTGGATGTCGGCGATCGCCAGGTGCTCGTCGGGGCAGTACACCGGCGGCCCGCCGGGGCCGAAGATCACCGTCGGCACCTTGGCGCCGAAGCTCGCGGTGTCGCCAAGCCAGTTCTCGGTGACCAGCTGCGGCTCGCCGCCGCGAACCAGGCCGACGGCGCGGCGCATCAGCCGGACGACCTCGTCGCCCGGCCTGGCCAGGTACCCGGGCTTGACGTCGGCGAGCTCGACCTGCGCGGCCACTCGGAGGTCGGCCGCGGCGGCCTCCGCGATGCACCGGTCGATCTCGGTCCTGACCTGCTCCACCGTGACGCCCGGCTGCGGCCGGGTGTCCACCCGGATCACGCACTCGTCCGGGATCATCGAGGGGCCGCCGGGCGGCAGCCCGCCGTAGATCCGTCCCGGCACCACGTAGGTCTCCGGCCCGAACAGCTCGCCGACGCCGGCCGGCAGGTCGGGCTCGTACCGGGACGCGTCGAGGGCCAGCACCACGTGGGCGGCCAGCGTGTTCGCGTTCACGGCCAGGTGCTTGTGGCAGCTGTGCGCGGACGTGCCGAGCACGGTCACATCGAAGTAGTACCGCCCGCGGTGGCCGAGGCAGACCTGGTTGTCGGTCAGCTCGCCGAGCACGCACAGGTCGGCCGGGTGCGTGTCGAAGTAGGCGATCGCGCCGGCCTGGTCGCCCATATGGTCGGCGACCGCGGACATCGCCGCGGTGCCGGCCAGCGGAAGCCCGCTGCGCGCCAGCGCCTCGATTGCCACGATCTCGCAGGCCAGCGCGGCCTTCATGTCCATGATCCCGTGCCCGTACACGGCGTCGCCGACGATCGCGCCGGAGAACGGGCCGGCGACGGCCCAGCCGTGCGAGACCGGCTTGGTGTCCAGGTGCCCGGTGAGCACCACCCGGCGGCCGGGGCCGAACGACACCTCGCCGGTCGCGTTCGGCCGGTCCGGCAGCACCGGCTGGAGCTCGACCGCCTCGAACCCCGCCTCCGTCATCACGTCGGCCAGGAACTTGGCGAGCGGCCCTTCCTCGCCGAGCACGCTGGGGATCCGGGACACTTCCTGCGACAGCTGCACAGCGCGGTCGGTGTCCAGGTGCTCCAGCACCCGGTCGGCTAGCTCGCGGTCATCCATGATCTAGGCGGCTCCGGTCGGTTAAGGTCGCTGTCCCTATGCGCCGCGGCTGCCGGCCGCCAGCGCAGGTTCCCGCTTGGCCTCCTGGCCAACGGCGACCTTCCGCAGCACGTAGTAGAGCACCCCGGCGACCACGAACCCGACGTAGAAGGCGATGTCGGCGCCGTCGAGCGCGGTCGCGACCGGGCCGACGATGATCGAGGTGTTCATGAACGGCACCATCACGCCGAACGCCACGCAGAACGCCACGATCGCGGGCCAGCCATTGCCCAGGTTCCGGAAGGCCAGCGCGCGCTGCAGGAACGACGGCTTGTACTTGGCCCGGTTGTAGTGCCAGTCGATCAGCACGATCGCGCAGAACGGCGCGATCCAGTACGAGCTGAACAGCAGCAGGTTCTCGAACCTGCCCGAGGTGTTGGCGGCATTCATCCACAAGATGGCCGCGAACGCGAGGACCGCCACCACCCCGGCGATGAGCGGCCGCTTCACCCGGGCGCCGAGGGCCTGGAACGCGAGCGACCCGGTGTAGTCGTTCATCGAGTTCGACGCGATGGCCCCGAACACGATCGCGATCAGCGCCAGCACGCCCAGGAACCCGCCGCCCATCAGCGTTTGCACGCCGCCGGCGGTCTGGTTGCTGAGCACGCTGGCCCCGGCCAGCCCGATGCCCTCGACCCACACGTACGAGGCGGTCAGCCCGGCCATCGTGTACCAGAAGATGGCCGCCTTGGACGAGTCGGGTTTCATGTAGCGGCTGTAGTCGGACGCGTACGACGCCCACGAGATGCCCTCGGACAGGGAGATCGTCACCATCAGCACGAACGCGCCGAGCAGGGCCGGGCCGTGCACGGTGTTGTGCGGCAGCACCACGTGATGCTGGAAGATCTTCACCGTCAGCACGAGGAACAGCACGATCAGGATCGCCGAGCCCCATTCCTGGACCCGGTGCACGAACTCGTAGCCGAACACGCTGATCGCGCCCTCGAGCACCAGCACGATCGCGACGCCGACCCAGAACGGCACGTGGAACAGCAGCTGGGCGGCTTGCCCGCCGAACAGCCCGACCAGCGCGTCCCAGGCGATCGACGACAGCCACTGCACCGCGCCGGGCAGCACGATCGTCTTGCCGAACGGCAGCCGGGCCAGCGGCAGCTGCGCGGTGCCGGTACGCGGCCCCCAGGTGCACAAGATCGCCACCGGCAGCGAGCCGATGATCGTGCCGATGATGATGGCGGTAAGGCCGAGCCCGAACCCGAGGCCGAAAACGACGGCCAGGGTGCCGGCGAACACCCCGGACAGCTCCATGTTGGGGGTGAACCACACCGTGAACATCCGGTACACCCCGCCGTAGCGGTGATCTTCCGGGATCGGCGCCATGCCCTGGCCCTCAAGGACCAGGTCGCCGGTGTGGGTGGGCCGTGCTCCCTCATAGACCTGGAGCTCGTCGATGATGGCGCCGGGGTCCTTTTCGGTGGCCTCGGTCATGGTCCCCTCCTGTCCGCGGCGGCGGCTGCCACCCTGCGCACGCGCTGCCAGGTACCCCCATGTCCGGCCAGCACCGGAAATGCGATCGGAGATAAGATATATCCGATCGCAGATCGTGCGTCAATGCCTCATGAGCCTTGAATCCTGCCTGGTCAGGAGCCTTTACGCAACGGTGCCCGGCTTGCCGGGCCGCCCGGCGGCCGGTCAGGCGGGCGTGCGCTGCGCGGCGATCAGGTCCCGGTACCAGGCGAACGACGCCTTCGGCGTGCGCCGCTGGGTCTCGAAATCCACGTGCACCAGCCCGAACCGCTGGTGGTAGCCCTCGGACCACTCGAAGTTGTCCATCAGCGACCAGGCGAAGTAGCCGCGCACGTCGACGCCGGCGATCATCGCGTCGTGCACCGCCCGGATGTGGCCGTCCAGGTACCCGATCCGCGGCTGGTCGCCGATCGTCCCGTCGGCTGCCGTTTCGTCATGGGTCGAGCAGCCGTTCTCGGTGATGTAGACCGGCGGCAGGTTCTCGCCGTAGCGGTCTTTGAAGCTGGTCAGCAGCTCGGTCAGCCCGGCCGGGATCACCGGCCAGCCGAACGCGGTGACCGGGTACCCGGGGATCGGCTGCATCTGGAACGGCAGCGGCGAGTCCGGCAGCGCCGACAGCCTGGTCGGGTTGTAATAGTTCAGGCCGAGCGCGTCGAGCGGGGCTGAGATCACCGCGAGGTCGCCGTCGAGCACGCAGTCGAGCCCGCCCGGCCCGACCCCGAACGCGGACAGGTCCGGGTAGCGCCCGAGCAGCAGCGGGTCGGTGAACAACCGATTTTGCAGGGTGTCGTACGCCTCGGCGGCGGCGACGTCCGCCGGGTCGTCCGTGGCCGGCCAGGCGGGCGAGCAGTTGTTGGTGATCGCCACCTGCTCGGCCCCGGCGGCGCGCAGCGCGGACGTGGCGAGCCCGTGTCCCAGCAGCTGGTGATGCGCGGTGGGCAGGGCGCCGAGCATCAGCTCGAGGCCGGGCGCGTGCATGCCGAGCCCGTAGCCGAACGCGGTCACGACGAACGGCTCGTTCAGCGTGATCCACAAGCCGATCCGGTCGGCCAGGCGCTCGGCGGTGATCTGCGCGTAGTCGGCGAACCTTTGCGCGGTGTCCCGGGCCAGCCAGCCGCCGTCCTCCTCGAGCGGCTGCGGCAGGTCCCAGTGGAACAGCGTGGGCACCGGGGCGATGCCGGCGCCCAGCAGCGCGTCGGTCAGCCGGTCGTAGAAGTCGAGCCCGGCCTCGTGGGCCGGGCCCTTGCCGTCCGGCTGCACCCGCGGCCAGGCGATCGAGAAGCGGTAGGCGGTCAGCCCGAGATCGGCCATCAGCGCGACGTCGGTCGGCCACCGGTGGTAATGATCGACGGCCACGTCGCCGGTCTGGCCGTCCCTGACCGCTCCCGGCTTGCGGCAGAACACGTCCCAGACCGACGCGCCGCGGCCGTCTTCGCCGACCGCGCCCTCGATCTGGTACGCCGAGGTGGCAACTCCCCAGGCGAAGTCGGCGGGGAAACGCGGCATCGCAGCATCGGCCATGAGGTGATCGTAAGCGTCCCGCCCGGTGCCTGGCGAGGCCCCCGTGAAGGCCCCGGCGAACGCCTCGCGAAGGCCCCATGGATGTACCAAAAGGCGGGTTCCAGGCCGCCCATCGGTACCTTCATGCGCGCCCGGGATGGCGGGCTAAGGCGCGTCGGCGCCCTCGGTCACGGCCGCGTCGACCTCGGCCTGGCGGGCGGCGAGCTCGGCGGCGTACTTCTGCTCGTCGACGCGCTCGGCGATCTCCTCGTCCGAGCGCATCAGCTCGTCCAGGTCGCTCTTGGCCGCGTCGATCACGCCCAGGTCGGCGAACGCCCGCTGCACTTTCGGGCCCCACAGCCCGATGTCCTTGACGCACGGCACGATGCGCGAGAACAGCAGCGTCCGGAACGCCTGCTGGACCGGGGACTGCTCGGTGAAGTCCAGGCACTCCTGCACGTTGAAGCCCATCCGTTCCCAGACCTCCTGCGCCTGGAACCGGTTGCGCATCAGGTAGCAGCCCTCGACGACGAACTCCTCGCGGTCGGCCCGCTCGGCCTCGGTCAGGCCCTGGTAGTAGTCGCGCAGGGCCAGCCGCCCGAATGCCACGTGCCGCGCCTCGTCCTGCATCACGTACGCGAGCAGCTGGGTGACCAGGGCGTTGTTTGACATGTCCCGGTGCACGCCGAACGCGGCCAGCGCGAGCCCCTCGATCAGCACCTGCATGCCCAGGTACGGCATGTCCCAGCGGGAGTCGCTGAGCGCGTCGGCGAGCAGCTGGGCCAGGTCCGGGTTCACCGGGTAGTACAGGCCGACCTTCTCCCGCATGAACCGCGAGTACAGCTCGACGTGCCGCGCCTCGTCCATGGCCTGGGTGGCCGCGTAGAACTTCGAGTCCATGTCCGGCACCGACTCGACGATCCGCGCCGCGACGGTCAGCGCGCCCTGCTCGCCGTGCAGGAACTGGCTGAACAGCCACGCGCCCAGGTGATGACCGAGCTCGTCCCGCTCCTTCTGGGACAGCACCTCCCACTGCCGCGACCCGTAGATCGGGGAGAACTCCTCGGTCTGGTCCATCACGTTGGTCGGGTCGACCGGGATCGACCAGTCGATCCGCTTGGCCGCGTCCCACTGCTTGTCCTTGCCGCGCTGGTACAGGTCAAGCAGGCGGCCCCGGCCGTTGTCGTATTCCCAGCTGAACCGGGTGGCCCCGGCCGCGGGCACGTCCCACGTGCCGGGCGGAACGAAAGTGGTGTAGTGGTCGTAGGTGCTCACGGCGACCTCCCGTTAACGCTGATAACACTGACGTTACCCGCTAGTAGGCAAAGACTCCAGAGCCAGCCGGAACTCGCCCTATTCGTGCATCGGGCGCTCGTGCGCCGCGTGGCCGGCGGGCTCGAGCTGGAACGTCGAGTGCTCAACGTCGAAGTGGCCGCGCAGGCAGTCCTGCAGCCGGTCGAGCATGCTGAAGCACCGGCCGTCGTCGAAGTACTCCGGATCCACCACCACGTGCGCGGACAGCACCGGGAGCCCCGAGGTGATCGTCCAGGCGTGCAGTTCATGCACGTCGCGGACGCCGTTCAGGGCGGTCATGTGCCGGCGGATCTCGCTCAGGTCCATGCCCCGCGGGCTGGCCTCGAGCAGTACGTCCACGGTCTCCCGCAGCAGCCGCCAGGTCCGGGGCAGGATCAGCAGGCCGACGGCGAGCGAGGCGATCGAGTCCGCGCGGTCGAAGCCGGTAGCCGCGATGATCACGCCGGTCACGATCACCGCGGCGGCGCCGAGCGTGTCGGAGGCGACCTCGAGAAAGGCGCCGCGCAGGTTGAGGCTTTCCGCCTGCCCCTGGCGCAGCAGCAGCAGCGACACGGCGTTGGCGGCCAGGGCGATCACGCCGAACACGATGAGCAGGCCGGAGCTCACCGCGACCGGCGACACCAGCCGCTGGATCGCCTCGTACAGGATGAACCCAGCCATGGCCAGCAGCAGCACGGCGTTGGCCATCGCCGCCAGGATCTCCGCCCGCGCGTAGCCGAACGTGCGTCGCTCCGTGGCCGGCCGGGCCGCGACGAACGCGGCCAGCAGGGACAGGCCGAGCCCGGCCGCGTCGGCGGCCATGTGCGCGGCGTCGGCGAACAGCACCAGCGAGCCCGTGATCACGGCGCCGATCACCTCGGCGACCGCGACCAGGGTGGTCAGTGCCAGCACCGTGATCAGGGTCTGGCGGTGCCGCCCCGTGGCCGTCACGCCATGGGAGTGCCCGGTCATGTGCCCTTGCGCCGCCGGGGACCGCGTCGCTTCGGCGGGTCGTCCTGCGGCGGATCCTCGCCGGCGGCCGGGCTCCGGGTCCCCTGCCCGGGGGCGCCGGGCGCGACAAGCTCGTATGCGGGGTTGATCATCACGGGGCCGCCCGTTCGCATGCCAACCTGGCCGCGGAACCTGACCCGGGCGCCGCAGTCCATGCCGGGGATGTGCGATCGCCCGTAGAACAGCGCGGTCAGCTGGCCGGTCGAGTCGGCGATCTCGGCGGCGAGCACCGTGTTGCGCTCGACCGGGCGGATCTCGACCGCGTACACCCGGCCCTCCACCGTGGCCCGGCCCGGCCCGGTGAGCGTCCCGATCGGCCGGACCCCCGGCGGCGGGGCGGGACGGTCGTACTGTTCGCCGTCGATGTCGCCAGTCGACGCCGCCGTCGCATCGGCCACGGCAATCTCGGGCCCGGCCATATGCGCCGCGTCCGCCGCGTCCGCGTCGCG
>Ga0208725_1000217_pt1 | contig 13241 bp, 12 predicted proteins | sample MicForSoSWNH13_O_FD_188004 | JGI IMG/M metagenome (GOLD analysis project Ga0208725, IMG submission 188004) | Forest soil microbial communities from Harvard Forest Long Term Ecological Research site in Petersham, Massachusetts, USA - MetaG HF011... | ecosystem: Environmental > Terrestrial > Soil... | reverse complement strand
GCCGGGCATCTGCCCGCCGAGCAGCTGGCTGATCTGGGCCAGGTGAGCGGCGACGCTCTCCTTCTGCTTGTTCAGCTCGTCGACGTGACGCTGCGCGGCGGTGCGGACCCGGTCGGCCTCGGACTTGGTGTCGGCCAGCAGCTGGTCGGCCTGGGCCTTGGCCTGTGCGACGATCTGGTCCGCGTTCTTCTTGGCGTTGCCGACCAGCTGCCTGGAGTGCTGGTCAGCGTCCCGGCGGGTCTGCTCGGCCTGGGCGCTCGCCTTGCTGGCCCGCTGCTCAGCCGTTGCCGCGCGCTGCTCCGCCTCGGACACCATCTTCTGCGTCGCTGCCTGGGCCGCCGCGAGCCGTTCGGCCTCCTGCCGCTCGGCTTCCTCGCGCCGCGAGGCGAGCTGGATGTCGAACTCCGCCTCGGCCTGGGCCCGCTGCGCCTCGCTCTCCTCCAGGATCCGCTGCGCCTGGCTGCGCATCTCGTCAGCCTGGCGCTTAGACGTCGTCAGGATCTCGTCTCGCTCCCGCTTTGAGGACGCCTTCATCTGGGCGACCTCGCGCTCCGTGGTGGTGCGCAGCTTGGCGATGTCGCGCTCGATCCCGGCCCGCTTCTCGGCGACCTCGTGGTCGGCCGTGGCACGGAGCTTGGCCACCTCGCGCTCGGTGGTCGAGGTCAGCTCGTCGGCCTCGCGCCGGGCGCCGGTCTTGATCCCGTCGGCCTCGCGCTCGGCCGACGACCGCAGGTCATCGGTCTCCCGCTTGGCATTGGCACGCAGCTCGGCGGCCTCGTTCTCGGCCGCTGCCCGGAGCTCGGCGGCCTCGACCTTAGCCGTCGCGTTGAACTCGTTGGCCGCGGTCCTGGCCTCCTGCAAGATCTCGGTGGCCTGTTCCTCCGCGAGCCGGAGCAGCTGCTCGATCCGGGAGCCAAGGCCGGAGTAGGTGGGGCGTTCCTGCTCCTGGATCTGGCGGTGCGCGTCGGCCAGCTCCCTGTGCATCGCCTGCACCTGCTCCCGGTGCTGGCGCATCTCGGTGTCGAGCTGCTTGAGATGCTCGTTGACCTGATGCGGGTCGTAGCCACGCATGACCCTCGCGAAGTCGCGCTGCGGGGTCTCCTCGAAAAAGTTGCTGAGCTGGGCATCGATGTCGGGCTGCATGTCGCCTAATCCTGGGGGGTTGACGCGGGGTCGACAGGGAAACGCATGTCCGGGCGACCGCCGTCACTACACCGCCCGGGATGACGCTGACGCAAGCCGTCAATGCCCCGGCGGGCACGCAATTCCGCTCGCCCGGTGCAAGGCAGCGTACTCCCCTCATGAGTGGTTGGCGGCCTGTTCGCGCGTGCTCTTGCTAAAGATCCTATTTATAACGTAGGCAAATTTCGCACCAGCATGGCTGTGAGTGCGGGGACCAGCCTTTGTTCAGGAGGCGCCTGGGGCGCCTGAGCAGCGGCCATCCGCGCCGCCAGGCCGGAGCGCCCCGGTGGCAAGATCAGCCGGATTCGGCCGCTTGGACCAGTTCGGTCAGCACGCCGCCGACGTCCTTCGGATGCAGGAAGGCGATCGAGGCACCCATCGAGCCGTGCCGCGGCCTGGAGTCGATCAGGCGCACACCGGTCGCGCCGATCGCCGCGAGCGCCGCCGTGATGTCCGTGACCCCGTAACCGACGTGATGCAGGCCCTCGCCGCGACTGGCCAGGAACCGGCCGACCGGGGTATCCGGGCCGAGCGGCTCGAGCAGCTGGACGTACGACGTGCCGGCCGGCGCGTCGGCGACCCGGAGCATTGCCTCGATAACGCCCTGATCCTCGTTGCGTTCCCGGCTGACGACCGCGAGCCCAAAGGTTGACTCGTAGACGGCAATGGCCTGGTCCAGGTCGCGGCACGCGATTCCCACATGATCGATGCGGGTCAGCACCAACAGCCTCCAGTCGCAGTTTCCGGCGTGGGTATCGTTTCACGTATGCGAGATGCGGTCATCGTCGGCGGGGCCAGAACGGCCGTGGGGCGCCTGCTCGGTTCGCTGAGCGGTTTCAGCGCGGCCGATCTGGGCGGAATAGTGATCAGGGAAGCGCTGCACCGCGCTGGGGTGCCTGCCGAGCGGGTGGACTACGTGATCATGGGCCAGGTGCTGCAGGCCGGCGCGGGCCAGATCCCGGCGCGGCAGGCTGCGGTCGCGGCCGGCGTCCCGATGACGGTCCCCGCGCTCACGATCAACAAGGTGTGCCTGTCCGGCCTGGATGCGATCGCGCTGGCCGCGCAGCTGATCAGGGCCGGCGAGTTCGACGTGGTCGTGGCCGGGGGCATGGAGTCCATGAGCCAGGCGCCGCACCTGCTGCCCGGGGCGCGCCAGGGCTTCCGGTTCGGCTCCGCCGAGCTCGTCGACTCGATGGCCCTGGACGGGCTCACCGACGCGTTCGATCACCTCTCGATGGGCGAGTCAACCGAGCGCCACAACGCGCAGCTCGGCATCAGCCGCGAGGAGCAGGACGAGTTCGCTGCCCGGTCGCACCAGCGGGCCGCCGAGGCGATCAAGAACGGCCTGTTCACCGACGAGATCGTCGCCGTCGAGGTGCCGCAGCGGCGAGGCGATCCGGTCCGCTTCGACACCGACGAGGGAGTGCGGGCCGACAGCACGGCGCAGGCGCTGAGCAGGCTTCGGCCCGCGTTCGCCGAGAACGGCACGATCACGGCGGGCTCGGCCTCGCAGATCTCGGACGGGGCGTGCGCGGTCGTGGTGATGTCCGCGGAGGCGGCTTCCGCTGCCGGGGCGCCGGTGCTGGCCGAGATCGGCGCGTACGGGTGCGTGGCCGGCCCGGACAACTCGCTGCAGTCGCAGCCGGCCAACGCCATTGCCCACGCGCTCGGCAAGGCCGGCCTGACCGTGGCTGACCTGGACCTGATCGAGATCAACGAGGCGTTCGCCGCCGTGGCCATCCAGTCCATGCGTGATCTCGGGGTGGGGCCGGACAAGGTGAACGTTGACGGCGGCGCCATCGCGATCGGCCATCCGATCGGGATGTCCGGTGCCAGAATCGCGCTGCACCTGGTGTACGAGCTGCGGCGGCGTGGCGGCGGCCTCGGGGCGGCCGCGCTCTGCGGCGGCGGCGGCCAGGGCGACGCGCTGCTGCTGCGGGTTCCGGCCCCGGGCCTACGTGACTGACGACGGCGAGCCGGCTGCCGCTTTGGTTTCGGCCGCCCACCGCGGCGATCCGCGCGCGCTCGCCCGGCTCATCTCGCTGGTCGAGAACCGCTCGCCACAACTGCGCGGCGTGATGAAGCTGATCGCGCCGCACACCGGCCAGGCACACGTTATCGGCCTCACCGGTGCGCCGGGCGTCGGGAAGTCGACGATCACCGGCGGGCTGGTCCGGGCCTACCGCGACCGGGGGCAGCGGGTGGGCGTTCTCGCCGTGGATCCCACGTCGCCGTTCACCGGCGGGGCCCTGCTCGGCGACCGGATCAGGATGCAGGAGCACGCCACCGACGGCGGCGTGTTCATCCGCTCCATGGCCAGCCGCGGGCACCTCGGCGGCCTGTCCTGGGCGGTGCCGCAGGCGCTGCGGATCATGGACGCAGCCGGATTCGACGTCGTGCTGATCGAGACCGTAGGCGTCGGCCAGGCCGAGGTCGCGATCGCCTCCCTAGCCGACTCGACGCTGGTGATTGTGGCACCGGGCATGGGCGATTCGGTACAGGCGGCCAAGGCCGGAATCCTGGAGATCGCCGACATCTTCGTGGTGAACAAGAGCGACCGGCCTGGCGCTCAGGAGGCGGTCAGGGACCTGCGCACGATGCTGGCCATGGCGCCACAACGCGGCGAGGGCGCGTGGAAACCGCCGATCGTCTCGGCAAGCGCGGCGAGCGGCGAGGGGATTGACGACCTGGTCGGCCGGCTCGACGCGCACGCCGAATGGCTCGCCGCGTCGGGGGAGCGGGAACGCAGGCGGCTGGCCAGGGCCAGGGATGAGATTTCGGCGATGGCCGTGGCGGAACTCACCCGGCGGCTGGGCGCGCTGCCCGGTGAAGCGAACCTGGAGAAACTCGCCGGCCTCGTCGCATCCGGCAAGCTCGACCCGTATTCTGCCGCCGACGAGCTCATCAACGGTTAACGCATTCGCGCTCAGTTCCACCGTTACTTCATTTCGTGCGGACATTTAGGGCATAGCCGCCCGGAAAATGGCTCAGCAGAAGTAAAAGTTGCCGACGACGAAGTAGTTGCCGACGATCAAGTAATTGTCATTGCTTGCGTTCCGGCTGCGGCGCTGGACCAAGTCCCGGCCGCGAACCCGCGGCCTCGCCTCGCCGCACCGAACCGAACCGGCCCGCCGCAAAGCCCGGTATGGAGCACCGAAACGCGGAGCCTGCCCCAAATCCGGTCAGCCAACCCGTCAAGAACTTGACATATTATCACATAGCGGACATCCGAAGAGCCCAGCCAATAGTGTCATCGGCCCGTTGCCACCAAAAGGACGACAGCGCCGCGCCGGCCACACCAATCGATTCGGGCCAGAGGCGGGGAGGCTCCGGTCAGGGAGCGGCCCGCGCCGAGTCGGGTTCCGTGGGCGCCCGGTGATGAGGAACGGGGTGGTCAGGGGCGGAGCCGTCCGGCTGGGCGTCCGGGGCCGGGCCGTCCGGGCGGGCGTCCGGGGCGGAGCCGTCCGGGGCCGGGCCGTCCGGGGCCGGGCCCTCTGGTTGGGCGCCTGAGGCGGAGTTGTCCGGCTGGGCGCCTGGGGCCGAGTTGTCCGGGCGGGCGTCCGGGACCGAGCTGTCCGGGCGCGCGCCTGGGGCGGGGTCCTCGGACTGGGCTTCCGGGGTGGAAGCCTCGGGCTGGGCGTCCGGGGTGGGAGCCTTGGGCTGGGCTTCCGGGGTGGGGGCCTCGGGCTGGGCGGGATCGGCGGGGCGGCTGGCCGCCGCGGCGGCGATGGCCGCGTCCATGATGGACTCGCTGCGCAGCCGGGCGTCGTACGCCCGCTTGCCCCCGCGCACGCCGAACAGCCGCTTGGTGATGACCAGGTACAGCACCAGGGTCAGGTTGATGGCGAACAGCACGAGCCCGATCGTGCTGATCTTGGAGGCCAGGTCATAGATCTCGAACGGCAGGCCGACCGAGGTGGCGACCATCGCGAAGTACTCGCCCCAGCGTTTGCCCACCCACAGGCCGACGCCCTCGACCACCTCGATCGCCGCGTAGCAGGCCAGCCCGATGGCGAGCAGCTTGATCGTGACCGGGCTGAGCGTCAGCGCCCGATTGAACAGCCCCACCAGCTTGGAGTGGTCGATGTTGTACCCGAGCTGCCGGAACAGGTTGCGCAGCAGCGGGAGCTCGCGGTTGAAGGCCTGCTCGATGGACTCGCGGGCGTACTCGAACCGCCACACCCCGAACGCCAGGGCGCCGACCACCAGGGCACGCAGGAACCGCTCGACCGCGAAGATCCGGAGAATGAGCGCGCTGCGGATCTGGACGCCGCGACGCACCTGCGGCGCCGCTGCCGCTGGCCCGGACATCACCGGCTCGCCGGTGACGTAGGCACCGCAGCGCAGGCAACGCCACGCCTCGCCGGATTCGGCCTGCGCCCGCAGCTGCCTGCGCACGTCGGCCTCGGCCGGGGCGTAGGTCAGGTGCCCGCTGCGTCCGCAGTCGAGCAGACTCCAGTCCACTTCCGCAGCTTACGGGGAGTAGCGGGGTGGGGCTAAACGAGCGCGGCGGGCGGGCTAGTGGCCGGGCCAGACCAGGATCCCGTCGGCGAGCGTGAGGACCTCGGCGCAGGCCAGGGCGAGGGCGGAGGCGTCGCGCCCGACGGCGACCACGGTCATGTCCGTGGCCAGGTCGCGGATGGCGTCGGCCAGCGCGATTGTGTCGCCAGGACCGAGGTCGTCGAGCAGGCCGTCGATCAGCAGCAGATCCGGCTGGTGCACGGCGGCCGCGGCCAGCCTGGCCCGGCGGCTGATCACCTCGGGCGCGGACCGCAGCGGGACGTCGGCCCACGGCGTCAGCGCCAGCCGGTCAACGATCGCGGCGGCCAGCAGGTCGCGGTCCTGGGCCGGCAGCCCGGCCAGCCTGGCCGCGTGCTCGACAAGCCCGCGGACCCGGAACGCCGGCTGCGGCCGGGCGGCCCGGCGGGCCACGCCGACCTTGCCGCGCACCGCGGACCGTCCCCTGGCCGTGGTCAGGTCCTCGCCGAGCACGCGCAGTTCCCCGTAAGCCGGCCTCACGAGCCCGGCAAGAAGATCGACCAGCGTGGTCGCCACGGTTTGCCTGCTGATCGCGATGCCGAGCGGCGCGCCGCCATTAATCGGGGCATCAAGCCGGAAACTCGCCGAACGAAGTCGTCCGCTTCGCCAGCCGTGCCCCGCCCCGACCCCGGCGGCGAGCACGGGCGTCATGGTCATCACGGCGCCACTCGAGCGCACATTTCCCCCGGTATCTGACGTGGCACTTCCCCCGAATATCTCCATGCCACGTCCCCCAGCAGGTAATATATCCCGCCCTCGCTGAGTCAATCCACGAGCGACGGCCCGTGTCGCTACCGGTACCTTGTGCGTGTGCGCAAGTCCCTTGACCTTCCGTTCGATCCGATCGCGCGCGCGGCGCAGATATGGGAGCGCAGGTTCGGGGACTCCCGGGCGATGGCGGCCGTCACCTCGATCATGCGGGCCCAGCAGATCCTGATCGCCGAGCTTGACGCGCTGCTGCGGCCGCACGGGCTGACGTTCGCGCGCTATGAGGCCCTGGTGCTGCTCCAGTTCAGCAGGGCGGGATCGCTGCCGCTGCGGCTGATCGGCGAGCGGCTGATGGTGCACCCGACGAGCGTCACCAACATCATCAACCGGCTCGAGACGCAGGGCCTCGTGGTGCGCAGGCCCAACCCAGCAGACGGCAGGGGAACGCTGGCCGAGATCACCCCGGCGGGCCGCGATCTGGCCCAGCGCGCGACCGCCGACCTGATGGCCGCCGACTTCGGTCTCGGCGGCTATGACAAGGCGCAGCTCGAGGAGATGTTCGGCATGCTGCGCGGGCTGCGGGTCACTGCCGGGGACTTCAGGGCTGGCTGACCGGGCGCGCCTGCCAGGTCCGGCCGCCGTCGGTGGTGATGAACACCTCGTGCAGGCTGGCGTCGGCGGGCAGCGCAACGCCGTCGGCTGGGCTGGTCATGCCGACATAGCTGAACCCGCCTTCCCCGGCCGCGGCGCCGGCCGGGCTCGCCTGTGCCAGGTGCCAAGTACCGCGGCCGGTGGACAGGTAGAGGCCGGTGCCGGTGGCGACCACCGTCAGGCTGCCCTGGATGGCGACGGAGGTGGCGACCCCGGTCACGTCGGCGGGCTGCGCCGCCGACCAGGTGGCGCCGTTGTCCGAGGACTCGGCCACCGATTTCGTCTGTGAGCCGGTGGTCAGGTCGGTCGCGCTGGTGCAGACCAGTACCAGTTCGGCGGAGTCGGCTGCGAGCAGGGCGCCGGTCGGCTGGCCATCTGGACCAGGCGTGCCGGGCAGGCACTGTTCCTGGCTGCTCGCCACGCTCCAGGCCGTGCCGGTGAGCGGGCCGCTGAGCAATTCGCCGGACGGCGCGAGCAGGTAACCCGTGCCGCTGGTCGGGCCTCCGGTCAGCACCAGGCTGGCCGAGGCCCCCTGCGTGCTCCCGGCCTGCGAGGCGAGGCCGGACACCGGTCCCGGCACCGGCCGCCACTGGCCGCTGCCCGCCAGGGACGTGTAGAGCGAGAATGCGGTGCAGTGCGCCGCGAAGGGGCTGCCGCCGCCGGTGCAGGTCGCGAACAGCGCGAACGCTCGGCCGCCCACGGTCTCCAGGTCGGTGACCCGCATCCCGTGGGTGTCCTGCTGGGTCCAGGTCGCCCCGCCGTCGGTGGTGGCCCACAGCTGCGGGCCGAACGCCCAGCCGTCGCTGGTGTTGAGGAAGCGGATCTGGCCGACGCCCGATGACCCGTCCGGCGCCCCGGTGAGCGGCGCGCTCACCCCGTACCAGGTGGTGCCGTAGTCCGACGTGCCAGCCAGGGACGTGCAGTAGGCGGTAGCGCAGTGGCCGGGCGTGCCCGCCTGGCCGATCACCGCCCCGATGTCCGGTCCGACGAACGTGACCGAGGTGGGCTGGAAGTTCGGCGGCACGGGATTCCCCGACCCGGTGGCCGACAGGGCCGACCCCGCGGGTGTCACCTTCGTGCTCGAACGGGAGTTGGGGCTGCCGCCGCCCTTGCCGGTGATCGTGGGCCGGACCGAAGCGGGCGGCGTTCCGGCCGCCACGGGCTGCCCCGGCCTTGACCCATGGCTCTGCAGCGTGCTCGCGATCTGCGGGACGGTCACGGCCGCCGCGATCACGACCACGATGCCGGCCGCCGACATCACCGCACGGCCGGTCTTCCGCCGCCGGGCCCGCTGCCGGATCCGGTCGAAGGTGCCCGGCGGCGGCGACAGCGGCTCGACCTCGGCGCTCAGCCAGTCGTCGATCCGGTCTCTTGGATCACCCATCGGAGTCTCCCCGCGGGTCTTCGAGCGCGGCTTTCAGCCGGGCGCGCGCGTGATGCAGGTCGGCCTTGACCGTGCCCTCGGGCCTGCCGAGCATCGCGGCGACCTCGCGCACCCCGAACCCGCCGTAGTAATGCAGCAGGAACGCGCTGCGCAGCCGCGGCGGAAGCGCCTCGATCAGTGCCCGCACGTCCACGTCCTGCGCCGGGTGGTAGGCGGGATCAAGCGGGGCAGCCGCGGTCAGGGTGCGGATCGCCCGGCGCTCCCGGCCCGACTTGCGCCAGTGATCCCGGACCAGGTTCGTTGCGATCATGTACAGGTAGCTTTGCGGGTTTTCCAGGCCCGACCACCGGGCGAGCAGCCTGGTGAACGCCTCGGAAGCGATCTCGTGCGCGGTCTCGTCGTCGTCTACCAGCCGGCGCACCCAGCCGGCCAGCCTGGGGTAGCAGGCGTTGAAGAGTTCCTCCGCCGCCTCAGGGTCGAAGGAGCGGAGCCTGGCCACCGAGTTCCCTTGCCTTACCGCCGGAGCCGAGAACGCAACCCGAGGTCCCGGCACGGTTGCGACGTCACCGAGGACCGCGGTGCGGCCCGCGTCACCTGCGCGATATCGCATTGGTTCTACCACACATTCGGCACGTCGCAGCGGTGGATGCCTGGACCCCCGTAGCGCCCAGGCGATCCCTGACAACTAAAGACGACGAACCTCACCGTTCGGTTGGCCAAGCCGCGGACTAAACGTTCCGGCCACGGGCATAGACTGGGCTAGATAGTAGGACGTCCTACTATCTGACGGAGGTACCCGATGGACTCAGGCGACGCCGGCCGGCAGCGCTGGCAGCGGCGGTACGACGCGGCCCGGCTCCGGGATGCCGACTTCAGCACGCTGTCCGGGGTCGAGGTCGAGCCCGTGTACGGGCCGCCGGACGGCGCCGTGGTTCCGGGCTTCGAGCGCATCGGCTGGCCGGGGGAGTACCCGTTCACCCGCGGGCTCTACCCGGCCGGGTACCGCGGCAGGACCTGGACCATCCGGCAGTTCTCCGGTTTCGGCAACGCGACCGCGACCAACGAGCGGTACAAGATGCTGCTCCGCGGCGGCGGCGGCGGGCTGTCCGTGGCGTTCGACATGCCCACGCTGATGGGGCGCGACTCCGATGACCCGCGGTCGCTCGGCGAGGTGGGCCACTGCGGCGTGGCCATCGACTCGGCCGCCGACATGGAGATCCTGTTCGCCGGCATCCCGCTGGCCGACGTCAGCACGTCGATGACGATCAGCGGGCCGGCTATCCCGGTGTTCTGCATGTACCTGGCCGCCGCCGAGCGCCAGGGAGCCGACCTGGGCAAGCTGAACGGCACGCTGCAGACCGACATCTTCAAGGAGTACATCGCCCAGAAGGAGTGGCTGTTCCCAGCCGAGCCGCACCTGCGGCTGATCGGTGACCTGATGGAGTACTGCACAGAGAACATCCCCGATTACAAGCCGCTGTCGGTTTCCGGCTACCACATCAGGGAGGCCGGCGCCACGGCAGCGCAGGAGCTGGCGTTCACGCTCGCTGACGGGTTCGGCTACGTCGAGCTCGGCCTGTCCCGCGGACTCGACATCGAGGTGTTCGGGCCCGGCCTGTCGTTCTTCTTCGACTCCCACATCGACTTCTTCGAGGAGATCGCGAAGTTCCGCGCGGCCCGGCGGATCTGGGCCCGGTGGATGCGCGACGAGTACGGTGCGCAGACCGAGCGGGCCCAGTGGCTGCGGTTCCACACCCAGACCGCCGGGGTCTCGCTGACCGCGCAGCAGCCGGACAACAACGTGGTCCGGACCGCGATCGAGGCGCTCGCCGCGGTGCTGGGCGGCACCAACTCGCTGCACACCAACGCGCTTGACGAGGTGCTCGCGCTGCCGAGCGAGAAGGCGGCCGAAATCGCGCTGCGCACCCAGCAGGTGATCATGGAAGAGACCGGCGTGACCAACGTGGCCGACCCGCTGGGCGGCTCCTGGTACCTGGAGGCCCTGACCGACCGGCTGGAGGCCGAGGCGGAGGCCATCTTCACCAAGATCCGGGAGATGAGCCCGGACGGGACCATGACCGCGGGGATCCTGCGCGGGATCGAGGACGGCTGGTTCATGGCCGAGATCGCCGAGGCTGCCTTCGTCTACCAGCAGAAGCTGGAGAAGGGCGACAAGCGGGTGGTCGGCGTGAACTGCCTGACCGACACCGTGGGGGAGCCGATGGAGATCATGCGGGTCAGCCACGAGGTCGAGCGGGACCAAGTGCGCGAGCTGGCCGAGCGGCGGCAGGCGCGGGACCAGGCGGCGGTCGACGCGGCGCTCACAGCGATGCTCGACGCGGCCAGGTCTGGGGAGAACATGATCCCCTCCATCCTGGACGCCGCCCGCGCCGAGGCCACGCTCGGCGAGATCTGCGGTGCGATGCGTGACGAGTGGGGCGGCTACTTTGAGGTCCCGGCGTTCTGACTTCCGCGTATCGTGCCAGTGTGACTACGCTTCCGCACCTGGGCCGGGACCTGAGTACCGCGTTCCATGACGAACTCGACGCGACCCAGCGGTCCGCGCTGCTGAGCTGGCTCGCGTTCGCCTCAACGTTCACGGCGGTACGGGGGATTACCTACAGCATCAGGTCCGGGCGCGGCCCGTTCCACAACATCAGCGCCGGCGGCGAGCACCTGCACCACTACATGTGGGGCATCGGCATGCTGACCGGGGTCGGTGCCGTCGCGGTGCACGGCAACGAGCGCGCCCGCAGGCACCCGGCGGTCGCGCTCACCTACGGCAGCGGCCTGGCGCTCATCGTGGACGAGTTTGCGCTGCTGCTGGACCTGAAGGACGTGTACTGGGCCAGGCAGGGCCGGATCTCGGTTGACCTCGGCATTGGCGGCATCGCGGCCGCCGGGTCCTATTTCGCCGCGCTGCCGGTACTGCGGCGGATGCGGCGCGAGCGGCGCGGCCGGCGTCCGCAGGCGGGTACAGCGGGCCTGGGCGGTCCGGATGATGCGGCAGGATAGAGACATGCAGCAGTCGCGGGATTTCTCCCTACACGGCGCCGTTGACCTGGGTGCCCGGCAGACCGCCGCGCAGCGCAGGCAGCAGGCGGCCAGCGCAGCCGGCCCGGGGAACCAGGCAGGCGCCAGCAACGCCAACGTGATCGACGTCACCGAAGAGACCTTCAACACCGAGGTCGTCGACAGGTCGCGCACCGTTCCGGTGATCCTGGATCTGTGGGCCGAGTGGTGCGGGCCGTGCAAGCAGCTCTCGCCGATCCTGGAGAAGCTGGCCGTCGAGGCCGACGGCGCGTGGGTGCTGGCCAAGGTCGACGTGGACGCCAATCCGCAGCTGAGCGCGGCGCTCCAGGTGCAGTCCATCCCGCTGGTGCTGGCCGTGGTCGGCGGGCAGGCGATGCAGCTCTTCCTCGGCGCGGTTCCGGAGTCCGAAGTCCGGGCGGCGATCGCCCAGGTGATGCAGGCCGCCGAGCAGATGGGCCTGCCGGGTGTCGTCGCCGGCGGGCAGGAGCCCGGCGAGGCCGGCCAGGCGCCCCGCGGGCCGATGGGCGGCGGTGACGCCTTTGCCGACGCGGGCTTCGGCGAGGCGCAGGAGGCTATGGAGCGCGGCGACCTGGACGGTGCGGCAGCGGCGTTCGAGAAGGTCCTTGCGTCCGCGCCGGGCCACCCGGTGGCCACGATGGGGCTCGCGCAGGTTGACCTGATCCGCCGGGTGAACTCCTACGACCAGGCCAAGGCGCGCCGGGACGCCGAGGACAACCCGGACGATGCCGACGCTCAGGGCCGGGTCGCCGACATCGACGTGGCCATGGGCAAGATCGAGGCCGCCTTCGACCGGCTGCTCGACACGGTCCGCCGGACCACGGGCGACGAGCGGAACCAGGCGCGGCTGCACCTGCTCCGGCTTTTCGAGCTCTTCCCGCCCCGGGACCCGCGGGTCAGCAAGGCCAGGGCCACTCTGTCCAGCCTGCTGTTCTGACATTCGCCGGCCGGTACGCGACGCCCCTCAGCCGGCCCGGTCGGCCCCGTCCACCGTGGCCGGTTCCGTTTCCGGGTGCCGGAGGGTGTCGTCGGCGAGCCGCTCGAGCGCGGGCAGGGCCGCGGCGAGCGCGGCGAGCTGCTCGGGGGACAGCGTCAGCAGGCTGTCGGCGAGCAGCAGCGTGTTCTCCTGCCTGATCTGCTCGAGCACCTCGTGACCGCGCGGCGTGACGGCCAGCGTCCACGCGCGCGCGTCGGCCGGCACCGCATGCCGCTGCACGTAGCCGTGCTCCTCCAGGGCGCTCACCAGCCGGGTCAGCGTGGATGGCGCGATCCGCTCGGCCGCGGCCAGGTCGCCGAGGCGCAGCGGCCCGTTCCGCTCGACCGTCGACAGCGCGGCCAGCTGAGTCGGGGTCAGCCCGGCCAGCTCGTGCTTGCGCAGCCGCCGGGACAGTCGTGCGATCGCGACCCGCAGCCGGGTGACATCCACGACGGGGGTGGCGGCGAGCACCGCCGTGGCCGCCTGGCCGGCGTCTGCCGGCCCGGTGCTTGCTCCAGACACCCTTACAGCGTACGTGCCCGCGGTCTTCGGGCTCAGCCCGGCGTAGTGCGAGGCGGCTGCGCCAAGTCATTGATTCTGGCGCATCATTGATACATGGAGGCTGAATCCCTCGGCGGTCGGCTTCTCGTTGCCACGCCGTTGCTCGGTGACCCGAACTTCCGGAGAACCGTGATCTTGATCGTAGAGGACGAGCCCGAAGAGGGAACCCTGGGCGTCGTCCTGAACCGT
>Ga0208725_1000216_pt1 | contig 13245 bp, 13 predicted proteins | sample MicForSoSWNH13_O_FD_188004 | JGI IMG/M metagenome (GOLD analysis project Ga0208725, IMG submission 188004) | Forest soil microbial communities from Harvard Forest Long Term Ecological Research site in Petersham, Massachusetts, USA - MetaG HF011... | ecosystem: Environmental > Terrestrial > Soil... | reverse complement strand
GCAGTTTCCCGGCGAGGAACACGACACCAGGTTCAACATGCCACCGTGGCCTGCGCTCAGCCGCGCCAGACCAGGCACTTCGATCGCCTTGCCCCAGCTGTCGGCCCGGGCGGCTGCGCCGAAGGCCGGCACAGCTATCACCGCGAGCGAGGCGGCGCACCACGCTGCCACCGCGCCCGCCAGGACCATCATGACCCGAGTTGACCTCATCGGTCCCCCTTAGCAGGCGCATGCCGCCGCTGGGCGAACCCCGCTCGCCCCATCCGGCGCCATTGCCTGGACCGAAACAGTACTCTGGCAAATAGCCAAATCAACGGCCGAATCAGCATCTTCGGTACTAATAGCCGAACTGTTATCTTTCGTACACAGTCGAACTGTTGTCTTCGTGCACCCGCCTGTGCGGCACCCGCGCCCCGGGTGGCGTTGCGAAGTGGCGGGCGATGTCACCGGCGGGCACCAGGCCATCCGGGCCGAGGCCACTGACCGGCGGGTTTCGCAGGTGCAGATCCGGATGACCGGCGGTAAAAAGGAACGATGGGAAGACGGGCAGCCATCGTGCTCTACGTGCTCGCGCTGGTAGCCGTCGTCGTCGGCGTGGACATCCTGTTCTTCAGGCACGAGCTCTGGCAACGGCTGATAGCAAATGTCGGAATTGTTCTCGTATTCGTTGCGTTCTATCTCAGGTTCCTGAGGCGCCCATGAGGGGGAGTGACCAGCCAGAACGCAGGAAGAGAGGGAGCCGGCGTCGGTTCACGAGGGCACACGCGCGCAAGTACGCTTCCACGAGTGGGATGCCGGCTCGTCGTACACTGCGGTAGTGGCAGAGGCCGTGCGAGTGACGGCTTGGTAAGGGGTCCAGGAAGCGGCGACCCCTGCTTGGTGCTGCTGGACAGCATCTTCACTGAAGCGGCGTCGTCGAGCTGCACGAACAGCTTGGAGGCATGATATGGCTCATCATGGTCATCGTGAGACGGATACTGCTGCTGTCGACCGCAGGCCATGAGCGGCCCGCTGACCGTGTCGGTCAGCCGTCGCGAATCGTTCAATGCCGCGCATCAGCTGCGTGACCCTGCCCTGTCAGACGATGAGAACCGGCGGCTGTTCGGGAAATGCGTGAATCTGCACGGGCACAACTATTTCCTGGATGTCGTCGTGGCCGGCAAGATCGATGACGCCACAGGCTATGTCTGGGACTTGAAAAAGCTTTCGGATGTTATGTGCCGGCAGATCATCCAGGACGTTGATCATCGCAATCTGAATACCGATGTGCCGTGGCTGGAAGGGCGTATCCCGACGGCCGAAAACCTCGCCCTGGCCTTTTGGGAAAGGCTAAAGCCCGAGCTGCCGGAGGGGATGCTGCGGTCAGTCCGCGTGTCGGAGACCGACAAGAACTGGGCCGAGGTCGGTGATCACGCCTGACCGTGCGGCCCGGCCGGGTCGGGACTTGCGCAGGCGCTACACGGCGCAGGACCTTGCCGTGCTGACCCGCGACGAGGCAAGCCGATTCATGCCTGATGGGGGCGGCGACCCGCAGACCGACGCCACCTTGGCCTGGGAGTTGTTGTACCGGCTCGAACCTGAGCTCTATGACCGGCTGGCCACCGCGGAGCGCCTCCACCCCGGCATCCTCGGCTGGCTGCCGAGTTCCGCGGACCGGATTGTCGAGGTAGGGGCCGGAACGGGACGCCTGACGCTGGACCTGCTCGACCACGGGCTGGAGCTCGTGGCGATTGAGCCCGTGGCGCCGTTTCGCCAGATCCTGGAGCGCAAGCTCGCAGTAGCCGATCATGGATACCGCGCGCGGGTGGCTCCGGGGTTCTTCGACGACCTGCCCGTGGCCAGCGGCTTCGCCGACTTGGTCGTCGCGTGCTCGGTGCTCACTCCTGCCTCGGGCCACGGCGGCGAGACAGGCCTGGCTGAGATGGAACGGGCCTGCCGCCGGGGGGGCTGTGTGGTCATTGTCTGGCCGAACAACATCGACTGGCTCGCCGCCCACGACTACCAGTACGCGAGCTTCGCCGGGCCGATGACGGTCGATTTCGCGAGCCACCGCGAAGCGGTTGAGCTGGCCGAGATCTTCTATCCCCATGCGGTCGAGGAGATCTGCCGCCGGGGCAGCCCACGGGTCCCCTATGCGGTACTGGGTATCAATCCGCCGCGCGACCTCGCGTTCAAGATAGTGGCGCGATGAAGGTCGCGATCGTCGCGCCGCAGGTGTCAGCCATCCGCGAGCCGCAGGGCGGCGGCTCGCAGGCGTTCGTCTCCGATCTTTCGCGCGGCCTGGCCGGCCGGGGTCACGAGGTTCACGTCTACGCGGCCACCGGATCGGAGATACCGGGGGTCACGGTGATCGACACCGGGGTCGACCCCAGGTCCCTGCTGGCTACGCTCTACCGGGCCGATAGCTCAGCAGCCCGCGATCAGGACGCGGCTGCGAGCGCCTTCGCCGGCGTGTACGCCAGAGTCCAGGAGACCAGGTACGACGTCGTTCACAATCACGCGTTCGACGCCCCGGCCATCGGCCTCGCCAGCGCGCTGAGCACACCCATGGTGCACACACTGCACCTGCCGCCAGACCCGGCCATCGCGGCCGCGCTCCGCGACGCAGCCCGGACCCCCCGGCCCCCGGCCGTCGCGGGCGTGTCCGCCTTCCAGGCCAGGGCCTGGGAGAAGTTTGTCCGGGTGGACGCGATCCTGCCGCCTTACGTGCCGACGCGTGTCATCGCCTGGTCGCGTGCCGCCGGTAACGGCGCTGTCTTCGCGGGCAGGCTGAGTCCCGAGAAGGGTGCTGCCGAGGCCATCGACATCGCCCGGGCCGCCGGGATCGCGATCGACGTGTACGGCGACGCCTATGACCCTGACTACGCCCGCGAGCAGATCGGCCCGCGGCACGCCGAGCCCGGCGTCGTGGTTCACCCAGGAGTGGCCCGAACTTCCCTGTGGACGGTGATGGCGCGCGCGGCGGTTGTTATCTGTCCGGCAAGATGGGACGAACCCTTCGGCATGGCGGCCGCCGAGGCGCAAGCCTGCGGGACCCCAGTGGTCGCTTTCCGCCGTGGCGGACTCAGCGAGATAATCGCGGATGGCGTGACCGGCTTCCTGGTCGCGCCCGACGACATCCGGGCCGCCGCGGACAGCGTCCGGAGGGTGACCGGCATATCGCGCTCGGCCTGCCGCAGCCACGCCGAACGCCATCTTGACCTGGAACGGAGTCTCGACGCTCATGAGCAGCTCTACGGACGGGTCGTCAGTCCCAGCGCCGGGACCGCAACCGGCAGGTGACCGGGGGCACTGGCTGGCGGGGCGGGTAGCGGTGGTCACGGGCGCCAGCCGGGGTATCGGGGCGGCCACCGCCGAGGCCTTGGCCGCGGCCGGTGCTCACGTCGTGCTCGCGGCCCGGGACCGGGACGCTCTCGCTGCCGTCGCCGGACGCATCCGGGACGCCGGCGGCGACGCCACGCCGGCGCCGGCTGACGTCGGCGACGCCGCAGACGTCGAGCGCCTCTTCGCCGCGGCGGCGCAGGCGGGCGGCGTCGCCGCGCTGGTTTGCGCGGCCGCGGTGCTCGAATCGGCGCCGTTCGCCGAGACCACGCCGGAGATCTGGGAAGAGACGCTGCGAATCAACCTGACCGGCTCCTTCCTGTGCTGTCGCGCGGCGTTCACCGCCATGCGCCCGAAAGGCGAGGGCCGGATCGTCACCATGGGCTCGCTGTCCGGCGTCTACGCCACCGAGAAGTTTCCCGGGCTGGCCGCGTACAACGTCTCCAAGTACGGCGTCATCGGGCTCACCGAGGCAATCGCGGTCGAGGGCAAACCGCACGGCATCAGCGCGATCTGCGTTAGCCCGGGTGCCGTTGACACCGAGATGCTGCGCCGGGCCAACCCTGACCTTCGTCCCGGCCTGACCCCTGCTGACGTCGCGAGGCTGATCCTCGCGCTGCTGGACAGCCCGCTCGCCCCGGCCAGCGGCGCGAACATCCCTCTGTTCTCGAACGCCTAGCCAGGCTAGGCGGGCAGCCGCGGCGCCGGTTACTCGTCCTTCCCCAGCGACCACAAGTCCGTATGCTCGTCGGCGAGCAGGCCCTGGGCGGGCCGGGCTCGGCGGGCTACCAGGCGAGCGGAGGCCGCCATCTCCGAGTCGTGGTCCAGTTCCGGGTCGCCTCCGCGGTCCAGCCCGACGGCAGCGTGAACCACGCCACCGGTGAGGTAGAACCCGATGAATTTTCCCTCGTGCAGGCTCCCGCGGACCACGAACTCTTCCCATGTATCGGCGTGGCCCACGTACTCCAGCTTGTGCTCGTACTGATCGGACCAGAACGAATGAATGTAGTCGTAGGGAGCGGTCGAGCCGAGCATCGATCTCGCCGCTGCCCTGCCCTGTTTCTCGCCATTGTTGTAGTGCTCGACCCGCACCCGCCCGAATAGCGGGTGGAGCTGGTTCGCGACGTCACCGGCGGCATACACGTCGGGCGCGGATGTCTGGCACAGTTCGTCCACGAGGAGCCCGTTGTCCTGGGCCAGCGGCGTGCCCGCCATAGCCGGGACGTCCGGAACGATGCCGATGCCTGCGACGGCGAAGTCGCAGGGCACCCGGATGCCGCTCGCGGTCACGGCCGTCTGCACCTGCCCGTCTCCTTCGAACGTGGCAATCTGCTCTCCGGCCAGCAGTTCGACACCCTTCGCGCGGTGGTTCGCGCCGATTACCGCGCCAACCTCCCCGCCCAGCACCTTCTCAAGGGGAAGTTTTCCCGGAAAGACGGTGGTGACGTGGACTCCGAGCTGGGTCAGGGAGGCGGCGACCTCGCAGCCGATGAAGCCCATGCCCACTACGACCGCGTTCCGGCCTGGCCGTGCTTCGCGCTTGATCGCGTCGCAGTCGGCGACCGTGCGCAGGTAGTGGAGGCCGGGCAGCTCGGCGCCCGGGATCTTGAGCTGCCTCTTCCGTCCGCCCGTCGCGATCAGGAGCTTCTGATACGCGAGTTCCCGGCCCGAGTCCAGCAGCACCGTGTGCCCGGCGGCATCAACGCTCAGGACACCGGCCTGGCCGGGACGTTCGACATCGTGCTCTTCGTACCAGCTGGCCGGCTTTACGAACCAGCCATCGAGATCTTCCTCCGACCGCAGGTACGTCTTGGAGAGCGGAGGCCGGCCAAAAGGGACGCCCGGCTCCCGGCTGATGAGCACCACCGGCCCTTGGTAGCCCTCCTGCCGCAGGGTCATGGCGGCGTTGCCTCCGGCGAGGCCGCCGCCGACTATCACGACGGGGCGCCCGCCGGTTATGTCAGCCATCGAGTACTTCTGCCCGGCCGGGCGCGGCGGGAAACTCGCCGTCCGGCCCCGTGACGCAGAGCACGCCGGCATAGCGTCCGGTACCGGCGCGCCAGCCTGGCCATGCTCCGCAACGACCGTCACAGCGTCGAACTGGGCGGCGCCGGACAGAAGACATAACCGGGCCCGGAGGCCTCGCGGTTCTGGCGTAAGCCAAGAATTTTATCGGGCCAGCAGCAGAGCTATTCGCTAAGGTAGCCAAGGCAGTCATTGGAAATCCTTGAGAGAAGACGATCGGCACTTGCGAAAAGCCATGGTTACCTTGTTCGAAGTCCGCAATCTCATGGCCTATGCTGCTGATAGGTCAACTGCAGAGGAAGCAAGAAAGCTTGCTTAGCTGAGTGACGCACTCGCTGCCCGTAGGTCTTCGAGAGCAGCGATGGTGTAGGGCGCCAGTCCGCCCGCGGTGTCGCGGTCTGCCTCCAGCCATTCGGCGAAACCTCGTTTGAACGCGAGGACGCCCATCTCACCTGCAAGGTGCGCGATCGGGTCCGGCACACCCCGTGCTACGAGCGCATTCGTCATCGCTGCTGCGAGGCCCACGCTCTTGAGGGCGTCGCGCTCCTGAAGCTCGGCGCTCGCAGCGATCGCAGCCTTCAGCCGGGGGCCGAGCTCGCGGTTCATCGGTCCCATCGCGCTCGACGCCCGCTCGAGCCCAGCCGCGACGGCCTCAAGCGGGCTGGCGGTCTCCGCCGCCTCGGCGATCCCCTCGGTCAGCAACCGGCTCAACGCTTCTTGACCCGCCACGAGGAGCTCGCGCTTGTCGGGGAAGTGCCGGAAGAAGGTGCTCTTCGTGACCCCGGCGCGCTCAGCGATCTGCGCGACCGTCGTGGCGTCGTACCCCTGCTCGGTGAACAGGTCCACAGCAGCTAGGACCATCCGCTCCCGCGCGCCAGGTTCCCATCGAGCCATGAGCCCATCTTAGGTGATGGGACCTTCATCCCATCAGCCTGCTACAGTGATGGGAGCTTTATCCCATCACTGTCAAGGAGAACCTCGTGCAGATCTTTATCACCGGCGGCACCGGGCTGATCGGTTCCGCCGTCGTCGCCGAGCTACTCGGCAACGGTCACACCGTCCTCGCCCTCGCCCGCTCCGACTCCTCCACGACGGCCCTCGAGACCGCCGGGGCGAAGACCATTCGCGGCGACCTCGCCGATCTGCGCGCGCTCCGCGCCGGCGCCGCCAACGCTGACGGGGTGATCCACCTGGCCTTCGCCAACGACTTCAGCAGCCCCGCCGCCCTCGCTGCGGCGGTCGCCGAGGAGAGCGCCGCACTGGCCGCTCTGGGGGAGGAGCTCATCGACAGCGACCGTCCCCTCGTCACGGTCTCGGGTACGCCCTACGTGCCCGGTCGTGCCTCCACCGAGGCCGACCCGCTGCCGACCGACGGGCCGGTCGGGGGTCGCAGCCGCTCGGTCATGGCTGTCCTGGACCTAGCCTCGCGCGGAGTCCGGAGCGCCGCTGTCCGGCTGCCTCGCACGGTCCACAACGAAGGCAGGGGCGGATTCGCCGGCCTGCTGACCGCCATGGCACGCCGCAACGGAGTATCCGGCTACCCGGGCGACGGCACCCAACGCTGGCCAGCCGTACACGCGCTTGACGCGGCCGTCCTCTTCCGGCTTGCCATCGAGAAGGCGCCGGCCGGGACTGCGTGGCACGCCGTGGATGACGAAGGCGACGCCGTGCGTGACATTGCCACCGTCATCGGGAAGCGGCTGAGGCTCCCGGTCGAAGCGATGCCGCAGGAGACCTTCGGCCTGCTCGGACCTATCTTCGCGACCGACCAGCCCTCCTCGAGCGCCCACACCCGGCAGGCACTCGGCTGGGAGCCAAAGCACCCAAGTCTCCTGGAGGATCTGGAGAACATCCAGCCCTGATCGGCTCGCAGCACGGCCCACGGAGTTGCGGAAAACGCGCGCTATGCCACATATGGCGCGTCAGGTCTGGGCCCCGCGGCGCGCAGATCAGGTCCTTCGTGCCTGACCCGCCCGGTCATGCATGTTATGACGAAATAGTGTGTTGCCGAGGCCCACGTTCATGCGGAACAGCGAATCCGTATGCATGGCCGTCGCGATCGTCCCGCAATGGCACTGCTGTCGCGACTTAGCAGCCGGAGGCTGTACCTGGCGTTCGCGAAGGGCTTGGCCTCGGCTTCTCCAGCACGAATGACTGGAAGTGATTCCCGTCAGCGTCAAAGGTCCTGAACGACAGAACGTGGAAGCGTTCCGCCAGCATCTCTCTCATCAGCCGATCCGAGCGGAACGCAAAGAACCGGGGTACCCGATGATGGTCGCCGCGCATCAGGCCTTCCTCATCCGACCCTCCCCAGGTCCCCACATAGAAAAGCCCTCCCGGCACCAGCACCTCACCGACCGCCTCCAGGACGCGCTGGAAATCGGGAGTCGGCACGTGGAGCAGGCAGTTCAGGGCATAGACCGCGTGGAAAGAGGCCGGGGGCACCCCGAGGCCGAGGAAGTCGGCCACGCGTGCGTCCAGGCCCTTCGCCCGGCACAACTCGACCATGGCCGGCGACAGGTCGGTGCACAGGACTCGCAGGCCTTCCCCCTGGAAGTACAGCGAGTCGTGCCCGGTGCCGGCGCCCACTTCCAGCAGACTGGTGGCGCCACGGTCTTGGAGCAGGTCAAGGAAGCGACGCCGCTCGTCAACCTTGAATGTCTCCTTCTCCCTGCCGTCGCGTTCGGCCGCCGCGGCCGGCCCGTAGGCCTGGCGGAGGCTGGCAACGACCTGGTGGTACTCCTCCACGGCCAAGATCGTACCGTGGCGTCGTTTGCATCCACTCCGCCGACAATCGGGTAGTTGCGCTGGCACGCAGGCCGTAGTCGTGGTTACACCGAGCGACGGGAAGGGCGCTCGCCGAGCGGCCGATCTGCATGGCCTCAGGCGGCACTGCGGCAGAACGTCACGCTCAGCGACTGAGCTGGTCAGGGACCAATGTGCAAGATCCGCCTCATGATCGGCCGCCGCATCGTCGGGGGACCGCTTCCATGGCGTGCCGAATGGCTGTTAGGGGCTGGCTAGCTACCGCGCTGATCCAGGACGGCAGATCAGCCGCGGCCAAGGAAAGTCCTGCTCTAGCGCTGCGGGTCGCCTTCGATCAGACGCAGTCGGGACGTCACCGCCGGCTATCAGCCTGGCGGAGCATCGCGTCGAGTTCGGGGTCGGCCCCGACCTCCCGGACCTCTTGTGCGCAGCGGCAGGCGACGGCGATCTTGGCAGCCCACTGCAGCGCCTCCTCGCGTGAGGGCGCGTCGACGAGCGTGAATCCGCCGATGGCCTCCGGGTACGGGACGTCGGTGACCGCCCCGTCGGTGGCCACGATGCTCGCCGGCTGGTTTTCCAGTCCGCCGGCGGACACATACACGCCGGCGTTGATGGCCTCCTGGACCGCCGCGCGCGCGGCCCTGGCCACGGCGGGAGCGTCCTCGTCGGGGATGCGGTCCATCGCGTGGGCGGCCGGGGCCGGGCACCGGTGCCCGGCCCCGATGGCTGCCGCGCATGGCTCAGGCGCCCTCGGCGAGCGGGTTGCGGCGGGCGGTGCGCGCCCGGTCCAGCAGCACCGCGACGGTCGCGGCCAGCAGCGCTGCCCCGATGGCGATCAGGGCGATCTGCCAGCCGGTCATCCCGCCCATGACGACGGTGTGGACCTGGACCGGCGGCGGCGCCGGCGTCGTGGCGCCGCCCCCAGAGCCACCAGGCGGCAGGGGCATGGCGAACGCGGCGGGCGCGGCGACAGCGAGCCCGAGCCAGGCGCAGGCCAGCCCGGCCAGGATGCCGGCGATACGGCGGATGCGGCGGATGGGATTCATGACGATCTCCTTTCACTCTGGATGAGTTCAAAGCGACCGTACGGCGGCAGGCCTGCGCCCCGAATCGGGAGCCGATACCCGGGTTTCCCGCGGCGTTCCCTATATTTCTGCCGCGCCGGCCACCCGCAGCCGGGCGGCGTGCGCGGCGGCGGCCTCGCGGGTCGGGGTGCCGAGTTTGGCCAGCACGGCGGAGACGTGGTGGTCGACGGTCTTGGCGGAGAGGAACAGCCTGGCGGCGATCTCAGCGTTGGTCTGGCCGGCGCAGATCAGCTCGAGCACCTCACGCTCGCGCCGGGTCAGACCGAGCGGGTCGGCCCGGGTCGCGGTCCGCGGCCCGGCCGGGATCGAGCGGAAGCCGAGCTGGCGCATCTTGTGCCGGGTGAGCTGGGTGGCGGCCGGGGCACCTAGGCCGGTGAAGATCTGCAGCGCCTGGCGCAGCGCCGATTCCTCGCTGGCATCGTGCAGGGCCAGCGCGGCCTCATAGGGGCAGCCCAGGCCGGCCCACACCCGGGCGGCTTCGGCCCACTCGCCGGCCACCTGCAGCCGGTAGGGCTCGGCCAGCTCCCCACGCGCAGACCGGGGCGAACCGGTGCGCCGCAGCCAGGCACCGATCTCGCCGCGGTCCCATCCATCCGAGCCAGCCGACACGTCATCGGCCAGCTCAGCCTCGCGGATGGCTTGCGCCGTCTGTCCCTGCACCCAGTACGCTCCGGCGCGGGCCAGCCGTACCGGAATGATCCACTGTGGCTGAGCGCTGGCGTCCGCGGCCGCCGCCGCCTCATCGAGATACCCCCAGGCATCCGGCTCGCCGCGCCTGGCCCGGATTACGCCGAGCACGTGCAGCGGGTGAAGCCGGTACAGCGAAGACAGGTCGGCACCGTCCAGCACTTCGGTGCTGAGCGTTACCGCCTCATCCCAGCGCCCGGTTCGCTCCAGGGCAGCTGCCCGCTCTCCCCGCAGGAAGGCCGCGTGCGAACCGAGCTCGTGCTCCTCGCAGTAGACCATGCCATCAGTGAAGTACCGCTCCGCCTCGGCGAATCGCCGATGGTCGGCATACGAGCAGTAGAGGTTCGCGAAGGCCCGCCCCGCCGCGTTGTCAAGACCCGCGGCGAGCGCGGTGTCCAGCGCCCGGCGCAGGTACCCGGTCCACTCGCCGCCGGTCCGGGCAACCGAGCAGCCTTGGACGGCGAGCGCGTCACTGAGCACATCGAGCGCGCCCAGCGGTTCGGCGATCTCCTGCGCCCGCACCGCCAACTCGATCGCCGCCGGATGCTCACTGAAGCACATCCGCGTGCTGGCAAGGCGGGAATACGCATGGGCGAGCTCGGTCGCGGGTCCGAGCGGCTCGAGGACCCCCACCGCGGCCTCGGCCGCGGTGACCGAATCAGGGCCCCGGCCCAGATGCTGCAAGGCGAAGGACAGGTTGCGCAACGTGTCGCCCTCGCGCAGACAGTCACCGGCCTGACGCCACAGCGCCAGCGCCTGCTCGCCGGTGTCGACGGCGCCCTGGAACCGGCCGAGCAGCATCAGCTCGTAGGCAAGCCCGTCATAAAACCCAGCGGTCACACCCGGGCCGGCCCCGTCGGCGAATCGCAGGGCGCGCTCGAACTGCGCGGCCGCCTCCCGGTGCGAGGCCAGCTCGGCGGCCTGGCGCGCGGCGCGCGGCGCATGGTGCAGCACCGCCGGCCGGTCGCCCGCCGCCTCGGCGTGAAACGCCATCCGGGCATCGTCGCCGCATCCCAGCGAACCAAGAGCAGCCAGGATCCGGGCGTGCACGGCGCTGCGGCGGTGCGCCGGGATCGCCTGTTCCACCGCGAGCCGGGCGATCTCATGGCGGAACCTCAGCCACCCGCCATCCTCAGCGAGCAGCCCGGACGCGAGAATCTCATCGATGGCCGCCGGCGGGCACGCCACGGCAGACGTCAGCAGGTCCAGCTCGACGCGAGCGCCGATCAGCGCCGCCGCGTCCAGGACCGCACGGGACCCTCCGCTCAGCCGCGCCGCCCGAGCCAGCACCGCATCGCGCGCCGACGAGGGCACGACGCCCAGTCCCGCCTGCACCACTTCAGTGACGTAGAACGGGTTCCCGCCGGTCAGCCGGTACAAGGCGGCGGCCTCAAGGCCGCTCCCGCCAGCCAGGATCCGCACCGCGTCCGCCGACAGCGGCGCCAGCTCCACCCGCCGGGTCGACCGCTGCGTGGCCAGGTCACCCAGCGCGATACGGAGCGGATCGTCCGCCGCAACGCCATCGTCGCGGTAGGTGGCGATCAGCAGCACCGGCGCAGCCCGCAGCCGCCGGCCAAGGAACCGCAGCATGTCGACGGTCGCCTCATCCGCCCAGTGGACGTCCTCCACGACCATTACGTTCAGCGTTCCGGATTCGCTGACCTGGCGCAGCAGAGCGCGGAACAGATCCTCACGGGCCGCGCCGGCCCGGCACAGGTCTCCCAGTTCCCCGCCGAGCGTGTTGGCCAAGTCGAACAGCGGCCCGAGCGGGCGAGGGGTGAACAGGCCGTCGCAGGCCCCCCACGACCAGCAGGCATCCGCCAGGTCATCGTGCAGCCGCTCCACGAGAGCCGACTTGCCGACGCCCGCCTCCCCGGCCACCAGGACCAGCCGCCCCTCGCCGCGCCGTGCCTCGCGCGCGTAGCCGGCCAGCGACGCCAGAGACGCCTCCCGCTCCAGCAACTGCATGCTCACAGTGTCCCTCACCAGCGCCCAGTGCCAACCGGTGACCAGGCGCAGTCGGCCAACGTGGCGGCTTCTGGAACCCGGACCCGCGGCGCGATGCTGAGCCAGCATGCGTCGGCGATCAAGGGGATCGTGTTAACCAGCGTCAGCGACAGCGGTGCCAGTGCCACCTCCTCGCCCGGATCACGGCCGGTGTAAGCCTCGTCCTGGTCCTCATCTCCGCCCTCGGCCGGACCCTGCCCGGCCAGGCCTGCTCCTGGCCGCGTCTCCGCGGAGCACTGCCGAAGGGGTCGGAGTCACAGGAGGGCGAACGGTGGCTGGGCGGCCTCCTGCTCGCTGAGCTGCAGCGGAAGCTCCACCCGGCCCGTGCGCGCGGCCCGGTATGCCGCGTAGATCAGCTCGAGGACCGCCCGGCCGTCTGCACCGGTCTCCTGAGGAGTCGCCGTGCCGAGGACGCAGCTGACGAAGTGATCCATCTCCTGCGGAATGCCGGAGTGCCACAGCTCGTCGAAGACAGTGAACGTCCAGCCGCGGGTATCGGGCGCTTTCTCGCCGGCATACCCGTAGCCGACATCGCTGTAGGTAGACAGGGATGAGCCGCGCATCAGGTCGGCATAGGTGATTCCCTGGCTCCCCGCGATCTCGGCCCTGTCGTCCATGCCGCCCGGCTTGGCCCAGCTCGCCTCGACCAGGCCCATCCGATTGCCCTCAAAGCGGATCGTCACGATCGCGTGGTCCTCCAGCTGCGTCCGGCTCCCGTGCACGAACGTGCCCACCTCTGCCGCCACCGTCCGGGCAGCGGGCTTGCCGAGTACCCACCGCGCGAACTCGATGCCATGGCAGCCCATGTCCATCAGGACGCCGCCACCGGACTGCTCCGGGTCCCAGAACCAGTCCGAGTGAGGCCCATAGTGCTGCTCGGTCTGCCGGACCAGGTACACATCCCCGAGCGCGCCCTCGTCAGCGAGCTCCTTGGCCCGGACGTATTTCGGCGCGAAGCAGATTTCCTCCGCGTACATCAGCAGCACCCGGGCGGCGGTGCACGCGCTGATCATCTCGTCGGCCTCGCGCAGCGTCCGGGCGAGCGGCTTCTCGCAGATGACATGCTTGCCCGCCTGGGCCGCAGCAACCGTGATGTCTCGGTGCAGCGCATTCGGCGCCGCGACGCACACCACGTCGACGTCGGGTCGGTCAGCTAGCTCCCGGAAATCGGTGAGCCAGGCGGGAATCCCCCAGCGCGCGGCGAACTCCGCTGCCCTGTCCGCTGAGCGCGAGGCCACAGCGCGCACCGTGGCCCGCGGCAGCCGGGAGAAAGCCTCCGCATGCGCAGCGGCGATGAAACCGCTGCCCACGATCCCGATTCCGACCTGATCCGACGCCATGATCTGCCTCCGCC
>Ga0208725_1000215_pt1 | contig 13251 bp, 10 predicted proteins | sample MicForSoSWNH13_O_FD_188004 | JGI IMG/M metagenome (GOLD analysis project Ga0208725, IMG submission 188004) | Forest soil microbial communities from Harvard Forest Long Term Ecological Research site in Petersham, Massachusetts, USA - MetaG HF011... | ecosystem: Environmental > Terrestrial > Soil... | reverse complement strand
TCCGGGATCCCCGGGAGCAGATAACGCAGCACAATTGGGCGAGTTACGTTTCGCGGAGGCGCCGGTGACCGAGCACGAGACCAGTTGGCTGACGAAATGGTGGCGGCGGCTGCTGCCGGCGTCCCAGGCCAGGCTCATCGACCACGCGGCGGCTAGCGCGGCGCCGGGAGCGGCCCGGCTCGCCGACATCGAGCACGTGGTGATCCTGATGCAGGAGAACCGGTCGTTCGACCAGTACTTCGGCACGATGTCCGCGGTGCGCGGGTTCTCCGACCCCCGGGTAGCCACCCGCGAGGTTGGCGGAACGCGCTACCCGATCTTCGACCAGTTCGGCTACCGGCCGGGCAGCGGACCCGATCCCTCCGGCTACCTTCAGCCGTTCCGCCTGGTCAGCGACCCGCCGGTGAAGGACGGCCAGACCACAAACGACATCTCGCACGACTGGCCGACGCAGCACCGCAGCTGGCATGACGGGCAGCTTGACCAGTTCGTCACCGCACACCTGGCGGCCGACGGCGCCGGGAATGGCCCGCTGACCATGGGCTACTACACCCGCGAGGACCTGGCCTTCTATTACGCGCTCGCCGACGCGTTCACGGTCTGCGACGGTTATTTCTCCTCGGTCATGGGTCCCACGGACCCGAACCGGGTGATGGCGATCGCGGGCACGATCGACCCCGACGGGAAGGCCGGGGGGCCGGTCGTGGAGACCTTCTTCGACCGGATCCCGCACTACGGCACGCTGAGCTTCCCGACCATGCCGGAGCGGCTGCAGGCCGCGGGGATCAGCTGGAAGGTCTACAACCACCCGCTCGCCGAGCTGGCGCTGAGCCCGCTGCCGTACTTCAAGGCATTCACCGACCCGTTCTCGGTGACCGGGTTCGAACTGACCAGCCGGGCGCTTGACCCGTCGCTCGACGACTTCACCGACGACGTGGCCGCGGGCCGGCTTCCCGCGGTGTCGTGGCTGATCCCGCCGCTGGCCCAGTGCGAGCACCCGGCCGCCCCGCCCGAGTACGGCGAGCACTTCATCCAGGGCGTGCTGCAGGCGCTGGTGGCCCGGCCGGACGTCTGGGCGCAGACCGTGCTGTTCATCGTGCACGACGAGAACGGCGGGTTCTTCGATCACGTGCCACCGGTCACCGCCCCGGCCGGAACCGCGGGCGAGTGGCTGAGCACCACTCCGCTGCCCGCGGCCGCTGGCGGCATCGCCGGCCCGGTCGGCCTCGGCTTCCGTGCCCCCTGCCTGGTGGTCTCGCCGTTCAGCCGGAGCGGCCGCCTCTGCTCGGACGTCTTCGATCACACGTCGCTGCTGCGGTTCATCGAGACCCGGTTCGGCGTCGAGGTACCCGGCCTGTCGGCCTGGCGGCGCAGCGTCACCGGGGACATGACCAGCACGCTCGCCCTGGCCCAGCCGCCGGTGCTGACCGTGCCGCCGCTGCCGGCGGCCAGCCTTGGCGACGAGTCCGTGGCAGAGCAGGCCGTGCTCGACGCGCTGGCGGGCACGCTTGACGTCGGGATCCCGTACCCGGCCCCGGCCGCCAACGCCATGCCGTCGCAGGAGAGCGGCCCGCCGCGGCCGCCGGTCTCGGGTTGAGTGACGCGGTCTCGGATCGGCAACGAATCGGCACCGACTCTCATACGCGCCCTTGTGTTATGCGCCCAGTAGGTCCTGAATTGATATTCACAACACGGCAGTCGTACCTCTTCAGACAAGGGTCGGCTCGATGAATGCTGGTTCATCAGAAGCAGGGGTTGTCGGCCCGGCGAGATCGGGCGTGCTCGACATTAGCGGCGTGACGGTGCGGTTCGGCGGCCTCACCGCGCTCGACGGCGTGTCGCTCAGCGCGGCGCCGCGCCAGGTTACCGGGATCATCGGGCCCAACGGAGCCGGGAAGACCACGTTGCTGAACGCGATGTGCGGGTTCGTCAAGCCCGCCGCGGGTTCCATCGCCTTCGATGGCCACGCGCTCACCGGCGTCAGGCCGCACCGGCTCGCGGGCTTCGGGATCGCCCGCACGCTGCAGGGTGTCGGCCTGTTCCGTGGCCTGACCGTGATCGAGAACGTCATGATCGGCGCGACCCGGGCGGCGCGCGCCGGGTTCTGGTCCGGCCTGTTCGGCCTGCCCAGGTCGGACCGGGATGAACGGCGGCTCCGGCAGCAGGCGATGCAGGCGCTCACCCGGGTCGGCGCCGCGGACCTGGCCGACAGCATGCCGGACACGCTTGCCTATGGGCTGCGCAAGCGGGTCGCGCTGGCCCGGGCGCTGGTCGGGCACCCGCGGCTGCTGCTGCTCGACGAGCCCGCCAGCGGCCTGTCCGAGAAGGAACTGCCGGAGCTTGGCGGCCTGATCAAGGAGTTCGCTGACGAGGCCAGCGTGGTGGTGATCGAGCACCGGATGGACCTGATGATGTCGGTCTGCGACACGATCTTCGTGCTTGACTTCGGCAAGCTGATCGCGGCCGGCACTCCCGCCGAGGTACAGGCCGACCCGGCCGTGACCGCGGCGTACCTCGGGGCTGAGGGGACCGGGGCCGCGCCCGGCGAGGAGGCCGGCGATGACTGACGCCGCATCGCTGGCGGTCGAGGAGATCGTGGCGGGCTACGGCGGAGCGCAGGTGCTCGACGGGGTCTCGGTCTCGGCCAGGCCTGGCACGATCACCGCGGTGCTCGGCGCCAACGGCGCGGGCAAGACCACGCTGCTGCGCACGATCAGCGGCTTCGTCCGGCCGCGGCACGGGAAGGTCCTCGTCGGCGGCACCGACCTGGCCCGCCGTCATCCCGAGGACATCGCCAGGGCCGGGGTGGCCCACGTGCCCGAGGGCCAGGGAGTGATCACCGAGCTGACCGTGGAGGAGAACCTGCGTGTCGGCGGCCTGGTCCGGCGCGACCGTTCCGCCCGGGCGGCGGCGCTGAACGACGCGTACCAGCGGTTCCCGGTGCTGGCCGAGCGGCGGCGGCGGGCGGCCGGCACGCTGTCCGGCGGGGAGCGGCAGATCCTGGTCATCGCCAGGGCGCTGATGGCTGCCCCGCGGGTGCTGCTGCTCGACGAGCCCTCGCTCGGCCTCGCGCCGCGGATGGTCGCGCAGGTCATGGACCTGATCCGGCAGCTGCGCGACGACGCAGGGCTGACCGTGCTGCTGGTCGAGCAGAACGCCCGCAGCGCCCTCGGCATCGCAGACAAGGGCCTGGTGCTCAACCTCGGCAAGGTGGTCGCCGAGGACGACGCGGCGGCCCTCGCCGCCGATGTCGGGCTCAGGCGCCACTACCTGGGTTTTTAACGGGCGGCAGGAGGAGAAGCGGGCAGATGCAGGAGTTCCTCGAGTTCACCCTCGGCGGCATCGCCATCGGCATGATCTACGCGGCGATCGCGCTGTCGCTGGTGCTGATCTGGCGCGGCACCCGGGTGCTCAACTACTCCCAGGGCGGCATGGCCATGTTCACGACCTACGTGGCGTGGGTCGTGATTGACCACACCGGCAACTACTGGCTCGGCTTCGTTCTGGCCCTGGCCTCCGGGCTGGTGCTCGGCGCGATCCTGGAGCGCACGGTCGTCCGGCCCACGATCGGCAAGTCGCCGCTGAACTCGGTGATCGTCACCATCGGCCTGCTGATCTTCCTCGAGGGGCTGGCCGGGATCATCTACGGCGGCCAGTACCGCTCGTTCCCCGCGGCCTTCTCGATAAAGGGGCTGAAGATCGGCGGTGTGGCGCTCGGGATCTCGCCGAGCGACCTGTTCACCGCCGGGGCGGTGCTGGCCGCTGCGCTGGCGCTCGCCCTGGTCTTCCGGTACACCGCGGTGGGCCTGCGGCTGCGGGCCACCGCGTTCAGCCCGAGCGTGGCGCGGCTGCTCGGGGTCAGGATCGGCCGCGTGCTGACTCTCGGCTGGGCGCTGGCCGGGCTGTTCGGCGCCCTGGCCGGCGTGCTGGTCACCCCGTCCACGTTCCTGTACCCGAACAGCATGGACTCGATCTTCGTGCTCGGTTTCACCGCCGCGGTGATCGGCGGCCTGGACAGCGCGATTGGCGCGGTCATCGGCGGCGTGCTGCTCGGCGTCGTGCTCAGCTACGCCGGCGGCTACATCGGCAGCGACCTGGTCCTCGTGTACGGCCTCGTGGTGCTTGCCCTAGTCCTGATGATCCGGCCGACGGGCCTGTTCTCCGCCGCCGCGGCCCGGAGGGTGTGACCGATGACCCTGCTGCGTCACCTCGGGACCGCGATCATCGTCGCCGTGGTCCTCGTCGCGCTGTCCATTCAGCTCGGGGCCTACCGGGACTACCAGATGGCCGAGGTCGCCGCGTACGTCGCGGCGGTGGCCGGGCTCACCGTGCTGATCGGGCTCAGCGGCCAGATCTCAGTCGGCAACGGCGCGTTCATGGCGGTCGGCGCCTACGGCGGCGCGCTGCTGCTGCTGCACCTGAACTGGCCGCTCTACCTCGTGTTCCTGGCCGCCGCGGTCATCGCGGCCGCGGGCGGCGCGATCTTCGGGATCGCCGCAGCCCGGCTGCGCGGCCCGTACCTGGCCGGGGCCACGCTGATGCTGGCGGTCGCCCTGCCCACGCTGGCGGACCAGTACACGAGCGTGTTCGGCGGCGACCAGGGCCTGTCCACCAGCATCAGCACCCCCGCCTTCCTCGGCGCCACGTTCCCGCCCACCCGGTGGCTCGCCTGGGTCACCTGTGCCGCCGCGCTGATCACCCTGGTCCTGCTCGCCAACCTCAACCGCAGCCGGATCGGGCGGTCCTGGCGTGCGGTACGCGACGACGAGGTCGCGGCCGCGCTGTCCGGCCTGAACGTGGCCAGGCTGCAGATCCTCGCGTTCGTGGTGAGCGCCGCCTGCGCCGGGATCGGCGGGGTGCTGCTCGCCGTGGTCACCGGGATCGTGGCCCCCGGCGCCTACACGCTCACGCTGTCGATCGGGCTGCTCACCGCCGCGGTGGTCGGCGGGCTTGGCAGCCTGCTCGGCGCGGTGTGGGGCAGCCTGGTCCTGGTGCTGGTGCCCACCTACCTCACCAACGTGGCGGCCAGCCAGGGACTGTCCGGCGCCGCGAGTTCCAGCGTGCCGATCGCCGCCTACGGAGTCGTCCTGATCGTCGTCATGCTCGCCTTCCCGGCGGGCATCCAAGGCGGCCTGCGCCGCCTGTTCGGGCCGGCCGCCCCCGCCGCGGCCGTGCCATTCAACGCCTTGCGCCGGCGCAGGCCGGCCGCTGAAAACCAGGAGGAAGGACTACATGAGAAAGCCACATAGATCCAGCCTGGCGGTTACCGCCGGGATCGCGGCCGTGGCTCTGGTCGCCGCTGCCTGCAGCTCCAGCAGCTCCAGCCCGAGCTCGTCCAGCACCAGCGCGCTCACCGCATCGGCGCCCGGCATCACCGCCACCACGATCACGATCGGCAGCCATCAGCCGCTCACCGGCGTTGCCGCGCCCGGCTACGACGAGATCGCACCGGCCTCCAACGCGTACTTCCAGTACGTCAACGCGCACGGCGGCATCTACGGCCGGAAGATCATCTACAAGTACCTGAACGACCAGTACGACCCGACCATCACCTCGACCGTGGTGCACCAGCTCGTGCTGCAGGACAACGTCTACGCGATCTTCAACGGGCTCGGCACGCCGACGCACCTGGCCGTGGTGAAGTACCTGAACGACTCCAAGGTCCCGGACGTGTTCGTCGCCTCCGGCTGCGAGTGCTGGAATGACCCGAGCACCTACCCGGACACGTTCGGCTGGCAGCTCGACTACATCCGCGAGGGCAAGATCCTCGGCAACTACATCGAAAAGCATTTCGCCGGCAAGAAGATCGGCTACTTCTACCAGGACGACGAGTTCGGCGGGGACGGCGTCAAGGGCCTGAACTACGAGATCCCGAAGTCCCAGGTCGTGGCCGCGGAAAGCTACAACCCGGCGGTGACAAACGTCGAGCCGCAGGTCACCGCGCTCAAGGCGGCCGGGGCCCAGGTCGTGGTCTCGTTCTCGGTCCCGGCGTTCACCGCGCTGCTGCGGCTGATTAGCCTGAAGCTCAGCTTCGCCCCGCAGCTCGTGGTCAGTGACGTCGGCTCGGACCCGATCACCCTGGCCGGCCTGCTCGAGTCGTTCGCCAAGCAGGGCGGCGCCACGGTGTCCGGCAACGCGCTGACCCAGGGGATCATCACCGACGGCTACCTGCCCTCGCTCGGCGACACCAGCAACAGCTGGATCAAGCTGATGACGATGATCCACAGCAAGTACCTGAGCAAGTACCCGCTGGACGGCAACGTGGCCTACGGGATCGCGGCCGGGTACACGTTCGTGCAGGCCATGCTCAAGGCCGGGCGCAACCCAACCCGGCAGGACCTGATCAACGCGATCAACGGCGGGCTGCCGCAGGGCTTCTCCGTGTCCCCCTACGCCTACTCGTCGACCGACCACAACGGCATCACCGGTGCCTACATGGCCGAGATCGAGAACGGCGCACTCAGCCCGATCGGGCCGGTTCAGATCACCGACACCAACCCGACCGGGTCCATCACCACGTACACCGTGGCGCAGCCGCCTGCCCCGGCCAGCGGGATACCTTCGCCCTAACGGCGCAGGGATGGCCGGCCGCCCGCTCACCAGCGGGTGGCCGGCCCCTGCGGCGCCAGACCGGCCCCGGGCCGGACGTTCAGGATCTTGAATGGAGTACCTCGGGTGACTGCCACAGCGACCCGCCGGCCTGCCCCGGGAGGTGACAGGCCGCCAGCGGAGCGTCTGCGCACCGCGGCCGAGCACCTGTTCGCCGAGCGCAGCTACCGGCGGACCACGGTGGCCGACATCTGCGCCAGGGCCGGCATCGCCACCGGCAGCTTCTACGCGCACTTCGGTTCCAAGGCGGACATCTTCGCGGCCGTGGTCAGGCAGATCAACGCCGATCTGCGCGCCGCGATGGCCGCCGCGCTCGAGCAGGCAGCGGGCGACCAGCGATCCAGGGAGCGAGCAGCGTTCGGCGCGTTCTTCGGCATGTTGTCGCAGCGGCCGTGGATCGACCGCATCGTGCGCGAGTCAGAGTTCATTGACCCCGGCCTGTTCCGGGAGTACTACGAGCGCCTGGCCCGCGGCTACGCGCGGGGGGTCCGCCAGGCCCAGCTGGCCGGCGAGGTGGACGCGCGGTACGACCCCGAGGTGATCGCGTACGTCTACACCGGGATCGGCAACTTCGTCGGCATGCGCTGGGCTGACTGGACTGCTGGCGGGCAGATTCCAGCGGACGTGCTCGACGACGTACTCGAGGTGCTGGCCCGCGGGCTGCCGCCCAGGGCCTAGGCCTGCGGCGTGCCCGGCGTGCCCGGCTGGCCTGGGGTGCGGTTCCTGCGGCCGGCCAGGCGCCACGCCACGGGAAGCAGCGCGGCCGCTATCACGGCCTTGATCGCGTCCCCGGCGATGAACGGCGTGAGGCCCTCGCTGATCGTGGCGGCCGGGCCGAGGTGCGCGTACAGGGCGAGCCAGGTGAGCCCGGCCGCGTAGATGACCACCTCCCCGGCAAGCATTGCCGGCACCGACCTGAGCACCGAGCGGTCCGCGCGCCGCTCGGCGAGCAGCCCGCACAGGGTCGCGGCGAGGAAGAACCCGATGATGTACCCGAACGAAGCCCCGGCCCATCCGCTGCTGTGGCCCGCGAACCAGGGGACGCCGGCGATCCCGGCGACCGCGTACAGGGCCATCGCGGCCGCGCCGCGCCACCAGCCCAGCGCCGCGCCGGCCAGCAGCACCCCGAGCGTCTGGCCGGTGATCGGCACCGGCGTGAACGATAAATGAATCGAGATCTGGGCGAGCGCGCCCACGAAGCAGGCGGCGCCGGCAACGAGGAGAATATCTCGTACCACCGCACCGGGAATCAGGTCGGCGAGCACGACAGGGGCGGGCCTGCGCAGGGCGGCTGATTGCGACATGGGGGTCTGCCTCACTCATGACGGGCCGTGACGTGCGAGCGGACTCGCTCGGACCCTACCGGAAGCCGCCGCCGCGAACTATCGCCGTCCCGGATACGCTCGCGTTCCTGCGCGGCCGGTGGCGTCTCGAGCGGCGGCTGTCCGACCACCGCTCCGGAGTCTGCGGTACGTTCACCGGCGACGCGGAGTTCGCGGCGACGGCCGATCCCGCGGTACTGCGCTACGTGGAGCGGGGCGAGCTGCGCTTCGGCGGGCACGTCGGGCCGGCCACCCGGACGCTGGTGTGCCTCGGGCGCCCCGGCGGCGCGGTGGACGTGCGGTTCGCCGACGGGCGTGAGTTCTACCGCCTCGATCTCGGCCCGGGCCGGTGCCAGGCCGAGCACCTCTGCGGCCGGGATCGCTACACCGTGACCTGCCGTGTGCTGGCTCAGGACCTGATGGAGGAGCACTGGCAGGTGGCCGGCCCGCAGAAGGCGTATGACACCGTGACCGCGCTGCGCCGGCTCGACGTATCGTCTCTCGCATGACTGGCTTGCCCGCCTACTCCGGCACGATCCCGCGGCTGCTGGCGGCCGCAGCCGAGCGCGATCCGGACGGCACCTGGCTGCGCACCGACGCCGCCGCGATGAGCTTCGCCGAGGCTGCCCGTCGCGTGGCCGGGCTCGTCCAGGTGCTGCGGTCGGCCGGGATCCGGCGCGGCGACCTGGTGATGACGACGGCCCGCACCACCCCGCCGTACCTGCTGTGCTGGCTGGCCCTGGCCTCGCTCGGCGCGGTGACCGTGCCGGTCAACCCGCGCAGCGCCCCGGCCGAGCTGGCCGGGCTGGTCCGGCAGGTCGCGCCGCGCGCGCTGATCACCGACGCGGGCCTGGCCGGGCTCGTGGACGGCGCCGGAGTCGCCGGTCTGCCGGAGCTGGGAGTGCTCGACGCGGACGCGCTGCTCGCCGCCGCGGCCGTCGCCGGGGACGGTGACGGGGACCAGGCCGGGATGCCGGATGTCGCGAGGCCGGGGGACGTGGCGGCGCTGATCCCGACCTCGGGCACGACCGGGCGGTCCAAGCTGGTCATGCAGACCCACCGGGCCTACGCCATGGCGGGGGAGGGCTTCCCGTTCTGGATGCAGCTCACGGCCGCGGACCGGCTGATGACCTCGCTGCCGCTGTTTCACATCAACGCGCCCGCGTACTCGGTGATGGGCTCGCTGGCCTGCGGGGCGGGCCTGGTGCTGCTGCCGCGGTTCTCCGCCAGCGGGTTCCTAGACACGGCCCGCAGGCACGGCGCGACCGAGTTCAACGCGATCGGCGCGATGCTGGAGATCCTGATGCGGCAGCCGCCGCGGCCGGACGACGCGGACACGCCGCTGCGGCTGTGCTACACGGGCCCGGCGCCGGAGCGGGAGCGGCAGCTGGAAATGGAGCGGCGGTTCGGGATCCAGATCGTGGTCGGGTACGCGATGTCGGAGTCCCCGTACGGCCTGATCTGGGCCCGGGGCACGCGGCCGTACGGGACGCTGGGCGCCGTGCGCCAGCATCCGGTGCTGGGCACCGTGAACGAGGCGCGGGTGGTCGCCCCGGACGGGCGCGTGCTGGGGCCGGGTGAGACCGGCGAGATCGAGCTGCGCAACCCGGTGCTCACGCCGGGGTACTGGGGGATGCCGGAGGAGACCGCCGCGCTGCTGCACGACGGCTGGCTGCGCACCGGCGACCTGGTCACCGCCGGTGACGACGGCACGTACACGTTCGTCGGCCGGCAGAAGGAGGTGCTGCGCCGGCGGGGGGAGAACCTGTCGCCCCTCGAGGTCGAGGAGGTGCTCGGGGCGCACCCCGCGGTGCTGGAATGCGCGGTGGTCGGGGTGGAGTCCGAGCTGTCCGAGGACGAGGTGAAGGCGTTCGTTGTGCCCGCCGCCGGTGCCAGCGTGCCCTTTGACGAGCTGCGGGCGTTCGCCGCCGAGCGTCTCGCAGCGTTCAAGGTGCCCCGCTACTGGCAGCTCATCGGCGAGCTGCCGCGCACGCCGACCGCGCGGGTGGCCAAGCACCGGCTGCCCGCCGGGCACCAGCCCGGCGAGTACGACACCGGCGCGTGACCCGCCGCCGCGGGGCCGAGGATCAGATGTCGACGCGGAGGGCGTCGAAGACGCCGCGCAGCCGTGCCACGCGGTGCTCCAGCTGGCGCATCGACTCGGAGATGGCGGCATCCGCTGCGCCGGAAGTCTGCCCGGACAGCACCGTGACCATGTCCTCGACCGCGGCCAGCCGCGCCGACAGCTCGGCGAGCACCGGATCCGCATCGGAGCGGACCGCTTCCGCCGCGGCCAGCGAGTCCCCGAGCTGCGCGCGCAGCATCGTCGCCTGGTCGCTGAGCTGCCGGCTCTTCGTGTACAGGTCGACGAAGACCGAGACCTTGGCGCGCAGTACCCAGGGGTCGAACGGCTTGGCGATGTAGTCGACGGCGCCGGCCGAGTAGCTGCGGAACGCGTAGTCGGGCTCGGCGTTGCGCGCGGTCAGGAAGATGATCGGTACGTCGCGGGTCTTGGGGCGGCGCTTGATGTGGGCGGCGGTCTCGAATCCGTCCATGCCCGGCATCAGCACATCCAGCAGGATGACCGCGAACTCGTCGCTGAGCAGGGCCTTCAGCGCGGCGTCCCCCGATCTCGCCGGCACCAGCGTCTGGTTCAGCGAGCTGAGGATCGCCTCGAGCGCGACGATGTTCTCCGCGCGATCGTCAACCAGAAGGATGTTGGCCTTCTCTGCCACCTGGGTGCTCCTAGCGCGAGTTGGCGTGGGCGGCGGCGCGTAAGCTGCCGGGCCCGCCGCTGCGCCGCAGCCAGTGTCGCATCAGCTGCAGCAGGTGATCGGTCTCCACCGGTTTCGGGAAGTAGTCGGAGGCCCCCGCCTTGATGCTCTTCTCCCGGTCGCCCTTCATCGCCTTAGCGGTGAGCGCGATGATCGGCAGGTCGGCGAACTGCGGCATCTTCCTGATCGCCCGCATCGTCGCGTTCCCGTCGAGTTCCGGCATCATCACATCCATCAGCACCAGCGAGATGTCCTCGTTGCGCTCCAGCGACTCTATCCCGGCCCGGCCGTTCTCCGCGTAAAGGACCTCGGCCCCAAATCGCTCGAACACGCCCGTAAGGGCGAAGACGCTGCGCGCGTCGTCGTCGACGATGAGTATCCGCGCACCGTTCAGCACGTCGTCGCCGTCGCCTGCCGCTGGCGCCGGCGCGTCACCAGTGATCATGCCGGGGGAGCTGTCCGGGATGGCGAGCATGTTCACCATCGCCGCAGCCGGGTCCATGGCGGCACCCGGCGCGCGCCCGGTCGGCAGGTACAGCGTGAACGTGCTGCCCTTGGTCAGCCGGCTGGATGCGCGGATCTCCCCGCCGAGCAGCCGGGCGATGTCGCGGCTGATCGACAGGCCGAGCCCGGTGCCGCCGTAGCGGCGGCTCGTCGTCCCGTCGGCCTGGGTGAACGCATCGAAGATCGTGCCGAGCTTCTGCTTGGCTATCCCCACGCCGGTGTCTGACACGGCGAACGCCACGACGTCAGATGCGCCTCTGAGCGCGCCGGCGAACTCCACTTCGCCGGCCTGCGCGATGGTGAGCCTGACGTCGCCGAGCGAGGTGAATTTGACCGCGTTGGAGAGCAGGTTGCGCAGGATCTGCTCGAGCCGCTGCTCATCCACGTAGAGCCGGTCCGGCGTGCCGTCGTGCACGTCGACGCTGAAGCCCAGGCCCTTGTCTTCGGCCATGGGCCGGAACGTGGCGTCGACGTAGTCGACGAGCGCCGCCAGCTGCAGGTCGGCGGGGTTGACGTCCATCTTGCCCGCCTCGACCTTGGACAGGTCCAGGATGTCGTTGATCAGCTGCAGCAGATCGGATCCGGCCGCGTGGATCGTGCGGGCGAAGTCCACCTGCTGGCCGGTGAGGTTGCCATCCTGGTTCTCGGAGAGCAGCTTGGCGAGGACCAGCAGGCTGTTCAGCGGCGTGCGAAGCTCGTGCGACATGTTCGCCAGGAAGTCGGACTTGTACCGGGAGGAGATCGCCAGCTGCTGGGCGCGTTCCTCCAGGGTCTGGCGTGCCTGCTCGATCTGGCGGTTCTGCACCTCAATGGCGCTGTTCTGCTTGGCGAGCAGCGCGGCCTTTTCCTCGAGCTCCGCGTTGGACCTGCGCAGCTCGGCCTGCTGGCGCTGCAGCTCGACGGAGCGCTCCTGAAGCTGCGTGGTGAGCCGCTGCGATTCGCTGAGCAGCGCCTCGGTCCGGGAGCTTGCCATGATCGTGTTGATGGCGACGCCGATGGTCCCGACGAACTGGTCGAAGAACGCGAGGTGCACGTCGCTGAACCGGGTCAGCGACGCGATCTCGAGCACGCCGAGCACCTGGTCCTCGAACAGGATCGGCAGCACCGCCACGCTCACCGGCGCGGCCTGGCCGAGTCCCGACCCGACCTTGAGGTAGCCGGCGGGCGCATCGGTGATCACGATCGGCGTGCGCTCGATGGCCGCCTGGCCGGCCAGGCCCTCACCCGCCGCGAACCGGGTGAGGCCGCCCCTCATGAAGCCGTAGGTGGCGATGCGGGTGAACTCCTGCTGCTGGCCCCGCGGTTCCGCGGCGTCGTTGGCGAGGTAGATCGCACCGTACTGGGCGGACGTGAGCGGGGTCAGCTCGCCGAGGATCAGGCGGGCCAGCTCCAGCAGGTCGCGGTGGCCCTGCATGAGCCCGGCGATCCTGGCGAGGTTGGTTTTCAGCCAGTCCTGCTCCTGGTTGGCCTGGGTGGTCGAGCGCAGGTTGGCGACCATCAGGTTGACGTTGTCCTTGAGCTCGGCGACCTCGCCGCGCGCCGCGACCTCCACCGACTGGGTCAGGTCGCCCTCGGCGACCGCGCTGGCGACAGCACCGATCGCGCGCACCTGCGTGGTCAGGTTGCTGGCCAGCTCGTTGACGCTCTCGGTCAGGCGCTTCCAGGTGCCCGACACGTCACGTACCTCGGCCTGACCGCCGAGCCGGCCCTCGCTGCCGACCTCGCGCGCCACCCTGGTGACCTCCGAGGCGAACGCGGACAGCTGGTCGACCATGGTGTTGATGGTGGTCTTCAGCTCGAGGATCTCGCCGCGGGCGTTCACGTCGATCTTCTTGGTCAGGTCGCCGGTGGCGACCGCGGTCGCGACCTGGGCGATGTTGCGGACCTGGCCGGTCAGGTTGTTCGCCATGAAGTTGACGTTGTCGGTCAGGTCCTGCCACACGCCGGACACGCCGCGGACGTAGGCCTGGCCGCCGAGCCGGCCCTCGGTGCCGACCTCGCGGGAAACCCGGGTGACCTCGTCGGCGAACGCGGACAGCTGG
>Ga0208725_1000214_pt1 | contig 13316 bp, 11 predicted proteins | sample MicForSoSWNH13_O_FD_188004 | JGI IMG/M metagenome (GOLD analysis project Ga0208725, IMG submission 188004) | Forest soil microbial communities from Harvard Forest Long Term Ecological Research site in Petersham, Massachusetts, USA - MetaG HF011... | ecosystem: Environmental > Terrestrial > Soil... | reverse complement strand
GGCACGACCCGCCCTAGACAGCAGCCCAGCGGGGCCCTGGCCGTTCTCGGCCGCGCCGTCCCGGCCACCGCCTGCCCCATCGAACGCCGAGGACAGCATCTTGAGCGCGCCGGTCAGCTCGCTGGGGACCATCCAGACCGTGTTGCCGGAACCCTGCGCGAGCTGCGGGAGGGTCTGCAGGTACTGGTAGGCGAGCAGCTTGGGGTCGGGATCGTTGTCGTGGATGGACTGGAACACGGCCCCGATCGCCTGTGCCTGGCCCTCGGCGCGCAGGATCGCGCTCTGCTTCTCGCCCTCGGCCCGGAGCACGTTGCCCTGCTTGTCGCCGTCCGCGGTGAGGATCTGTGCCTGCCGGACGCCCTCGGCGGTGAGGATCGCGGCACGCTTCTCCCGCTCGGCCCGCATCTGCTTCTCCATCGCGTCAATGACGCTCTTCGGCGGGTCGATCGCCTTGATCTCCACCCGGGTCACCCGGATCCCCCACTTGCCCGAGGCATCGTCCAGGACACCACGGAGCATGGTGTTGATCTTGTCGCGCGAGGTCAGTGTCACCTCCAGGTCCATGGACCCGATCACGCTGCGCAGCATCGTGGCGGTGAGCTGCTCGATCGCCTGGATGTAGTTGACGATCTCGTAGTCGGCCGCCCGCGGGTCGGTGACCTGGAAGAACAGCACGGTGTCGATCTTCACGACCAGGTTGTCCTCGGTGATGACCGGCTGGCCGAGGAACGACACCACCTGCTCCCGCAGGTCGATCAGCGGTTTTACCCGGTCAATGAACGGGATGATCACGTTCATCCCCGGTTCCAGGGTCTTGCGGTACCGGCCGAGGCGTTCCACGTTGCGCGCCCGGGCCTGCGGCACGATGCGCACGGTCTTAACCGTGAACAGGGCCACCAGCAGCACGAAGATGACGCCAACGATAAGGACAGCCAGTTCCATGGCTACTCCCGAGGGTAAACGAGCGCGGTTGCGCCCTCGATCTGCAGAACGTCGACGGTGGTGCCCTTGGGGATCGTCAGGGTCTCGTCGTAGGGCCGCGCCGACCACTCCTCGCCGCCGATCCGCACCCGCCCGCTTTGCGCAGTGACTTCGTCGAGGACGTAGGCCCGCCGGCCGACCAGTGCCGCCGTTCCGGTGCGCAACAGTGGCGGCTGCCTGATGTGACGCATGGCGAACGGCCGGGCAATTCCCAGGCCGGCCGCTGACGCGAGCGCGAACGCGCCGAACTGGAGGGCCACGTTCCCCCCGGCGAAACCGACTCCGGCGCCGACCAGTGCGGCCGCGGCCACAAGGCCGAATGCCAGCGTCGCGGTCATGACCTCGGCCACGCCGAGCACCGCGGCCACGACCAGCCAGATGATCCAGGTCCCCATTGCCACTCCGGGGAGGTTTACGAGCCCTTCAACCGACACTAACCCCAGAGTGGCAACCGGCGCATCACCGCGCGGCGGCAGTGTGGTCTCAGCCTTCACACCAGCCTGCGCAGCAGGCAGCATGGAGTGACCCAGAGTCAAAGGATCAAGACATGCCCAGTGCAACCCAGCCGTCCTACAGCCACGGCACCTCGGCCACCCCGCTGCTCGGCGAGACCATCGGGGCCAACCTGCGCCGGATCGCCGGCCAGTTCGGCGGGAGCGAGGCCGTGGTGGACGCGCCCACCGGCCGCCGCTGGACCTACCGGCAGCTCGACGCTGACACCGATGCGCTCGCCCGGGGCCTGCTCGCTGCCGGGATCCAGGCCCGCGACCGGGTCGGCATCTGGTCGCCGAACTGCGCCGAGTGGGTGCTGTTGCAGTTCGCCACCGCCAAGATCGGGGCAATCCTGGTCAACATCAACCCGGCATACCGTAGCCACGAGCTCGAGTTCGTGCTGCGCCAGTCGGAGGTCCGGCTGCTTGTCAGCGCGGAGAGCTTCAAGACAACCAGCTACCGCGCGATGATCGACGAGGTCGGCAACGGCCCGGACGGCCTGGACGGCCTCGAGCGGGTGATCTTCCTCGGCACGCCGGAATGGGACGAACTATTCACAACTGGGCAAAGTGCGGACGCTGGGGCGCTGGCCAGGCGGGAGGCCGAGCTGGCGTTCGATGACCCGATCAACATTCAGTACACCAGCGGGACGACCGGGTTCCCCAAGGGGGCGACGCTCTCGCACCACAACATCTTGAACAACGGCTTCTTCACCGGCGAGATGTGCGTGTACACCGAGCGGGACCGGGTCTGCATCCCGGTGCCGTTCTACCACTGCTTCGGCATGGTGCTCGGCAACCTGGCCGCGATCACGCACGGCGCCTGCATCGTCATACCGGCACCGGGGTTCGAGCCGGCCGCCACGCTGCGGGCGACGGCGGACGAGCGGTGCACGTCGCTGTACGGGGTGCCGACGATGTTCATCGCCGAGCTCGCCCTGCCCGATTTCGCGGACTATGACCTCTCCACGCTGCGGACCGGGATCATGGCGGGCTCACCCTGCCCGGTCGAGGTGATGAAGCGGGTGATCAGCGAGATGCACATGGCCGAGGTCACGATCGCTTACGGGATGACGGAGACCTCGCCGGTTTCCTGCCAGACCAGGCCCGACGACGACACCGAACGGCGGGTGTCCACGGTCGGCCGGGTGCACCCGCACGTCGAGGTCAAGATCATCAACCCGGACAACGGCCTGGTCCTGCCGCGCGGCGAACCCGGCGAGATGTGCACCAGGGGCTACTCGGTGATGCTCGGCTACTGGAACGAGCCGGACAAGACCGCCGAAGCGATCGACGCCGGCCGCTGGATGCATACCGGGGATCTTGCCGTCATGGACGAGGCCGGCTACCTGAACATCGTCGGCCGGATCAAGGACATGGTCATCCGCGGCGGCGAGAACGTCTACCCGCGCGAGGTCGAGGAATTCCTGTACACCCACCCGGCGATCGAGGACGTCCAGGTGATCGGGGTGCCGGACGAGAAGTACGGCGAGGAGCTGTGCGCCTGGGTGAAGCTGCGCCCCGGCGCCGAACTGACCGAAGAGGATGTCCGCGCGTTCTGCGTCGGCAAGATCGCGCACTACAAGGTGCCGCGGTACGTGCGGTTCACTGAGGAGTTCCCGATGACCGTGACCGGCAAGGTGCAGAAGTTCAAGATGCGCGAGACATCGGTCACCGAGCTCGGCCTGCAGGCGGCAGGTCAGGCCCGCACCGCCTGACCGGCGTCACCGGCTGACCGAGCGGCCGCCGGTAAGGGCCAGGGTAACGCCTAGCCCGATCATCGCCAGCCCGCCCACGCCGCCGACCAGCCCAAGCCGCCTCGGGGACCTGGCGAACCACGACCGCACGGTGCTCGCCGCCAGCCCGTAGCAGATGTCCGATGCCATGCCGATCAGCACGGCCATCGCGCTCAGTATCAGCATCTGAGCCGGGACGTGCCCGGCCGCCCGGTCCACGAACTGCGGCAGCACAGCGGCGAACAAGATCACGCCCTTCGGGTTCGTGACCCCGACGACGAAGCCCTCGCGCACCGACCGGACGTTGCCACGGGGTGCGGCGGCGTCGGTGAGCACGAGGGCCAGCGAGCCGCGCCTGCGGAACGCCATGATGCCGAGCCAGACCAGGTAGACGGCACCGGCCAGCCGGATCACGGTGAAGATGGTCGCCGAGCGCTCGACGATCGCTCCGATGCCGAAAGCCACGCACACCGCAAGCACGAAATTGCCCGCGGAATGCCCCACCACGGAGGCCAGCGCCGTGTTGCGGCCGTGCGCCAGGGCCCGGCCGATCACGAACAGGACGCCGGGCCCGGGGATGACGATCAGCACGACCGCCGCGACCGCAAACCCCGCAAACTGCCCCGCCGAAACCACACAAGCAACCCTAGCGCCCGCTGCTGACCGGCCAGCACTCCGCCGCTTGCGGTCTGGCGGCCTGTTTCCCCCTCGTTATCATCTGGCTGTGGGGGGAACTGGCGGGATGCATGGGTTCACAGCTCCGCTGACCACGTTCGTGGGCCGCGCCAGCGAGGTTGCCGACGTGGTCGGCCTGCTTGGTGCCAACCGGATGGTGACGGTCGCCGGCATGGGCGGCGTTGGCAAGACGCGGTTCGCCGGCGAGGTGGCCCGTGAGGTCGCCGGCCGGTACGCCGACGGAGCCTGGCTGGTGGAGCTGGGCGCCGTCCAGGACGCCGCGCTCGTGCCAGCCACGGTGGCGGCGGCGATGGGATTGCCGGCGGCTCCCTCGCTGTCTCCGGTGGAATCGCTCTGCGCGGCTCTGGCACGCCGCCAGCTGCTGCTGGTGCTGGACAATTGCGAGCATCTGCTTGGCGCGGCCGCCGGGCTGTGCCGGGCTCTGCTGCCCGCCGCGGACGACCTGCGGGTGCTGGCGACCAGCAGGGAGCCGCTCCGGGTCGCCGGGGAGGCACGCTACCGGCTGCAGCCGTTCGCCGTCGCCGGCCCCGGCACTACGGAGCGCGACATGGCGTGCAGCGACGCGACGGGCAGCGACGCGGTGACGCTGTTCGCGGACCGGGCCCGCCTGGCCGATCCGCATTTCTGCCTAGATGACCGGGCGGCGCCGCTGGTGGCGCGCATCGTGGCCAGGCTGGATGGCATACCGCTGGCCATCGAGCTCGCGGCCGCACGTATCGAGTCACTCGGCCTGGACCACCTCGCGGCACGGCTGGATGACAGCCGCTGGATGCTGGCGAGCAGCGACCGGGCTGCGGCGGCGCGGCATCAGTCGCTCGAGGCGACGGTGGACTGGAGCTACCGGCTGCTGGGCCAGACAGAGCAGCAGGTGTTCCGGCGGCTCGCGGTGCTCCCCGGCCCGTTCACCCTGGACGGGGCCGTCGCCGTCGCCGGCGCTGACGCCGGGCCCGCCGTGCTGCACCTGGTCGAGTGCTCGCTCCTGGCTGCCCCGCAGACCAGCCCGGACGGCCGGGCCAGGTACGCGATGCTGGAGACGCTGCGCGCGTTCGGGCGAGACCGGCTCGCCGACACGGGGGAAGAACACGCGGCCGCCAGCGGGATGGCACGCCACGCACTGGCGGTCGCCGATGCGGCCGCGGCCGCGTCTCGGTCCAGCACCAGCGAACTCGCCGCGTGCCGCTGGCTGGATGCCGAGGACGCCTCGCTGAGCCAGGCCCTGGCCTGGTCGCTGGAGCACGACCACGCCGCGGCGCTGCGGCTCGCTAACGCGCTGACGTACTGGCGGAACATACGGGGCCGCTCCGCCGAGGCCTATGCGCAGCTGAACGCCGCCGCTACGCATGCGGCCCCTGGCACGGCGGCGTGGCGCGAGGCGCAGTACTTTCTTGCGCAGGCTGGCGCCAAACGCAGCCAGGCCGCCGCCCTCGCCCACTACCGGGCCGCGAGCTGCGGCCCGGGAGCAGAGCCGCCATCGGTCACCGTCGCCCTAGCGCTGGCGGGCGAAGCGAACACCCTCAACCTGCTGGGCCGCCACGATGAGGGCGCGGCTATTGCCGCGCGGGCGCTGACCCTGGCGCGTGAGATTGCCGACCCCAACGCCGAGGTTTTCGCGCTGCTGTGCCTGTCGCAGGCCTGCCAGCTCGCCGACGACCTGGACGGCGCGGTCGACTGGGCCCGGGAGGCCGGCCGGATCGACCCGGCGAGCATTCCCGGGGACTTCGCCCGGGACTGCTGGACCATGCTGGCGGTGGCCCTCACCGAAACGGGGGACCTGGATGCGGCACGGGACACCTCGAGCACGCTGCTCGCCCTGGCCCGGCAGGCCGGCGACCTGACGTCCGAGGCGGTCGGCCGGTACCTGCTGGCCGACGTGGAACTGCGGGCCGGCAATCTGGCCGGGGCCTGGCAAGAGCTGCGTTCCGCGGTGCGCATGGCACTGGACATTCAGCACCGGATACAGCTGGTCGTGTGCCTGCCCATCGGCGCGCAGCTATGCGCGGCCGCGGGACGCTGGGCTGACGTGGTGACCATCTACGCCGCGCGCCGCGAGGCGGGCAAGGACATAGCCGAGAGCCCGCCCGCCGTTGCCCGCCACGAGGAGCTGACCCGCAGGGCAGCCAGCGAGCTCGCCCCCGGGGAGCTGCGCCGGGCCGAGGCGCGCGGCGCCGCGATGGCCCTGGACACCGCCGGTGAGTTCCTCCTGGTGGTGGCCGCCGAACCTGGTCAGCGAGCCGAGCGGGCCGCAGGCGCGCCGGCCGGGCACGAGCTCAGTCAGCGCGAGCAGGAACTCGTGGCGCTGGTGGCCCGCGGCAGAACCGATGCGCAGATCGCCGGGGACCTGCACATCAGCGTGAGTACGGTCCGCTCCCATCTGGACCGGATCCGGGACAAGACCAGCTGCCGTCGGCGCGCGGACCTCACCCGGCTGGCGCTGCAGGCCGGCCTGGCCTGAGCCGCTGCGCGCTTCAGCCGGGGCCGTGCTTGATCCGGACATTGCTGACCAGCACGACCGTGCTCCCCGGGTTCAGTGCGGCCGGCCCCGCCGGGATGGGCGCCGGAGCGGTCCTGGGCAGCGGGCCGGGTTCCTCGATGTGCCTGCTCCCGGCCGGGCTAGGGCTGAGGTAGGCGGCGATCAGCCCGATAGCGGCCAGGAGCAGCGCCCAGGCCAGCAGGAACGCGAGGCACCGGAGCGGAGAGCAGGGATGAGCCAGCTGCGCGCGGCCGCGGGACTGGATGTACATGGCTGCCTCCTGCCGGCGGTACCTGAAATCTGCCGCCGATGACAGGCTCCTCTGCCGGGCTGGCCCAGCGGCAGGGGCCGAATTACCCATTTCAGTGCCGGCCGGGACGGATACTTGGCGGATGCCTGGCGACAGCGGCGACCGGATCGCGGAGATGACCCGCGCGGGCCTCGCCGCGGCGGTCGCCGTCGCACACGTGCAGGGGCTTCCCGCCGACGATCCGGAGGTGCTGTCCAGCCGCGGGAACGTGCTGGTGCACCTGCGCCCGGCGCCGGCCGTCGCCAGGGTGGCCACGCTGACCGCATGGACACGCAGCGACCCGTTCCGGTGGCTGGCCAGAGAGGTGGCCGTGGCCGGCTACGCGGCGGCGAACGGCGGCCCGGTTGTGGCCCCGACCGCGCTCGCCGACCCTGGGCCGCATTGGAGCAACGGCCTCGCGGTGAGCCTGTGGACCTTCGTGCCGCCCTCGGCGGAGCGCCCGGCGCCGGCCGAGTTCGGCGTGGCCCTGGCCAGGCTGCACCTCGCCGCCGCGGGCTTTCCCGGCGACCTGCCTGTGCTGGCGCCACTGCGGGCGCAGATCAGCGACTCCCTGGCGGCGCTGGAGCGGGAGCGCGTGCTCGAGCCCGGCGTGCTTGCTGCGCTGCGGGGCCGGCACGCGGAGATCCTCGCTGAGCTCGACGACGTCGGCCGGCCCGAGCTGGTCCTGCACGGGGACGCGCACCCGGGCAACCTGCTCTGGTCGTCCGCTGGCTGGCTGTGGAGCGATCTGGAGGAGACCTGCACCGGCCCGCGCGCGTTCGACCTGGCCGTGCTGGTCCGCGGCCAGGACGCAGACGACGCGGCCAGCGCGCTCGCGGCCTATGCGGACGTAACCGGCGAACCGATGCCAGGAGCCGAGGAGCTCGCCTGGTTCGACTGGGCGCGGGCACTCGAGGGCGCGGTCTGGACGCTCGGCATGGCGCACCAGTACCCCGCCAGGTACGCGCAGTGGGCCTCGGCCCTGCTCGCCAGCGTCCTGGCAGCCACGCGGCCGTCGCCAGATCCTGGCCCGGGGCGCAGGATGGGAGCATGAAGGTGCGCTCCTCCCGGTGTGCGGTGCCCGGGCCGCACGGCGGCCAGGTGGCCACCGTCCTCGCATCCCTCGCCCGCGACCCGCTCGGCGGCTACGTGCGGCTGGCTGCCAGGTACGGGGATACGGTCAGGTTCCCCTATTCGCCTGGCAGCGGCTTCTACCTGCTGAGCAGGCCGGAGCATGCCGAGCACGTCCTGGCCGCCAACCAGGACAACTACGTCAAGGCGTTTACCTACCGGCCGCTGCGCGCGCTGATCGGAGACGGGCTGCTGACCAGCGAGGGCGACCGCTGGCGGCAGCACAGGCGGCTGATCCAGCCGCTGTTCTCGCGGCGGCACGTGACCACCTTCGCCCCGGCGATGACGGACGCCGCGCGGCGGCTGACCGCCCGCTGGGACAAGATCCCCGACGGAACAGTGATCAACATCGCCGCCCAGATGAGCGCGGTGGCGCTGGACATCGTGGGCCGGGCGCTGTTCGGCTCCGACCTGAGCGGCGACGCCGGCCCGATGGGCCGGGCAATGGACGCCGGGCAGCGCGTCGCGATGCTGGCCACGTTCGTCCCGCTGCCATGGGGTCCGCGGTCAGCCCGCGCGCTGAAAGCGGTCGCTCGCCGGGTCGGCCACACGCCGGAGGGGATCGAGGGCCCGGTGGGCCGCATAGTCTCCGGGCGCCGCGCCGCCGCGCAGGACCCGGAGCCGGCCGGCCCCTCAGCGGACGGGGACCTGCTCGGCGTGCTGCTGGCGGCCCGCGCCCCGGACGGCTCGCCGCTCACCGATACCGAAATCTGCGACGAGGTGGCCACGTTTATGCTGGCCGGCCACGAGACGACGGCGAACACGATGTCCTGGGCCCTGGCCCTGCTGTCCGCGTATCCGTCGGCGAGGCACCGGCTCGAAGCCGAGGTTGACTCGGTACTCGGTGATCGCGGCCCCGAGGCCAGCGACGCCGACAAGCTGCCCTGGACCCGCGCGGTCGTGGCCGAGGCGATGCGGCTCTACCCGCCCGCCTGGACCATCGAGCGAAATGCGCTGGCCGACGATGAGGTGGCCGGCACGGTGGTTCCGGCCGGAAGCCTGGTGGCGATTCCGCCTTACCTCATCCACCGGCATCCGGAATTCTGGCCCGACCCGGCCGGGTTCGACCCGCGCCGGTTCCTTGCAGACGGAGCGGAACCTGGTGGCGGGCATCCCAGGCACCGGTACTCCTACATCCCGTTCGGCGGCGGGCGGAGAGCGTGCGTGGGCACATCCTTTGCCGAGCTTGAGACCGTGCTGGTGCTGGCGGCCATCGCCCGCGAGTACCGCCTTGAGCTGACAGTGCGCGGGATCCCGGCTCCCAGCGCCAATATCACGCTCCGGCCGGGCCGCGGGCTGCCGATGCGGCTGCTCCGCCGCTCCTGAGCTGCCCGCGCCGGGCCGCGCGGTCAGCCGCGTGGGCCGCGTGGGCCGCGTGGGCTGCGTGGGCCGCGCCAGCCGAGCGCAGCTCAAGCTCGTCCAGGAGGGTGAGCGTGGCTCCGGCGACTGCGTCAACGGCGCGGTCGAAGGCCTCGGCGTTGTGCCTGGCCGGGCGGCGGAATCCGCTCACCTTCCTGACGTACTGCAGCGCGGCCGCCCGCACGTCGTCTTCGGTGACGTTCTCGGTGAAGGGCTCACGCAGGGTCTTGATGCTCCGGCACATGACCCCGACGCTACGCCAAGAACCGCCCGCTCCGCCAACGAGCGGCCGCCGTCAGGCCGGACTGGAGAACTGCTGGTCGGTCGGGACGATCCGGACGCCGAGCGGCAGCAGCGTGATCGGGATGATCTTGAAGCTGGCCAGGCCGAGCGGGATGCCGATGATCGTCAGGCACAGGGCCACACCCGTCACCAGGTGCCCGAGCGCGAGCCACCAGCCGAACAGCACGATCCAGATGACGTTGCCGATCATGGAGCCAGCGCCGGCGTCCCGGCGCGGCTCGATCGTCCGGCCGAACGGCCAGAGAACATAATTCGCGATCCTGAAGGACGCGATGCCGAAGGGAATCGTGATGATCAGGATGAAACAGACCAGCCCGGCGATCACGTAGGCGATCGCCATCCACAGCCCGCAGAGCACGAGCCAGATCACATTGAGAATCGCCTTCACCGGCCGGCTTGCCCCCTTCTTAAGCCAGCTTGCCCCGTCCGTTCTTATGCCAGCTTGCCCCGCCCCACGAGGATTTACCCGTACTCAGGCCAGGCCGAGCATGCCATCGAGGCCCACTGTCAGCCCAGGCGGCAGCGCCCCGATCCCTCGCAAAGCCAGCAGCACCCCGGGCATGAACGACGACCGGTCCATGGAGTCATGCCTAATGGTCAGGACCTCCCCGTGCCCCCCGAGCAGCACCTCCTGATGCGCCAGCAGCCCGGCCAGCCGCACCGAGTGCACATGCACTCCGTCAAGGGTCGCACCCCGCGCGCCAGCCACCTCGGACACGGTAGCGTCCGGGGGCGGCCCGAGCTCGGCGCTGGCTCGCGCCTCGGCGATCAGGGAGGCGGTCCGGGTTGCCGTGCCCGAAGGCGCGTCGGCCTTCGCGGCGTGATGCAGTTCGACGATCTCGGCCGACTCGAAGAATGGCGCCGCCTTGGCGGCGAAGTACATCATCAGCACCGCGCCGATGGAGAAGTTCGGCACGATCAGCGCCCGGGCCGACGGGGCCTCGCCGAGCCAGTCCCGCACCCCGGCCAGCCTGGCCTGGTCGAATCCCGAGGTCCCGGCCACGACGTTCCGGCCATGCCCCAGGCACCAGCGCAGGTTGTCCATGACCGCGCCGGGGTGGGTGAAGTCTACGACCACGTCGCAGTCGGCCAGCGGATCGCGCGCGTCGCCAACGTCCACAGTGGCGGCCAGCTCCAGGTCGGCGGCGGACTCGACGGTCCGGCACACCTCAGATCCCATGCGCCCCTTGGCGCCGAGCACGCCCACCTTGATCATCGTGCGCCTCCGCTCGCCATGCAGCCCGCGGGTTACTGCGCCCCGACCCTACTCCCCCCCGCCTGCCCGGCGCGGCTGCGGGAACCTCGCCCCGATCAGCCGAGCGACGCGGCAAACGCGCCCGCGTCGTCGAACGGCCCGACCACTGCGAGCGCCTTGGGCTGGGCCAGCACGGTGGCCGCCACCTCGCGCACGTCGTCGTGGGTCACCGCGTCGATGGACGCCAGGATCTCCTCGACCGGCTCCAGCCGTGGGTAGACGAGCTCGGCCTTGCCCAGCCTGCTCATGCGCGACGACGGATCCTCCAGGCCGAGCACGATCGACCCGCGCAGCTGCCCCTTCCCGCGGTACAGCTCGTCGTCGGTCAGCCCGCCGGTGATCACCTTGGCGATCTCGTCCCGGCATATCGACAGCACCTCGTCGGCCTTGGCCGGCAGGCAGCCCGCGTAAACGCCCCAGATTCCGGAGTCGGCGTGCTGCGAGCTGAAGCTGTACACCGAGTAGGCCAGGCCGCGCTTCTCGCGCACCTCCTGGAACAGCCGGGACGACATGCCGCCGCCCAGCGCGGCGTTCAGCACGCCAAGAGCGAACCTGCGATCGTCGGTCCGCGACAGCCCGCTGCAGCCCAGCACGAGGTTCGCCTGCTCGATGCCCCGCGACACAAGCCGGATCCCGGTACCGGTCGCGGCCTCGACCGCGCCGGCCACGGGCAGCCGCGGTGGCAGCGGCGAGGCGGACCCGGATGCCGCCGGCCCAAACGCGGCCAGCGTCAGCTCGACCACCTGCTCGTGCTCGAGGCTGCCCGCCGCCGCAACCACCAGGTTCTCCGGCCTGTACCGCGCCGCGTAGTGCTCGGCGATCTGGGCGCGGGTGATCGAGTTGATCGAGTCGACGCTGCCGAGAATTGGGCGGCCCATCGGGGTGTCGCCGAACAACTGGGCCGCGAAGGCCTCGTGCACGGTGTCCGAGGGATCGTCGTCGTTCATCGCGATCTCTTCGAGGATCACGCCCCGCTCGGCGTCGACATCCTTCGCCTCGATCAGCGAGCTGGTCACCATGTCGGCCAGCACGTCGATCGCCAGCGGCAGGTCGGCGTCGAGCACTCGCGCGTAGTAGCACGTGTACTCCTTGGCGGTGAACGCGTTCAGCTCGCCGCCGACCGCGTCCATCTCCGCGGAAATGTCCAGTGCGCTGCGCTTGGACGTGCCCTTGAACAGCAGGTGCTCAAGGTAATGGGTGGCGCCGGCATGGGCGAGATCCTCATCCCGCGACCCGACGCCCGCCCAGATTCCGAACGCCGCCGAGCGAACGGCGGGCAGCGACTCGGTGATCACCCGCAGGCCGCCGGGAAGCACGGTGCAGGTAACCGAGGAGTCGCCGCCGGCCGGCGGCTGTCCCGTTTGCGCGGTCATGAGTTGCGCGGTCCGCGGTGGCGCTCCCGGGTGCGGTGACTATCGCCGCCACGGGCGCGGTCACCACCCCGGTCACCGGTCCGGTCGCCCCGGTCCCGGTACCTGTCGCCGCCGTCCCGCGAACGGTGCTCATCGCCGCCGCCGCCCAGGTCCTCACCGGCCGCCTCACGCTCTACGACCTCGACCGGCACCAGCGACAGCTTGCCCCGGTCGTCCACCTCGCGGATCTCGACCTGGATCTTGTCGCCGACCGAGATGACGTCGTCGACGTTCTCGATCCTGGCCCCGCCGTGCAGCTTGCGGATCTGGGTGATGTGCAGCAGACCGTCCCGGCCGGGCAGCAGCGACACGAACGCGCCGAACGTGGTCGTCTTCACGACCGTGCCCAGGAACCGCTCGCCGACCTCGGGGATGTGCGGGTTGGCGATCGCGTTGATCGCCGACCTCGCGGCCTCGGCCGACGTGCCGTCGGTGGCGCCGATGTAGATGGTGCCGTCGTCCTCGATGGTGATCTCGGCGCCGGTGTCCTCCTGGATGGAGTTGATCATCTTGCCCTTCGGGCCGATCACCTCACCGATCTTGTCGACCGGCACCTTGACCGTGATGATCCGCGGCGCGTACGGGCTCATCTCGCCCGGGACGTCGATCGCCTCGCGCATCACGTCGAGGATGGTCAGCCTCGCACCACGGGCCTGCTTCAGCGCTCCGGCGAGCACCGAGGCCGGGATGCCATCCAGCTTGGTGTCCAGCTGCAGCGCGGTGATGACATCCTTGGTCCCGGCGACCTTGAAGTCCATGTCACCGAACGCGTCCTCGGCGCCGAGGATGTCGGTCAGCGTGACGTACTCGTCACCCTCGTGGATCAGGCCCATCGCGATGCCGGCCACCATGTCCTTGAGCGGCACGCCGGCGTCGAGCAGCGACATCGTGGACGCGCAGACCGAGCCCATGGAGGTGGAGCCGTTGGAGCCGATGGCCTCGGACACCTGCCGGATCGCGTACGGGAACTCCTCGCGGGTCGGCAGCACCGGGATCAGCGCCCGCTCGGCCAGCGCGCCGTGGCCGATCTCGCGCCGCTTGGGCGAACCGACCCGGCCGGTCTCGCCGGTCGAGTACGGCGGCATGTTGTAGTTGTGCATGTAGCGCTTGGTGCGCTCCGGGTTGAGCGTGTCGATCATCTGCTCCATCCGGAGCATGTTCAGCGTGGTGACGCCCAGGACCTGGGTCTCGCC
>Ga0208725_1000213_pt1 | contig 13330 bp, 10 predicted proteins | sample MicForSoSWNH13_O_FD_188004 | JGI IMG/M metagenome (GOLD analysis project Ga0208725, IMG submission 188004) | Forest soil microbial communities from Harvard Forest Long Term Ecological Research site in Petersham, Massachusetts, USA - MetaG HF011... | ecosystem: Environmental > Terrestrial > Soil... | reverse complement strand
CGTTTGGCTCGAAAATCATGGCTGGGATGCCGTGCAGACGCGCTGCCAGAATCATCGGCCCGGAAGCGTAGCCGCCGACGCCGAACGCGACGTTGAAATGATGCCGCTGCACAATTTTCTCCGAGTCCCATATGCCCGCGGGAAGCATCGCCAGATTGCGCGCGAGCTTTGCGCCGCCCATGCCTTTCAGGCCTGCCACGCGAATGGTTTCAAGCGGCAGTCCGGCCTGCGGCACGAGGCGCGATTCCATTCCGGCTTCGGTTCCCACAATCACGACGCTTCGTGCTCCTTCCGGTTCGCGCCGGAGCCATTCCCGCGCCACGGCGATGGCGGGAAATACGTGGCCGCCGGTGCCGCCGCCTGCGATCAACAGGCTTTTTCCATCCTCGCCATTAGCAGCGACGGCGGCGCTGGCATTTGCCGTCACGTCTCGTCCGCGTGCTGACTGATATTCAGGAGCACGCCCGTGGCCAACAGCATGCTGAACAGGCTTGAGCCGCCATAGCTAATGAACGGCAGCGGGATGCCTTTGGTCGGCATCAATCCGAGCACGACACTTAGGTTGATCAGCGCCTGTCCTACGACCATGGTCGTGATTCCGAGGCCGAGAAATTTGCCGAAATCATCCGGTGCCTTCATCGCGGCGACAAATCCGCGCCAGCCATACACCGCGAAAAGTGCCAGCACGATAACCGCGCCGATGAACCCGATTTCCTCACAAATAATCGCGTAGATAAAATCCGTGTGCGCCTCGGGCAGGAAGAAAAGTTTCTGGTGGCTTTCCATCAGGCCCACGCCGCTCATGCCGCCCGAGCCGACCGCGATCAGCGATTGCAGCAGCTGGAATCCCGCGCCCTTCGGATCGAGTTCGGGATGGAGGAACGCCTCGAAGCGCTGCAGGCGGTAGGGCACGCGCACGATCAAGAGATAAATCGTGGGAATGGCGGCGAGCACGGTGCCGCCGATGTATTTCAGCGAAAGTCCAGCGACGAAGAGCATGGACATCGCAATCACCAGGATCATGAATGCGGTACCCATGTCCGGCTCCTTAACTACCAGCGCGGCCATCATTAACGTGGCGCCCAACGCGGGAGCGAGCGTGTGCAGCGGATCGTTCACACCGAAATTTCTGGGCAGGCGGCGCAGTTCGAGCAGCCACGCGAGATAGACGATTAGCGCGAGTTTGGCCATCTCCGACGGTTGAAAACTGAAGGGGCCCATGCGGAACCAGCGGTGCGTCTGGTGTGAGCGGTCCAGGAAAAACACGCAGACGAGCAGCACGAAGGTAACCGCGAGGGCGGTGAAAACCACGCGCGGCTGGCGCAGCTTGTGATAATCCATGTTCATCAGCCAGAACATTCCGGCGATTCCCAGCACCACGTAAATCAGCTGACGCAGCAGGAAAATGTAGCCGGCGCCGAATTGTTCGCTGGCCGTCATGGCTGAGGCGCTGAAGACCATCACGGCGCCGATCAGGCAGAGCGCGAGGGTCACGCCGAATAATTTTTTGTCGGGTTGCAGGCTTCTCGGCATCGCTATCCTTTTTGTGCTGTCGGAGGCTCGGCTGCTGCTCCACCGGCAGCGGACTGGTTCGCGCGTTGCGCCACTAATTCTTTAAAGGCGCGGCCGCGCTGCTCGTAATTTTCGAATTGATCGAAACTGGAACAGGCCGGCGCGAGCAGCACGGTGTCGCCGGGCTGAGCTGCTTCCGCGGCCAGCTGCACGGCACGTTCAAGAGTGCCGGCCTGGCGGAGTTCCACGGCGCCTTGCAGATCGGCTGCGATTTTTGCCGCGGCTTCGCCGATCAGCAGCGCCAGGCGCGCGCGTTCGTGCAGTAAATCGCGCAGCGGCGTGTAGGGGCTGCCTTTGTCTTTGCCGCCGAGAATTAGGATGAGCGGCCCGGGAAATGCTTCGACAGCTTTCACAGCGGCGTCCACGTTCGTCGCCTTGGAATCGTTGTAAAACTGCACGCCGGAAATTTCACCGGCAAATTCCAGGCGGTGTTCGACGCCGCGGAAAGATTTCACGCCGCTGGCGATGGCGGCGGGAGTGGCGCCGGCCAGATATGCGGCCGCACACGCTGCCAAAACGTTTTCGACGTTGTGTTCGCCACGCAGCGGAATCTGGTCGCGGCGGGCGAGCACTACTTCCGAGCCTTCATTGCGAAAAATGATTTCGTTGTCGCGCAAGAAGGAGCCGCTGGCTACCCGTTTCTGGCGGCTGAACCAGAAAATGTGGGGCTTCGCGGGCATACGTTTGGTAATTTCGGGATCGTCCGCGTTCAGCACGGCGATGTCGCGCTCCAGCTGATTTTCGAACATGCGCATTTTGGCGCGGGCGTATTCCTCGAATGTTCCGTGGCGATCGAGGTGGTCCGGCGTGAGGTTTAGCAGCACACCGATTTCCGGGCGGAATTTGTCGATCGTTTCCAGTTGAAAGCTGCTGATTTCCGCGACGGTCACGGACGGGTCGGTGGACCGTTCCACCAGCGCGAGCAGCGGGGTGCCGATGTTGCCGCCTACCAGCGTGGGAATGTTCGACGTTTGCAAAATGTGCGCGAGCAGCGCGGTGGTGGTGGTTTTGCCGTTCGAGCCGGTGATGGCTACGAGTTTGCCGCGCAGATAGCGCCAGGCGAGTTCGATTTCGCTCCAGACTGGGATGCCGCGCTTGCGCGCCAGTTCTAGCGGCGGAAGTTTGGCCGGCACGCCGGGGCTAACGACGATTAAGTCCTGTTCGAGGAAACTCGCATCCACGTGGCGGCCCAGTTCCAGTTTCACTCCGGCGGCACGGAGCTGCGCGGCGGTTTCGGTGAGATCGGATTCGGGGCGCTCGTCCGTGGCGGTGACCGTTGCGCCGTAGCCTGAGCTGAAGAGCGAGGTCACTACGCCCGTGCGCGCCAGTCCTACCACTAGCACGCGTTTGCCCGATAGATCGAATCCCAGCCGCAATTCAGTTCCTCAAGTTAGATCCAAGCGTGGCCGCGGGTTTTATGCCGGGCCCGCAAAACCTGTACTTCAGCGGCTAAAGCCGCGTTGTTCTCGCTCTGACGATCTCGCGGCTGAAGCCACGACCTACAAAGCAAATTCAGCTCCACCCGCCTGAAAAGCGGGCGGCCGCCAGCCTTCGAACCGGTCCCGCTTCGCGGGACCGGTTCGAAGGATGAATCGCGCTGTGGCGCGATTCACCGCAATTTCAAAGTCGTCAGCGAAAATAGCGCGAAGACCAGCGCCACAATCCAGAAGCGCACGATAATTTTCGATTCACTCCAGCCCAGCAGCTCGAAATGATGATGCAGCGGGGCCATGCGAAAGACGCGCTTGCCGGTCAGCTTGAACGAGCCAACCTGGATGATCACAGAAAGCGCTTCCAGCACGAAGACGCCGCCAATCGAGAGCAGCAAAATTTCCTGCTTGATGATGACCGCGACGGTGCCGATGGCGCCGCCCAAAGCGAGCGAGCCTACGTCTCCCATGAACATTTCCGCGGGATGCGCGTTGTACCAGAGAAAACCGAGCGACGCGCCGGCGAGCGAGCCGCAGAAAATTACGAGTTCTCCGGCATCGGGAATTTTCTGCAGGTCGAGGTAATCCGCGAACTTCGCGTTACTGGACATATAGGTGAGCACGGTGAGAGCCGTGGCGGAAACGAGCACGCAGCCGATCGCGAGGCCGTCGAGGCCGTCCGTGAGATTCACTGCATTGGAACAGCCTACGATTACGAGCACCAAAAACAAAACGAACGGCGCATACGCGAGCGGCCAGAAATACGCATGGTCGAACAGCGATGAGATCACCAGGCTCGGGTGCAAGCGTTTGAAGAACGGCACGCTGAGCTGCATCGAATACTCGCCCTGCGTTTGCAGCGAGACCAGCACGATGCCCACCAGCACGCAGGTGAGCACTTGCAGGGAAAATTTCGCGCGCGGCGTGAGGCCCAGATTTCTGCGGCGTACCACCTTATTGTAATCGTCCACGAAGCCGATGGTGCCGAACGCGAGCGTCGCGCCCATGGCCAGCAGCACGTAAGCATTGCGCAGATCGGCCCAGAGCAATGTGGGAATCACGATCGCGGCGACAATCAAGACGCCGCCCATCGTCGGGGTACCGGCTTTTTTCTGGTGGGCCTTGGGGCCTTCTTCGCGAATGTACTGCTTCACCTGCAAATCGCGCAAGCGCTCGATGACCCACGGACCCAATAGCAGCGAAAGCAGCAGCGCGCTGGTGCTGGCCATCGCGGTGCGCACGGTAATATAGCGGAACACGTTGAGCGCGCTGAAGTGCGGCCGCAGCAGGTAGAAGAACAGATAGTAGAGCATCTAGCGTTGGCCCTTCGGCTGCGTCGCGGAGTGTTCGGCACGGGCGTGTGCAGCGCCGCTTGGTTGGCGCTCGTTGCGCTCATGATGCGCGTCAATTACTTCCAGAATTTTTTCCATTTTCACACCGCGGGAACCTTTCAGCAGCAGCAGATCGCCCGACCGAATGAACTTTGCGAGAAATTGTGCGGCTTCTGCTGAATTCTGGAAATATTTTGCGTGGTCTGCGGGATGGCCTGCTGCTACGGCGGCTTTCACGAATTCTTCGGCTGGGCCTTGCACGCCGATGATCCAGTCAATCTTGCGCAGGCCGGCGACGTGGTGGCCGCACTCGCGATGCAGCTGCGGCGCGGAGTCGCCTAGCTCGCGCATTTCTCCGGCGGCTAGAATGCGGCGCGCGAAACCTGGTGTCGCGGCTAACAATTCCGCAAGCGCGTTCAGGGCGGTGGGGCTCGAGTTGTAGCTGTCGTTTATCACGGTGAAACCTTCTTCGAACTTCACAACTTCGCCGCGTTTGTCTGCGGGCTGCAGTTGCGGGAATACGCGTTGCGCGTCGTCCGCGCCAATGCCCCAAACGCTTGCGGCCGCTAGCGCCGCTACGGCGTTCATCACGTTGTGGCGACCGATCAATGGCAGCTCGAGCCGCGAGCGGCCTGCTGGCGACACGAAGTCGAATGAGGAGCCACCGACGCCGCGCTCTTCGATTTTTTCGGCACGAAATTCCGCACGCGTAACGCCGCCACGACCGCCCAACCCGCCGCCAGCGCGAGCGCCGGTTCCGGTTCCGCTGCTGGTGCCAAACCAGAGCACGGGTCCGCGCGCGACTTCCGCGAACCGCTTGACGCGCTCGTCATCCGCGTTTAACACAGCGGTCGCATGCGGCCACGCCAAATTTTCGATCAACTCGCGCTCCGCCAGCGCAATCTCCTCAATCGAAGAAAAGAATTCCAAATGCTCGACCGCGATGCGCGTGATTACGCCCACATCGGGCGGCGCAATGCGTGCGAGACGCGCCAGTTCGCCGCGATGCGACATGCCCATTTCGATCACCGCCGCGTCGTACCGATCGTCTAATTGCAACAGCGTCAACGGCAGCCCGTATTCGTTGTTCAAATTACCCTGGGTCTTCAATACGCGGAACCGCGCGGCCACCAGCGCCGCAAGGATTTCTTTGGTGGTCGTCTTTCCCACCGAGCCCGCCACGCCGCCGATTTTTCTGCCGGGCTTGGCCGCGCGCCAGATAGCAGATGCGCGCGAGGCCAGGCGGTGCAGCGCGTCGAGAGTGTCGTCCACGGCAAAAAGTTTTCCGCGGATTTCTTCCGGGTACTGCGCGAATCTGCCGCGCGCCACGACGCCAGCTGCGGCGCCCGCGGCCAAAGCCGCAGCCACGTGATCGTGTCCGTCGTGACTCGGTCCGTGTATGGCGATGAACAGTTCTCCAGGCTGAACCGTGCGAGAATCAATCGAGACGCCGGCCAGCCCGGCCAAGGCGTCAAGGCGCGCGGGAGCCGCGACACCCAGAGCTTCAGCCACTTGAGCAACGGTCCACCGCATTGCGTTTCCCCTGGACTGGGCTTCACTCTCAAGCCTGCACTCTCGAAAGTGCTCGATTTCGCTGCCGAAACCCGCCTTTATTTCATGGCCTGTTTCTTTGCAAACCCGCGCTTGCGCAAAATGGCGCGGGCTTTTTGGCGATCGTCGAATTCGAATGTGCGGTCGCGCAAAATTTGGTAATTCTCGTGACCTTTTCCCGCGAGCAGCACGATGTCTCCGGCCTTCGCTTCGTCAATCGCCATTTCCAGCGCCGTGTCGCGGTCCGGTTCGATGCGGTACTGCGCATTCACTTTTTGCAATCCGACTACCACATCGTTGATTATGAGCAGCGGGTCTTCGCTGCGCGGATTGTCGCTGGTGAGAATCACGAGGTCGCTCAGCGAGCCTGCCGCTTCGCCCATCGGAGGACGGGTGGAGCGGTCGCGTTCACCGCCCGCGCCAAATAGAGTGATGATTCTTCCGGCGGGGTTCAGTTCGCGCGCAGTTGAAATTAAATTGCGCAGCGCGTCGTCCGCATGCGCATAATCAACCACCACCAGGAACGGCTGGCCTTCGTCGATTCTTTCGAAGCGACCCGGGACTTGTTCTAGATCGGCGATGCCCTGTTCGATTTTTGGCGCCGGCACATTCAGCGCGAGAGCGGCGCCAATGGCCGCGAGGATGTTGTACACATTGATGCGCCCGACCAGCGACGAACGCACCTCAATTTTTCCCGCCGGCGTTTGCGCCGTAAATTCCAGGCCCTCAAAGCTCAATGTAAATTTTCGCGCGGTCAGGTCGGCCGCTTCAGTCAATCCATAAGTCAGAGTGCGCTTCGCCAATGCCTGCAGGCGCGACGCGTACGGGTCATCAATATTAATGACGGCCACATCGGGTGCGCCGGCACCCGTCCCCGCAAACAGCAGGCGCTTCGCTTCGAAATATTCCTCGAACGTCTTATGAAAATTCAGGTGATCGCGGGTGAGATTGGTGAAAATCGCGACGGAGAAGTGGCAGCCCCACACGCGATCCATCACCAGCGAATGAGAGCTGACTTCCAGAACCGCGTGCGTGCCGCCTGCGTCGCGCACTTCGGCGAACATTTCCTGCAGGTCCAGCGATTCCGGCGTGGTGTTCTTGGCGGTGCGGCTGCCGCGCGGAGTCTGGTATCCGGTGGTGCCGATTCGCCCAGTCTTCCATCCCGCGGCATGCAAAATCGCGTCCAGAATAAATGTGATGGTCGTCTTGCCGTTCGTTCCGGTGACACCCGCAAGCTGCAACGCGTCCGCCGGATGGCCGTAAAAATTGGCAGCTGCGAGTGCCAGCGCCTTGCGTTCGGTTCCGGGCGTTAATTCGATCCAGGTCACATCGGACGCGAGTTCCGCAGGGCGCACATGCGGGCTGGCAATCGCAACTGCCCCGCGTTCAGTTGCGTCGGCGACAAACTCGTTACCGTCGGTTTTTGCTCCGGGCATGGCGAAGAACAAAGTGTCCGCGACAACCTTGCGGCTGTCGCAAGCGACCGCGGCGACGCGCACGCGCGTGCCGCCCGTTACACGAACGCCTTCAATTCCCGCGATCACTTCGGACAATTCCATTTCCATTCCTGCGCGCTTTTTTTGCCGCCGCGTTGCTGATTGCACTTTCGGGCCGCCTTCTACCACGGATTTCAATGCACATTCCTCTGCGTGCTCCCTGCGAGCGTCGGCGGCTGCGTGGTGGCCGCAGCGCGTCCAAATCGCACCGTCACCGTGCTGCCGCGAATCACGCGCGTGCCGGCCTCCGGAGATTGTTCGAGAGCAACTCCACTGCCAAGCAGCGAAGGAATCAAGCCCAGCCGCGAGCAAGCTTCGGTGACGCCGCGCACGCTCTGCCCTGAAAAATCCGGCACGTCAACGGCGTCTTCTTCGCTGAACGCAATCGTCGGCGCTCCGCCATTCGCTTCCTGGTTTGCGGCGCGATTTTCCGCCTGATCTTTTTTCGCTACGACGTCCCGAAAGCGCGCCACATTTTCCTGATTCGCGGCTTCATGTTTCGCCGCCGCCTGATTCGCATCCGCGCGGAATTTGTCCGCCCCCGGCGTCGGCGTCGGCTGCCCGTTCTTCGCGGTTTCGGTGCCTGCGGGCGCGGTCATCGGAACATCGTGCGCCACATCTAGATACGCCAGCACCTGCTCAGCAATACGTTTGAAAACCGGGCCGCCGAGATTTCCGCCCATGTGCTGCCCGACGGGCGAATCGAGCACCACTAGAATCGTCACGGCGGGCTCATTTACCGGGGCAAAGCCCACGAACGACGCGACGTAGTCGGTTGGTGAATAGCGGCCCGTGTGAGGATCGATCTTCTGCGCCGTGCCGGATTTTCCGGCAGCTGTGTAGCCATTCAGCGCGGCAGGCTTGCCGGTGCCGCCGTCGAGCAGCACGCTCTCCATCATTTCGCGCACGGTCGCGGCGGTGCGTGGATCAGTCACTTGCTCGGGCTCAGGCCGCGCAGGCAGCGCCACAGGCGCATCGCCGCGAATTTCCTGCACGATGTGCGAGCGATACAGCGTGCCGCCATTGGCAATCGCGGAAACCGCCGAAATAATCTGCACAGGCGTCACGCTGATTTCTTGTCCGATGGCCACTGATCCGATCGAGCTGGCCGTCCAATTTTCCAGGGGACGCAACAGGCCGCGATTTTCTCCGGGCAGCTCGATGCCGGTGAGCTGGCCGACGCCGAACTGGCGAATCGCATCGTAAAATCTGGGCGCGCCCAGATCGAGCGCGATCTTGATGGTGCCCACGTCGCTGGATTTCGCGAGCACTTCGCGGACGCTCAAAATTCCGAAGGGCAGGTGATCGTGGATCAATCGCCCGGCAACGACGATCGAGCCCATCTGGCAATCCACCAGCTTATCGGGGTCGGTGACGTGATTTTCGATCGCGCCGGTCATGGTGATAATCTTGAAAGTCGAGCCGGGCTCGTAAGCCGCCGTCACCGCGCGGTCCATGCGCGTCTCGTCAGAAAATTTTCCGGCATCGTTGGAATCAAACACCGGATTATTCGCCACAGCGAGCAGCGCACCGTTCGAAGGATCCTGAATCACCACCGTGCCGCTGTGGGCGTGCGATTCCTCCATCGCGCGCGCCAATTCTTTTTCCGCGATGAATTGAATGGTTTCATCAATCGTCAACACCACGCTCGCGCCCGGATCAGCTGCGGATTCACGGCGATCGTAAAAACGCCGCTTGCCGTCAGCCATCAGCATCACGCGACCCGGCCGGCCGCGAATTTGTTTATCGAGTTCGTGCTCGATGCCGCCCATGCCTTTTTCGTCCGTATCCACCCAGCCCAGCACATGCGCCAGCAAGTCATGCTCGGGATAGACGCGCCGGTTCTCTTTTTCGAAGAACACGCCCTTCAAATTCATGTCGTCAATGCGCTCGACTGTTTCCGGCGAAAGCTTCTTCGCCAGGCGCACGGGCTTGCTGGAGTCATTGATTTTTGTTTCCAGATCTTCGGCGGGCACATCCAGCACGCGCGAAAGCAGCCGCGCGACCATCTCAGGATCTTTGATGTCGGTGGGGTCCGCGAAGAGCGAGTCCATGGGAATGCTAACGGCCAGTTCCCGGCCCTTACGGTCGTAGATCACGCCGCGCATCGGACTGATTTCAAATGTGCGCTGTTGCTGATGCTGAGCTTTTGCGAAGTATTCGCTATAGCAGAAGAGCTGGAGGTAACTGAGGCGGGCCAGCACCGCCACCATCCAAACCACCGCCACGACCCAGACCACCAACCAGCGGAGACGCGGGCTGCGCTGCTCCATGGATTCCGCCCTAACTTGCGAGAAACTTTGCCCGGCCAATTTTCACGTCGCTTCGCCGGAGTGGCCCCCTGCAACGGGCCGCCAGAAATTCATCAGCCGGATTTTCAGGGCCGCTGCGGCTGGACGACCGCGCGCGCCTCAGCCAACACTGCTTCGCTCGGTCCGTCCGCCGGCATGGCCTGGCCCGGCACCGAAACTGTCAATCCCAATTCGTTGCGCGCGATGCCGTCCACGCGGCCCGGCGCTTTCAGCGTGGCCACTTCCACGTGCAGTTGCTGATTCAATTGCGCGGACTGCGCGCGCAACGCGGAAAGCTGTTCCACCTGATACTGCAACTGGATGCAGGCGAAATGTTGCCAGGCGTAAAACAGCAGGCACGCCGCCATCGCGCCGCCAGCCGCCACGCGCCGCCAGAAATCCTGCAAACGCGCCGGGGCCATGCTGCGCACCAGCCGCGAATTGTCGATCCTCTTGATCGTGTAATATTCAGTCATCAGCAGACTTGCGGCGCCGTGCGTTCCTCGTCGAAACGAGTCTCCGCCGTCGCCACCCTCTCGATTACGCGCATCTTCGCGCTGCGCGACCGCGGATTACTTGCGATTTCCGGGTCGCCGGGCTGGATCACTTTTTTGGTGAGTATGCGAAATCCCTCGTGCGAGAGCCGCTGGAAAGCGTGCTTCACCACGCGGTCTTCCAACGAGTGATAACTGAGGACGATCAACCGTCCTCCTAGATTTAAAGTGGCAGGGGTACGCGAAAGAAACTGCCCGAGTTCCTCCTCTTCTCGATTCACCGCTGTCCGCAGCGCCAGAAACGTTTTTGTCGCGGGATGCAGTCTCTGCCTTCCCCTTGCTTTTCGTCCCCCTGCCACAATCGTTGCCAGGTGTTCGGTATCGCGTATGGGCCGCGCCCGTACGATCGCCCTGGCGATTCTGCGTGAATCTCTCTCCTCGGCGTTCTGGTAGAGAAGATCGGCCAGCTGTTTCTCCGGCCACTGATTCACAATTTCGTCCGCAGTCAGCGGGTTGTCGGGATTCATGCGCATATCGAGCGGTGCGGCCCAGCGGAAAGAAAATCCGCGCTCAGGGCTATCCAGCTCGAGGCTTGAAATCCCCAGATCGGCAACGATTCCGTCGAACGGCGGCAATTGATTCGCTGCCGCCACTTCGCCGATCTTCGAAAATTCCGCGTGCACCAGAATCACCTGCCGCTCGTGCGGCCCCAACCGCTCCCGCGCGATTTCCAAAGCTCGCGGGTCGCGATCCATCCCCAAAACTTTTCCCGTGGTCAGCCGCTTGGCGATCTCCAGCGTGTGACCGCCCGTGCCGACCGTCACATCCGCATACGTCCCTTCAGGCCGAATTCGCAGCCAGTCCAAAATCTCAGCCAACAGAACCGGCGTATGCAGTACGGTCAAAACTTAAATGCCCAGATCGTCCAGTGCCTTTTCGTCTTCCGCCGTGATCGGATTACGATTCATTTGATCCAGGAACCGGCTGTGATTCCAGACTTCCAGGAACGTCAACTGCCCCTGAACGTCCACTTCCCCTTTCATTTCCGCCGATTCTCTGAGTACGGGTGGAATTAGAATGCGCCCCGAGCCATCCACCTCGACCACTTGACCGTAATAATTCGTGCGCGATAGAAATTTCTGTTTGGCCGCGTTGTAGGTAGAAACTTTTGACAGCTTCTTTTCGATTTCTTCCCAGGCTTTCATGGGATAGATGGAGGCGCGATCGCCCTTCGTGGATGTGATGTAGAACTTTGTGCCGCTCTTGCGCAGTTCGGCCAGAAAGTCGGCGGGAATTTTCAGCCGGCCTTTCTCGTCCACCGTCGCTAGATAGTTGCCCCGCAGCATGAAAGCCCTCGAACAGTCCGCCCGGCGTGTGCGTCTTTAAAATCACTCGCTGGTTCGCCCCTGCTGTCGTGTTTCCAAATGAAACTGCTTGTTTCTGGTGATTCGGTCTGGGTTCGCCACTACTTGCTGCTGGGTTCGCCGTTTGCTTCTAGGACTGCCACCGCTCTTCACGCTCTGCCAAGTTCTGCCACTCTGCGCCACTTCTTCCCACTTTGTGCCCTGATTGTAGATAGCTTCACAAACATGTCAAGCGGAATTGTTCTGAAATCGGAAAATATTTGTGGATTTTCGGATGCGCGGAGCGTTTCTTGTGGTGGTTGCGACGCAAACCACAATTACTAGGGGATGCCGTAGAAACGACTCATAGCGCTAGTCGCCGCGTTGCAGAAAAAATTCAAAAATGTTTTGTAACAGTAAACATCGGCTCGAAATTTTTTCTAACGCGACATTCCTCGCGTTCTTCTTCCCTCTTGGTTCCGTTCTTGGGGCGAGCTTGAGGCATGATTCGGACAATGGGAAGCGGTTTTGCGAGGCAGTACCGCGAATGCGTGCTGCGAGGTGGGCGGTGCGGTAGCGATGCGCCGGATGACGCGCCAACTGAGCACGCGCGCCACCCGGCGCAGATCGTCGGGCTGGACTCAGGAAAGTTGCAGGGCTTTGTTGACGTCGGTCATGATTGCGGCGGCAGTGGGCTCGGTGAGGCCGCCGGCGAGCGTGGTCGGTACGCCGCGAGCTTCGGCATCCACGCGATAAGAAATGGGGCCGAGCTTGCTGACGGCCCAATTCATGCCAGCGACGACGTTTTGCTGGCCGCTGTTGGGGTGGCCGTCGGCCACGATAATCACATCGCCGGCAGCCTGCAGCACGTGGTTGCGCACGATGACGCGATGGATGGTGTCCTTCGGAATCGTGGCGGCACCCACCTCGATGCCATTCTTCGAAACGCGGAATTTCGCGGGCGTGCGGTACAGCGTCGCTTGTTTCGAGTGCATCAGCAAGTACATCGCGCCGTAAACGAAGCCGGCGGCGACTACGCCGTAGATCAAGCCCGTCGAGAGCGCGATCAACACCAACAGGCCGCCGGGGATCGCCACCAGCAGCCACGGAGCCGGCACGGATTCTGGAGTCGTCGAGATTTCCGTCGCGTCTCCCATTTGTTGCGTTTCATATCCTGGCATGTCGTTTCTCCCCTTTCCCGCCTTCGCGGTTCGCCCTTGGTATGTGCGCAGTGGCCGTCGAGTTCCCCGTAAAACGTTGGCGCCGCCCGTTGCCAAACCATGAGGTCGCGGCGTCAGGAAGGTAGGGCGCGCAGTCCCCGGGCCGCTCGCCCCACCTTCCGGCAGCCGACATTCACTACGCTATGCGTGAAAGGGCGAAGAAAACCGTCATCGGATGCCAATTCAGCGGGACACCGCTCCTCGGCGGCGTGCCTCGCTCGTTGCGGCCGGCAATTCACAGTCAATGGCTTGGGACGTCTGCTGACGCGCGACAGCATTCCGTAACTCTCACAGCAACGCGAACATACAAATACACATATGTACCATTGCCCGCGGCGGGGCCTGTACCAATACTGAACACATCTATCTACACGGCGGGTTTTCGTGGAAGATCAAGCAAACGTCCGGATGACTGCGGCTCGCGCTTTCGTGCGCAGCCTTAATATTCTGCTGAAATTCGCCAAGATGTACGACTTCGGGCATCCGCGAACCACCACGCAGTACGAAACCGCATGGACCGAGTTGCGGACGGCGCTCGGGCCCAAAGAAGAGCAAGCCAGCCTGCTGCTGGCGGTGTCTGGCGACCAACTCCTGCTGGATGG
>Ga0208725_1000212_pt1 | contig 13428 bp, 14 predicted proteins | sample MicForSoSWNH13_O_FD_188004 | JGI IMG/M metagenome (GOLD analysis project Ga0208725, IMG submission 188004) | Forest soil microbial communities from Harvard Forest Long Term Ecological Research site in Petersham, Massachusetts, USA - MetaG HF011... | ecosystem: Environmental > Terrestrial > Soil... | reverse complement strand
CGAGCCCGCCGTGCTGGTGATGATCGAGGCGGTATGCAGGTTGCTGCCCGGCGTCATCGGCAACGCCGATTCCGCGTCCGACGACTCGTTCGGCGGCGGCTCCGGACCGATGGCCGGGCTCGTCGAGGGGCCCGCGTACACCAGGCCGCGGGTCTGGCGGGGGCGGGAAGTGCCCCCGGTGCTGCTGTCCGGCGACCACGCCGCCATTGCCCGCTGGCGCCGCGATGCCGCGCTGCGCCAGACGGCAGCGAACCGCCCGGACCTCGCCGCGAGGCTGGCCATCGGTCACGGCGGGCCAGCGGCTGGGGGGCTCGATTCGCACGATCGTGAGGTACTCTCTGAAGCTGGCTTTCCATTCAGCGGCCAAGATATGGCAGACTGAATGCGCCGCCCAGTACATGTGAGTTAGCAGGGCGTGGCCTGGCGCCTGGCGTCATGGCTCCCAGAGACCGAAGCAGCGCGTTCGCAGGCGTGCGCGTGATGAAGAACGAGGAACCGCAGCATGCACACCGCGATTGCCGAGCTCGAGCAGGCACAGATTCGATCGGACGTCCCGGCATTTCGCCCGGGTGACACGCTGAAGGTTCACGTTCGGGTCGTCGAGGGCAGCCGTTCGAGGATCCAGGTGTTCCAGGGCGTGGTGCTTCGCCGCCAGGGCGGTGGCGTCCGCGAGACCTTCACGGTCCGCAAGATCAGCTACGGCGTGGGCGTGGAGCGGACCTTCCCGGTGCACAGCCCGTCGATCGACAAGATCGAGGTCGTCACCCGCGGCCGGGTGCGCCGGGCCAAGCTCTACTACCTGCGCTCGCTGCGGGGCAAGGCGGCCCGCATCAAGGAGCGCCGCGAGCCGGCGCGCCAGGGCTAGCCGACCGCTCGGGTGGCCGGAGACGGTTCGGCCGGGGAGACGCGGGGCTCGCGGCACCGGATGCCCCGACCAGATCGCAGCAACGCGCATGCCCGGCTCGATTCGGCTGCGCGCCGGGTGCGGAAGATCCCGGAACTAGGGTCGGAGTCAGCGGTGGACGGCGGCGAAGACGACTTCAAGTACATCCTGGCCGGCTCGGACGGGTCCGACGCGGCGGACCGGGGCCCCGGGGAACGGGTCGGCGTGCCGGGGCCGGGAGTCTCGCGCACGGCAGCCAGGAACGGCGCAGGCGGCGAGGACGAAGGGCCTGATGCCCCGGCCAAGAGGCGGCCAAGGGGCCGGTCCTTCTGGCGCGAGCTGCCGGTGCTGATCGTGGTCGCCCTCGTGATCGCCCTTGTGATCAAGACCTTCGTGGTCCAGGCGTTCTTCATACCGTCGTCCTCGATGGAGAACACGCTCGACATCGGCGACAAGGTGCTCGTCAACAAGCTCGTCTACCACTTCCGCTCGATCGAGCCCGGCGACATCATCGTGTTCAACGGGGACGGCTCGTGGGAGCCTGAGCCGACGTCGGGAGCGGGGAGCTCCGACCCCCTGGTGCGGGTGTACGGCGCGACCCTGGAGCCGCTGTTCCATGCGATCGCCGGCCTGTTCGGGACATCACCGGGACAGACGGACTTCATCAAGCGCGTGATCGGTGTCCCGGGTGACCACGTCGCCTGCTGCAACGCCACCGGGGACGTGACCGTCAACGGAGTGGCCCTGCATGAGCAGTCGTACCTGTTCCCTGGCAACCCCCCGTCGATGCAGCCGTTCAGCATCACGGTGCCGTCCGGCCGCCTGTGGGTCATGGGAGACCACCGCAGCGTCTCCTGGGATTCCCGCGGGCACATGGATGATCCCGGCGGCGGGACCATACCGGAAAGCATGGTGATCGGCCGGGCATTCATGATCGTCTGGCCGCCCAGCCGGTGGCGGATCCTGCAGATTCCCTCGACGTTCAACCAGCCGGGCGTCAACGCCTCGAGCACGGCTCGCGCGGTCGGCGCCGCCGCCGCGGCCGGCCCGGCCATCGCCCCGGCGGCGCCCTATCTGCCGCTGGAAGCCGGTTTCGTCATGGCGGTCCCGCTGACCTTGGTGCAGCGGCGGCTGCGGCGCCGCAGGCCGCTGAGCGGCTTTCTGCGGCGCGGCCGCGGGCTGCTGCTGTTGCCCGCCTGGCTGCGCCCTGACGCGCTGCGCGGGCGCATGAGGCACCGCTGAGGCCATGGACAAGGCGACGGCCCGGCACCCGGGCTATACGCCGAGGCGGGATCTCGGGCTGGCCGGATACGAACGGGTGCTTGCCCGGGCCGGCCTTGCCCCGGTGGCCGGGATCGACGAGGCCGGCCGTGGGGCCTGTGCGGGCCCGCTCGTGGTGGGCGCCGTCACGCTGAACCCGCGGCGCAAGTCCGACCCGCCGGGGCTCGCCGACTCCAAGGCCCTGACCGCGGCCGCCCGCGAGGCCGCCTACGAGGAAGTCGTGGCGCGCGCCCTCGCCTGGCACGTGGTCGTGATCCCGTCCACCGACATCGACCGGCTTGGGCTGCACGTGTGCAACGTCGCCGGGATGCGGCGGGCGCTGGCCGGGCTGGCCAGCAGGCCCGGTTACGTGCTGACCGACGGGTTCCCGGTCCGTGGCCTGGCCGTCCCCGCGCTAGCCATGTGGAAGGGGGACGAGGTTGCGGCCTGCGTGGCTGCCGCATCGATCGTGGCCAAAGTGACCCGGGACCGGATCATGAGGGATCTGCACCAGGAGTACCCGCAATACGGATTTTCCCGGCATAAAGGTTATTCCACTCCAAGCCACATGGCCGCGCTGGCCGAGCACGGCCCATGCCCACAGCACCGCGCATCCTTTGCCAACGTGATCGGGGTTATGCGCGCCCGTGGCGGCGCGCCGGTGGCCGCCGCTGTGGACCCGGCCGCCGAGGACCCGGCCGCCGATGAGGAGGCGGCGCTGGCCGACATCCAGGCCTTCCCCAGCTTCGAGGCAGGGGAGCCGGCCGGGGCAGGGGCAGAATTGTCTTATGGTTGACCTCATCCGGCCCGCGCCTGCTTGGTGCGGGCCATGACCGGCGTCGCCCGGCAGCCCGGCAGTCCCGGGCGAACGCGTGCGGTCAGAACGGAGGGAGTGCATGAGCGCGGAGGATCTCGAAAAGTACGAGACGGAGATGGAACTCCAGCTCTACCGCGAGTACCGCGACGTGGTAGGGCTGTTCAGCCACGTGGTCGAGACTGAGCGCCGGTTTTACCTCACCAACCACGTCGAGCTGAACGTCCGCACCTCGGACAACGGAGAGGTGTTCTTCGAGGTCATCATGCAGGATGCCTGGGTGTGGGACATGTACCGCCCGGCGCGCTTCGTGAAGAACGTCCGGGTTGTCACGTTCAAGGATGTCAACGTGGAGGAACTCGCCAAGAGTGACCTCCAGCTGCCGGACCCCGACGACAAGCAGCAGGGATTCTCCTGACCGCGCTCGCCTGACCGTTCGCCCCGCCACCGCTGCCGCTGCGTTGAAGCACGCGGTGCCGACATTCCGCGTCCGGTCGTCCACAGTCCGCGCTGGCGTCGCGTTCCGTCCACAACGCACTTGCGCGGTCAGCGCGCGGCCCTCCGGTTCCGTCAGCGTCGGAACCGGAGGTGGTGAGATTGAACGCGAAGGATGCGCTGGGCAAGCACGGAGAGCAGCTCGCAGCGGAGTACCTGCAGCGCGCCGGGTTCCGGATCCTCGCCCGCAACTGGCGGTGCGCCGAGGGAGAGATCGACATCGTGGCCGCGGACCGGCGGGCCCTGGTTGCGGTTGAGGTGAAGACCCGGTCCGGCACCGGGTTCGGCACCCCGCTGGAGGCCGTGACACCGAAGAAGCGGAACCGGCTGCGGCGGCTGGCCGTGCAGTGGGTAGTCGCCCACGGGGTGCTGTTCGACGAGGTGCGGGTCGACGTCGTTGAGGTGCTGAAGGACGAGCGTGGCGGCTACTCGCTCGACCACATCCGGGGGGTCGGCTAGATGCCGCTGGCGCGCACCCATTCGATCGCGCTGGTGGGCGTGCAGGGCCATCCGGTCGAGATCGAGGCGGACATCGAGAACGGGCTCGTCGGTCTCATGCTGGTGGGCCTGCCCGACACGGCGCTGCGCGAGGCGCGGGACCGGATCCGGGCGGCCATCCTGAACAGCAGGGAGAAGTGGCCGAACCGCAGGATCACCGTTGGCCTGTCGCCGGCCAGCCTGCCCAAGCGCGGCAGCAGCTTCGACCTCGGCATCGCAATCGCCATCCTCGCCGCTGACGGGGTCGTCCCCCCGGCCCGGATCAGCGGTCTGATGTTCCTCGGCGAACTGGGGCTCGACGGCAGGCTGCGCCCGGTCCGTGGCGTGCTTCCCGGGGTGGCCGCCGCCGCGGCGGCCGGGTTCGGGGCTGTCGCGGTGCCTACCGAGAACGCGCCCGAGGCGTGCCTGGTGCCGGGCATGCGGGTGCTGGCGGCGCCGAGCCTGGGCGCCCTGCTCGAATGGCTCCGCTGCCAGGATCCGGTTCCCGGGAAGGACACAGTCGCTGTCTTCGAGGGCGGTGCAGCGCCGGGGCTGCCCCCCGGCCCTGGATCAGGAGCCGGAACGGGACGCGATCTGGCCGATGTGGTCGGCCAGCCGACGGCGAGGCGGGCGGCCGAAGTCTGCGCTGCAGGCGGCCACAACCTGTTCCTGGTCGGCCCGCCGGGAGTCGGCAAAACCATGCTGGCCGAGTGCCTGCCGACGATCCTTCCCCGGCTGGACATTGAGGCCGCGCTCGAGGTCAGCGCGATCCACTCGGTCGCGGGTACGCTACCGTCCGGCTGCCCGCTGCTGACCGAGCCGCCATTCTGCGCGCCGCACCACACCTCGACCAGGGCGGCGATCGTGGGCGGCGGCACAGGTGCCTTGCATATGGGTGCTGCTTCGCTTGCTCACCATGGCTGTCTATTCCTTGATGAGGCTCCGGAGTTCTCAGCGGACGTACTTGATGCACTCCGTCAGCCGCTGGAGTCTGGAGAGATAGTGCTGGCCCGCTGCGGCTTGTCGGCCCGTTTCCCCGCAAAGTTCATGTTGGTGCTGGCCGCTAACCCGTGCCCGTGCGCCAGCGCCGCGACCACTGCCGCGGCGTGTTCCTGCACGCCGCTGACCCGCCGCAGGTACCTGGCCCGGCTGTCCGGGCCACTGCTGGACCGGGTGGACGTGAAGGCCGAGTTCCTGCCGGTCGGCAGGGCCGAGCTGCTGAGCGACCGGAAATTTACCGAGCCGAGCTCGGTGGTGGCCGAGCGCGTGGCGGCGGCCAGGCAGCGGATGGCGCACCGGCTGCGCGGCTCTGGCTGGCGGCTGAACGCGGAGATACCCGGCAGCGAGCTGCGGCGGCGTTACGCCCCGGCGCCCGGCGCGCTCGTGCCGCTGGAACGGGCGATGGACCTGGGTGAGATCAGCGCCCGCGGGGTCGACCGGGTCATCCGGCTGTCCTGGACCGTTGCGGACCTGTGCGGCGTTCCGCGGCCCACAGTGACCGAGATCAGCTATGCGCTGGGCCTGTGGCTGGGCGTCATGACCCAGTGAGGCGGGAGGTGAGCTCGGTCACGATTTCCGCCGCTGACTGCGACTGTCTCGCGAGGGCAACGCCCTGTCCGGCCCACATCGAGAGTGCTTCGATCTCGCCGGTCGTTCCGACCATCGGTGGCGCTGGCTCGTAGCGGACGATTGCCTCGCCGGAGCCGAAGTGCGCGATCACGTCGCCGTATCCTGGCCGCTGGTCGTCTGGGGGCCGGCCCGCGGCATCCCACGCCCTGGCTGTCGAGTTGCGGAGCGCGCGGTGGGGGGAGTCGGGCCACCCCACGTCATAGAGGTTGGGGTACCACTGCGCATCGGTCTCGGCCGCGGCTATCAGCCGGCGCCGGTAGTCCTCGTGGATCGGCATTTCCTCGGCCAGCAGAAACCGTGTGCCCACCCAGGCGGCCTGGGCGCCCAGGGCGAATACCGCGGCGACGCCGCGGGCATCACCGATCCCGCCAGCCGCGATGACCGGCACCGGCGTCACCGCGTCCACCACGGCGGGCACCAAGGGCAGTGTCGCGACGGTTCCGCTCACGTGCCCGCCGGCTTCCCAGCCCTGCGCGACGATCACGTCCACGCCGGACGCGACCGCCCGGCGTGCTTCCTCGGCGCTGCCGACCGTGTGCATGACGACTCCCCCGGCGTCGTGCACCGGCTGGACGTAGCCGCTGGGATCCCCCAGCATGAACGAGACGATCCGCAGGCCGGCATCGAGGGCCTGGTCGAGGGGACCGTGGTGATCTTCGGTAAGAACGAAGTTGCCGCCGAATGGCCGCTCCGTCAGCGCCGCTATCTCCCGGACGACGGATGCGGTGTCGGCCGACCACGTGAGCGTCACCATGCCGAGCGCGCCGGCATTCGACACCGCTGCGGCCAGCCGAGGAATCGCAACCATGGGTGCCAAGACGATCGGTTGCTCAATCCCGAGCATCTCGCATACTGGCGATTTCACTGCCTGCGCCCCTCCACGATCTTTGCTGGCCGCCAGGTGGGCCTGCCTCGTGTATCTAGCCGCGGCTTAGCCAAGCGCCGCAAAAGCAATCACTGCTCTGTCACGTATACGACGTCGGCGTCGCCCCGGGAGACCGCCGGTCCCAGCCGTGAAACTTCGAGTAGTCCTTCGCATCCCAGGCTTCGCGGAGCCCCGGGGTGCTCAGATCCCAGTCCGGGCGGATCTCCTTCGTGGCGGCACGCAGGTCATGCCACAGGTCATAAAACGACGGGCGACCCCAGAACCAGTAGCCGTTATAGACACTGTGGATGACCAGTCCGGGCTTGAGTACGAGCGTGTGCGGGATCATGGGGTTGTGCTCGGGGTCGGTGTACTCCTGGATGTCCAGGTCCTGCTGGACGGTCCGCCCCGGATCGGACAGGAAGGGCCACTGGGCGCCGACCGCGGCGCGGAACTCTTGCAGGGTGTGATGGTCGTCGGTGGCGATAGTTGCCATCTGGGTGTAGGCCACCGCGATCTTCGGGTAGTTGGCCGCCAGCTCCAGGTGCTGCTGGTGCTCCTTGGGGCAGTAGTTGCCGCGGGCCAGGGTGAGGATCAGCGGATCGCGGCCCTGAAGGTCACTGAGCGCGCGCACCGTGCCGGTGTGGTCCGGGAGAGCGTAATCGGGGAAGGTGCCGCCAGGTCTGATGTCAGGACGCATGTGATGACTGCCTCTCACGGCCTCGAGTGCCCAACCTGCATGCTGGCATTGTCAACTGGGTCAGGACAACGCCGTTGTACCCACGAGCACCATACCGACACCAGAAGGAACCGAACTGGCACGGGCCGGGGGCTCGCGGCAGCGGGGGGTCAGCCGGATGGCTCAGCTGGGATCGGCTCTGCCAGTGACGCCCGCCAGGGCGCAGCTGGGAACGGGTCAGCGAAGTACTGCGTCTCATGCGCGACGAAGCCGCGGGCGAATTCCATGATGCTCACCGAATCGGTCGGCTTGCCGTCGTAGGTGATCACGCATTCACTGATCCACAGATCCCCTCGACCGCTGATCCGGCGGACGGTAAAGTGCCGCTCCGCCGGGTGGCCGCCGCGTTGCGCCTTGATCTTTGCGCGGCCACGGAAGCGCTCGCCGGATTGCGGATAATCCAGAATCGCATCGTCGGCGTAGATCGCATGCTCAGTGTCTGAGTCGCCGCGCTCGGATGCAGCCCAATGCTCCTCGATCCTTGCCCGTGTCTCAGTGTCACTGTCCACTGTCACTCTCCTCGCCCTAGCCGGACCAGCGGCCCATGTATACCCGTAAGCGGCGCGAAGGGCACGCCACGAGCGGCCGTCGTGGCGGCCTGCTCCTGGCCGCCTGAGAGAATGATCGCCTGGCGGCGCTACCGGGGGTGACCATGGACCGGCAGGCCGGCAGCCTGCTCTCGGTGAACGTCGGCCTGCCGCGCGATGTGAGCTGGCAAGGCCGCAGCGTGCACACTGCAGTGTGGAAGCGGCCGGTCGACGGCCCGCGGCTGGCCCGGCGGCTGAACGTCGATGGCGACGGCCAGGGTGACCTGGCCGGCCACGGCGGCGAGCAGCGCGCCGTGTTCGTGTACCAGATCGAGGCGTACCAGTACTGGCAGCAGCAGCTAGGGCGGGACGACTTCGAGTACGGCCAGTTCGGCGAGAACTTCACCGTACGCGGGCTGGCCGACGACGAGGTCTGCATCGGCGATCGGTACCAGATCGGCGAGGCGCTCTTCGAGGTGACGCAGCCGAGGGTGACCTGCTTCCGGGTCGGCATCCGGATGAATGACGCCCGGATCCCGGCGCTGCTGGTCTCGCATCACCGGCCCGGTTTTTACTTCAGGGTGCTGCGCGAGGGTGCGGTCCGGGCGGGAGACGAGATCGTCCGGGTGGCCCGCGGCCCGCAGGCCATGACCGTGGCCGATATAGACGCGCTGCTATACCTGCCCGGCCACCCGGCGCAGCAGGTGCGCAGGGCGCTGACGATCCCGGCGCTGTCGGAGGGCTGGAAGGCGTCGTTCCGCGAGCTGGCCAGCCAGCCAGACGGGGGCCAGGGCGCGGGCAACGCCGGGCTGGCCGACGTAAGCCCGCCGCCCGCCTGGCCGGGGTTCCGCCCGCTGGCGGTGACGGCGATCGAGCCGGAGAGCCGGTCGGTGATCTCGCTGCGGCTGGCCGACCCGGCCGGGGCGGCGCTCCCAGCCGCCCGTCCCGGTCAGTTCCTGACCGTCCGGCTGCAGCCGCAGCCGGGCCAGCCGCCGCTGCTGCGCAGCTACTCGCTGTCCGGACCGCCGGATGCCGGGTCCTACCGGATCAGCGTGAAGCGTGAGCAGCACGGCGTAGCCAGCCAGTTCGTGCATGACCACGTGCGGTCCGGTGACCAGCTCGCGGTCGCCGCGCCGCGCGGCACCTTCATCCTGCGGCCGGGCCCGGCACCGGTGCTGCTGATCAGCGCGGGCGTAGGCGCCACGCCGGTGCTGGCGATGCTGTACGCGCTGGCCGACGCGGGGTCCGGCCGCGAGGTGTGGTGGCTGCACGGCGCGCGCAACCGGGCCGAGGAACCGTTCGCGGCCGAGGCGAGGTCGCTGCTGGCCAAGCTGCCGCTCGCGCACCTGCACGTCTGCTACAGCCAGCCGGGCGCTGACGACGTGCTCGGCCGCGACTACCAGTCGGCAGGCCGGCTGTCGGCGGCAGTGCTGGCAGAGCTGGATCTGCCGCGCGAGGCGGAAGCCTATATCTGCGGGCCAGCCGGATTCATGACCGACGTGGCGGCCGCGCTGGCCAAGCTCGGTCTCGGCGGCGGCCAGATCATGACCGAGATCTTCGGCGCGCGGCCGGCGCTGACGCCCGGCATTGCGGCGGCGGCCGCGGTGCCGCCGCACCAGCCGTCCGGGCCGACGGGCACCGGCCCGGAGGTCGCGTTCGCACGAAGCGGCCTGACCGCCCGCTGGGACCAGCGATACGCGAGCCTGCTGGAGCTTGCCGAAGCCTGCGACGTGCCGGTGCGCTGGTCCTGCCGGGCGGGCGTGTGCCATACCTGCGAGTCCGGCCTGGTATCAGGGAAGGTCGGCTACGCGCCTGACCCGGTCGACGATCCGGCCGACGGTGACGTGCTGATCTGCTGCTCGCAGCCGCGCGGCGACGTCGCACTCGATCTGTGAGAACGGCTGGGCCGTTGCGGCTTCACCCGATGCCGAAACCGCCCCGCCGCACGCCGTCGATGAACGCCCGCCATTCGCCCGCCCTGACGACGAGGGACGGCCCGTCGGGGTCCTTGGAATCCCGGACGGCCACGACGCCGGGCAGGTTGCGGGCAACCTCCACGCACTGGCCGCCGTTGCCGCCGCTGTAGCTGCTCTTGCGCCAGGCGGCACGGGACAGGTCCACACCCCGGGAGGTCAACCCGCACCTCTTTCTGCGTCAGGTGATGCGAACTCGGCCGCCACCCCCGCGATGAGGTCGATCGAAGCCGCGGTGCCGAGCGCTTCGGCGCGCAAGTGGTCAAAAACCACTGTATAGCGCCTGACTTCCTCCCCGGCCTCCAGGAACAGGCTGCCGGTGAGGTGTTCGGTGTAGACGACGGTCGGATCGGCGGCGTCCGGGAACTCCAGGATGGTGAAAGGGCTGATCGGCTGCACGTGAGCCGCGGTGGTGAATGGCAGGACCTGCAGCGTGACATTGGAGCGCTCGGCAACGTCGACGAGGCGCCGAAGCTGGGACCGCATGACCGCGGGTCCGCCGACCTGGACCCGGACGACGCTCTCGGTCAGGACCAGCCAGAGGTCAGGCGGGCGGGGCTGGCTGAGGATGGCCTGGCGTTCCATGCGCAGGGCTACCTGCCGGTCGATGTCGTCCACACTGCCCGGGTAGGGCGCGGCGCGGAGCACGGCCCTGGCATAGTCCTCGGTCTGCAGCAGGCCCGGTATCACCATGGACTGGAAGTCGCGGAACCGTACGGCCGCGGCCTCCAGCCCGACATACGCCTCGAACCAGGTCGGCACGGCCCGGCCGTATGTGTGCCACCAGCCCTTCTGGCGAGCCTCGCGGGCCAGCTGGACCAGCAGGTCGGCCTCGTCGCCGGTGACCCCGTAGATCTCGAGTAACTCGCGAACGTCGCCGGGCCTGATGCTGATCCGGCCGGTCTCGATCCGGCTGACCCGGGTGCCGGAGCAATCCAGGCGATGCCCAACGTCCTCGCAGGTCAGGTCGGCTTGCTCACGAAGGCGGCGAAGCTCGATACCCAGTCGCTTGCGCCGGACGGTCGGGCTTGGGCTGGCGGCCATGATGCCTCCGATAGTGGCGCAACCGCGCTGGTCGCTATTTTTCGCATCATACGGATACGTATCTTGCGAGTACGCATGATGCTGGTGCATGCTTTAGCGCATGATACCGGCACGAATCGTACGTGAACGGGTCGCTGAATGTGCTGCCGCACCCGCACGTGGCTGACGGACCGCGTCGGGGTAGTGCCTGGCCGCTGGAGAGTTACCTGGAACTGGGCGCCTACCCCACGGCCGTGCCGTGCGCCCGGCTGCACGCCCGGCTGGTAGTCACGGAGTGGGGACTTGGTTCTCTCGCCGACGCAGCCGAGCTCGTCGTGTCAGAGCTGGTGACCAACGCGGTACGGGCGGCCTACGGTCTAACGCGCAGCACGTACGAGGGACGGCGGCAGCCGGGACTGCCACCCGTACGGCTGTGGCTGCAGTCCGACCATCAGTGCCTGATCGTCATGGTCTGGGATGGGAACGACCGGATGCCGCAGCGCGCGGATCCGGACTCGGAGTCTCAGCGCGGGAGGGGGCTGTGGCTGGTCGAGGCCCGCAGCGACGAGTGGGGGGCGTTCAAGCGTGAGCATGCCAGCGGAAAGGTGGTCTGGGCGAGGATCGTGCACGGCTGAGCTTCGCGGCCGCACGACCAGCACACCTGAAGGTGCTCCCCGCTTCGGCTGAAATCAGGCCCGGGCAGGGTTCGCTGTAACATATGTCCTCCCATCGTGACCGCGCACGGAGTAGTGGTGCACGACATTGACCTGCCAACCGACAGCCCCGGCCCGTCTCAGGGCCCGGGGCAGCAGCCGGGTACCGGCGGGGAGCATCCTGTGCCCGGGCGGGCGGCCGCGTTGTGGCGCGCCTGGGCAGGCTGGTTCGCGGCCTTCCTGCTGATCGGGGTCGGCTGGACGCTGGTGACACCGCTCAACCAGGCCCCCGACGAGCTAGACCACGTCTACCGCGCCGCAGCGGTAGTCCACGGCGAGGTCTTCCCGCACATCGGCGCGTATATCTACGGCACCGGGGGGATCGCGAACGTCCCGACAGGCCTCATGCGGGCGGTCATTTCCGCCCCGTGCACCCGGCTGCAGGGACCCGGAGGCTGCTCGTTCGCGTCGGCCCCGCGGGGCGAGGTCACGGTGGTCACCGGCGAAGGCAGGATGTTCCCGTTCTACTACGCGCTGGTCGGCTGGCCGTCACTGTTGTCTCCCGACCGCGCCGGCTGGTACCTCATGCGGCTGGACAACGCCGTCTTGTGCGCGCTGATCCTGGCGACCGCCGCTGTCGTGGTGATGTCGCTGCCGAGGCGGCCGCTGGTGCTGGCCGCCGTGATGCTCGTGGGGCTGGTCCCCGGGGCGCTCACGGTGACCGGGGCCGTCAACTCGAGCGGGCTGGAAGTGAGCGCGGCGCTGTGCTTCTGGGCGGTGCTGCTCGCGCTGATCAACGATAATTCCGCGCTGAGCCGGCGGCTTCTGGTCTGCCTGGCAGTGGCGGCCGCCGTCGTTCTGAGCCTGACCCGTGAATATGACTGGCTGTGGGCGATACTGGCGATGGTCCTGGCACTTGCCACGGCGGGCCGGGAGCAGCGACGCTCGTTCCTGCGCTCGGGCGTGGCCCGCGTGATCCTGCTCGTCCTCGCCGTGTCGGCGGTCGTGACCGAGATCTGGTCGGTGACCTTCAAGGCCTACGTGGTCTATCCCGTGCAGTCGCTGCCGCTGGGCCTGGCCGGTGCGGCACGCACCAGCCTGGCGGGCACGCCGAAGATGCTCGCGGAGACGCTCGGGGACCTGGCTGTCTTGCCGCCTGTGTTGGCGGACGTGTGCTGGGTGCTGGCGGTGGCCGCGGTGGTGGTGATCGGCTTCGCCTCCAGCAGGCGGGCGGGCCTGCTGGTCGTTGCAGGCGTGGCGCTGGTCGTCGCCATACCGTTCGTGATCACCGTGGGCGGCTACCTGCATCCGTCGCTCGGCTGGTGGGAGGGGCGCTACACGTTGCCGCTCGCGGTCGGCGTCCCGTTGCTCGCCGTCGCCAGGGGCCGTCCCGGGCAGCCCGAGCGCAGAGTTGTCATCCTGCTGGCCTGGGTCATCCTGCCCGCCGTGCTCGTGGGCCAGGTGGCCGTCTACTGGCACGCCTATACGAACTGGCTGGCCAGACCTATCGCGCATCCGCCCCATCTGGACACGGCGCTGGGCACCGGACTACTTGCCCTGGGCGCACTGGGTGTCCTGGCCAGCATCGCGTGGGCTGAATACCGGGCCCTGGCCACAAGCACCAGGACGCATGGCTAGCGACAGGGGCTCCTCCGCGGGATCTGCAACACGCGCGGGTGAGCAGGCCGATCTCCAGGATCTCAGGGCTGGCCCGACCGGCTGATGGCACGGGTCCGGGGACGCTCACGCGAGCGTCCCCCGGGAACCTATGGCCTGACTCCAAGGCGACGCGCCCGGCGTGTTGTGATCGTCCAGGCGCTGGTGGGTAGAGCTGGATTGTGGCGCCTGGCATACCTGGCAGGTCGTACTATCGTGGCGCGTTCTGTCTCAGCGAGGGAGTCCTGGAAGAGTGAGTGGTGATGGTCTGGGCGGCCCTCGGATCGGCATCCTGGTGGTTGCTTATAACGCGGAGTCGACGCTGACGGCGACTTTGGACCGGGTCCCGGCTGACTTCCGGGAGCGGATCGCCGAGGTGATCGTGCTCGACGATGCCAGCCACGACAACACAGTCGCCCAGGGACAGGCCTGGG
>Ga0208725_1000211_pt1 | contig 13442 bp, 9 predicted proteins | sample MicForSoSWNH13_O_FD_188004 | JGI IMG/M metagenome (GOLD analysis project Ga0208725, IMG submission 188004) | Forest soil microbial communities from Harvard Forest Long Term Ecological Research site in Petersham, Massachusetts, USA - MetaG HF011... | ecosystem: Environmental > Terrestrial > Soil >... | reverse complement strand
CAGACGGTGGCCGCGCTGGTGAAGTCCACCGAAGTCATGATCGTCCGCGTGTAAATTCCCGATTTTTCCTGCATGATCCCCGTTCCCGCCGGCCCGCTGCGTGCGCTACCGTACACAAAGCCCCGCTGCAGCTAATCACACTGAATCGTTTTGACATCTCTATATGATTCATATAGATTCGTACGCCGTCGTCATTGTTCGTACGGCCACTGCATCTACGCAACTGTAAACGCAAGGAGATCCTGTGAGATCCCGAACAATCGCTTTGATAGCTTTGTCTCTGTTTTTCGTGGTGCCGCCGGCCGCGCGCGCCCAATCGAGCGCGCGCCTTTCCGTTGCCGCAACGAATCCAAGCGGCGCGAGCCTTTCCGGCGTGGTGACGAGCCAAACCGGCGCAGCCCTGCGCGATGTCACGGTGACCATCAAAAACCTGGACACGCGCGAAACGCGCACAATCCCTACCGATGCCGGGGGGCGCTATCAGACGTCCGGCCTGCCCGCGGGACGCTTCGAGATTCGAGCGACGAAATCCGGGTTCGGCGCGGAAACGCGAGCGGGAATCAGCTTGGCGGCTGATCAGGGCGCCACTGTTGACATTCAAATGCAGCGGAAGGGTCCCGACCCCTGCACGAACGGCCACGAATTCGCGACCACCGACTGCGCGCTTACTTGGCACGGCATCACGCTGTACGGCGCGTATGACGTCGGCGTTGGCTGGGTGAGCCACGGTTTGCCGGTGAACGGCTATAACTACGAAGGCGAATCTCTGGTCAATCGCAACGGCTTTCAATCTCGATTCCTCGTCGCACCGAACAACCTGCAGCAGACGGGTTTCGGCATCCGGGGCAAGGAAGAGTTTGCGCCTGGCTGGTCCATTGTGTTCAACGCTTCCACTGGCATCAATCCACAGTCCGGCCTGCTGGCCAACGCGCCAGCCACCGACGTCGTCAACAACGGCCTGCCCAGAGCCAGCTATTCGGAAGCCATTGACGGCGCACGCGCCGGCCAACCCTTCAATGACGAATATTACGGAGGTATATCGTCCGAGAAATTCGGCACGTTGACTTTCGGCCGGCAGCGCGCTCTTGGCACCGACGCGATGCTCCAGTACGATCCGGCCGGAGGCGCCTATGCCTTTTCGTACATCGGGTACAACGGCACGATGGCGGGCGGCGGCGACACCGACGACAGCCGTTGGGACGACGCGATGAAGTATCGCATCACAATTGGGCCAGTGCATTTCGGCGCGATGTATAAATTCGCGAATGGTTCGGGCGGCTGCTTCACGTCCGCCGTCGTGTGGAGTGCTACCACCTGCACGCCGGTAAGGCCACACAACAACGCCTGGGGATTCGACCTCGGCGGGCAGCACGGCAAGTTATTCGCTGACGTCGTCTTCCAGCATTACAACGAGGCGGTCAGCGTATTGAACCCGTTGCTCGGGCCGCAGAGTCTGAGCGCGCCGTATCAATCCACCACGGACAGCATCAATACAAACCCGATCGACTTGACCAGCTCGCCCAATCTGATTGATCCGAACGGCACGGTGTATGGCATCGTGACGGACAACAACGCCATCATGGTCGCAGCCAAATATATCTGGGACCCATTCAAGTTTTTTGCCGGCTACGAATACATCTGGCAGAACAACCCGGCGCAACCGCTGGGCGTCGGCGCCACGGACCAGGGCGGCTACATCATGAGCGGGGTGGAAGACAACAATCTTGATTCCGAGAAGTTGCTGAATATTTGGTGGACCGGCGCGAAATACACTTTCCGCGAGAAAACCGACGTCACCGTGGCCTGGTATCAACAGCGGCAGAACGACTTCCGTGTTCCGCAGACCTGTAATGCCGCAGCCGGTTTCCGCAGTTCCTGCGCGGGCACGCTGGACGAGGTGTCGCTCTATGCGGATTATCACTTCACCAAACGTATGGACGGTTACGTTGGAGTAGCCTATTCCGTCGTGACCGGCGGTCTGGCCATCGCCATCCCGCACGGTCCCGGCGTGCCCTATCTCTTCCCGACCAACGTTGCTCCAACGATCGGTGTTCGTTTCGCCTTCTGATCGTTTCCGGAGTGGGTTCCATCAGGAGCGCGGTTCCGGTCGCAGTAGTCGCATTCGGGTTGAATGTCGCGCCCCAGTTCAGCCGCACAGTCGTGTCTTGGGTTGCGGCGGCTTGGCGCCGCTTTTCGTGGCCGAAGCTTGCTTCGGCATTTGCTGCACCATGCAACCCGTCGGCGCACCCACCTACTTCCCCGCGCGCGGACCCCGATGCTACAATCTGACAGTCGCATAAAGACGCTGGGTGATCTACCGGCGCTCGCGGTAAACTTTTTCGCTCTTCAACGGCGGTATGGTGCAGGGGTCAGCACGTCAGGTTCTCAACCTGAAAACCCGGGTTCGATTCCCGGTACCGCTACCAAACTCTCTCGCTTGATTTCTTCCGCATCTCACGCCAGGAAAAATCGCGTGCATCGCGCTAAATCGCCAAGCGCCGACTTCTGCTCGATAATCCCGAATCCTGTTTCACGCTCGCGCCATCTGTTATCGTTACTTCATGCCACCAATCAAAAATTTGGAATGTTCCCGCTGCCAGGCCATACTTTCTGGCGCGACGCCCCAGACCCTCTGCCCCAAATGCAAAGGTTCTCTGTACGTCCGTTACGATCTGCAACCGTTGCGCGGAATCGCCGCACGCGACGCCATCGCCAGCGATGCCGCTAAGTCTCCCTGGCCCGGCATGTGGCGCTATCGTTCCGTTCTTCCCGACGCGCGCCCTGTCACTCTCGGCGAGGGCTGGACTCCGATGCTCCCCAGCCGCCGCCATCCCAACGCATTCCTGAAAGAAGAAGGCGCAAATCCCACTGGCTCGTTCAAAGCCCGCGGCCTTGCGCTGGCCGTCACCATGGCGCGGCATTACGGCCTGCGCGCGCTCGCCGTTCCTTCAGCGGGCAATGCCGCCGGGGCGTTAGCTGCCTACGCCGCTGCTGCCGGCATCTCCGCCTACATTTTTATGCCGCGCGACGTTCCTTTCGCGAACTACGTCGAAGCCATCACCTATGGCGCAAACGTCACACTGGTTGACGGCCTCATCTCCGATTGCGGCCGCATCGTCGCCGAACGCAGCAAGTCCGAAGGCTGGTTCGACATTTCCACGTTGAAGGAACCGTTCCGCGTGGAAGGAAAAAAGACCATGGGCTACGAACTGGTCGAGCAACTCGGCTGGGAATATCCCGACGCGGTTTTTTATCCCACGGGCGGCGGCGTGGGCCTCATCGGCATGTGGAAAGCATTCGCCGAGCTCGAAGAACTCGGCTGGGTGAAACCAGGGAAGCGTCCGCGCATGATTGCCGTGCAATCCTCCGGCTGCGCACCCGTCGCCAAGGCATTCGACCAGGGAGCGACCGCGAGCGAAATGTGGACCAACGCCGCCACCTTCGCCTCCGGCCTCCGCGTCCCCAAACCCTACGGCGATTCCATCATGCTCGAAATTTTGCGCGAGTCCGGCGGCGTCGCCCTGGCAATTCCAGACGCGGAGATTCTCGCCTCGCTGCAAGACTGGGCGAAAAACGAAGGACTCTTCTTATCTCCCGAAGGCGCCGCAGCTACAGCTGCCTACGATCGCCTGCTCGCCTCCGGTTACCTCAAGCCGAGCGATCGCGTAGTTCTCTTCAACACCGGCGCCGGGCTGAAATACACCGACGTAACCGCCGAAGCCATGCATCTGGAACGTCCTACGAGTCGTGCATAAGCAGACATCGTCCTGCGCCGCGCCAGTTGCGCCACCCATCCCCCGCGAGTATGCTGGATTCGTCCATTGAAGAAAGAGCCCACCAGCCCAATGCAAAAACCGCGTCTCTGGTTTCCGTTTCTAGTCGTCCTCGCGCTTGCCGCCTTCCCACTCGGCGCGTTTACATCCAGCCCAGCCGCGAACGTGGTCCTCAACACCATGCAACAGGAATTGCAGCGCGCCACAAAAGCCCTGGCCAAAACCGACCCTGCACCTTATTACCTGAGCTACGCAGTCACCGACACGGATGAAACCGCCGTCGCAGCTTCCAACGGCAGCGTGATCTATTCCGCCAGCGTGGATCGTCGCCAGGCTGACGTCATGATGCGCGTCGGCACCGTCGCGCTCGACAACACGCACAGCCAAAGCCGCGGTTCTGGCATCACTTCCGGCCTGCTCCCGCTGAATGACGACTCCAGCGCCATCGCCCGCGTCCTCTGGCAACTTACCGATCGTGAATACGAGCAAGCCTCCGCCGCATTCCTGAAAGTCAAAACCAGCAATGCAGTGCGCTCCGAGGAAGAAGACAAGTCCCCCGATTTCTCCAGCGAAGCGCCGCAGGATCATCTGAATCTTGCTCCCTTGCGTGCTCCGTCAGATCAGAAAGAATGGGAAGCGCGCACCCGGACAATTTCGGCCGGCTTCCTGAAATATCCCGAGGTCTATTCCTCCTACGTTTCATTCAACGTTTCCGCCGATCGCTCTTATTTGGCCACCAGCGAAGGCACCGCGCTAATTCGTCCGGGCGCTATCGCGCGCCTGGTGATTCAAGCGGAAACGCGCGCCGACGATGGCATGGAACTAATGCGCGTCGAGTCGTTTCAAGCAGCGAGCGCCAGCCAACTGCCTTCTGATGCAGAACTCGCCGTAAAAGTGGACAAGATTGCCACGGACTTGAAAGCATTGCGCGCAGCGCCGTCCGCCGATCCTTACGCCGGTCCCGCGATGCTTTCCGGCCGCGCCGCCGCCGTCTTCTTCCATGAAGTTCTGGGCCACCGCCTGGAAGGCCATCGCCAGCGCGATGAAAACGAAGGCCAGACCTTCACCAAGAAAGTGAATCAGCTTGTGCTGCCCGCCTTCCTTAGCGTCGCCGACGATCCCACCATGAAAGAACTCAACGGCGTGCAGCTCGCCGGACACTACGATTTTGACGACGAAGGTGTGCCCGCCGCGCGCGTCGTCGCCGTTGACAATGGCGTGCTGAAAAATTTTCTGATGTCCCGCATGCCCATCAAAAATTTCAGTCAGTCCAACGGGCACGGCCGCCGCCAGCCGGGCCTGATGCCCACCGGACGGCAGGGAAATCTGATCGTCACTTCCACCAACACCGTGAAAGATGCCGAGCTGCGCGAGAAATTCATCGCCGAAATCAAAAAGCAGGGAAAACCCTACGGCCTGTACTTCGATGATATCCAGGGCGGATTCACCCTCACCGGGCGCGCCTCGCCGCAAGCATTTCAAGTAATTCCCGTGATGGTCTATCGCGTGTACGCCGACGGCCGCCCCGACGAACTGGTCCGCGGCGTGGACATCGTCGGCACGCCGCTGCTTTCGCTGAACAATATCGTGCTCACCGGCGACACGCTGCAAGTCTTCAACGGAATCTGCGGCGCCGAATCCGGGCAGGTTCCCGTGGCCGCCGCCGCTCCCGCAATGCTCTTCACTGAAATTGAAGTGCAGAAACGCCGTCGCGGCTCAGAACGGCCGCCGGTCCTGCCGCCGCCCGGATTTGAATCTACTGCATCCGCCGCGCCGCCCGCGAATGCTGGCAAAGTCGCCGCGCCCGGAGCAAAGCCATGAGCGCTGTGACGCCAACTCAGGTTCGCGCGGTCATCACCGAGTCACCGCTGCGCCGCTCCACGCTCACACCCGCATTGCTACTCGCGCTTTTCTTTGCCGGTGCTGTTCAGGCCACCGAAGGCCAACAAAAATCTTCCGCGCCTGCAGTCGCCGCGCCGGCTGCTCCATCCGGTGCGGTTCAGTCCGATCCTTTACTCAAAGCCATGCGCGAAGAGCTGGACCGCTCCAAATCCCAGCTCAAAATGGACAATGTCCCCGCGCCGTATTACATCGAATACCGTCTTTCCGACGTGGAAGAGTTTAGTGCCGAAGCTGCGTTCGGCGCCCTCCGTCAGGATCAACGCGTCCATGCGCGCAGCTTGCGCGTCGTGGTCCGTGTCGGTGATTACAAGCAGGACAGCTACTACGGCCCCGGCACCGGCATCGCGAATATCGCCCCGCGCGACGACGACCCCGTGGCCCTCCGCCGCGAATTGTGGCTCGCCACCGATCGCGCCTACAAAATGGCCAGCGAAGCCCTCGCGTCCAAGAAAGCGGTTCTCAGCCAGTACACCGCCGATCAACCTTTTGACGATTTTGCGCGCGTTCCCGCGGTGGAATCCCTCGGCCCCATCGCCAAGCTCGATTTCTCGCCCGCGCCCTGGAAGGAAACGCTCGAAAAAGTCACCAATCTCTATCGCACCGATGCGAAAATCCAGTCCCTGTCCGCGTATCTCAGATTTCGCGCGGTAAACGATTTTTTCGTCAACACCGAAGGCACCAGCACCCGGCAGGGTTACACCATTTATTCCCTCAATCTTTCCGCCGAAACGCAGGCAGACGACGGCATGGAGCTCGGCCGCTCACCCTTTTATGTCGGCTCGACCGCCGCCGAATTGCCTTCACAGGAAAAGCTCGTCGCGGACACCACGAAGATGCTCACGACCCTGAAAGCTCTCCGCGAAGCGCCCATGGTCGAAGAGGATTATCGCGGTCCGGTTCTTTTTTCGAACGACGCCGCCAGCGATATTCTCGACGGCATGATCGGTGCAAACATTCTGGGCATCCGGCCCAAACCCGGCGACTCCGCGCGCACCACCGGAGAGTTTTCCTCGAATTACAAAGGCCGCGTTCTGCCCACTTTCCTCACGGTAGTGGACGACCCAACCATGAAATCGTTCGACGGCAAATCCTTAATCGGAAGTTACCAGTTTGACGAAGAAGGCGTTCGCGTGGTCCCGCTTCCCGTCATCAAAGATGGCATCCTCGTCGAATATCTTCTCGGACGCATGCCCATTCGCGATTTTGCCGATTCCAATGGCCACGGCCGCGCCGCCCCGGGCCAGGCGCCCTCGCCGAACATCGGCACGCTGATCCTTCAGCCTAAGGAATCGAGCTCGCCCGAAGAGCTAAAAAAGAAATTGATCGCGATGTGTAAAGACGAAGGCAAACCCTACGGCTACTACGCGGAGACTCTGGTTGGATACAACCCGCGCCTGCTCTATCGCGTGTACGTCAGCGACGGCCACGAAGAACTCGTGCGCGGCGCCGTCTTCAACGAACTCGATAGCCGCACGCTGCGCAGCAATCTAGTCGCCGCCGGCAACGACCCGCTGGTAAGCAACCGCGAAGGCGGCGTTCCCACCACCGTAATCAGCCCCTCGATCCTGTTCGACGAACTAGAAGTAAAACGCACCGACAAGAAAAACGCCAAACTCCCCGAATATCCCCCGCCCGACCTGGCCGGGCACTGATCGCATGTTGCAGTTGCTTGATCCGCGCTAGCGCTTCGGAAAGTCCACCCGAACCCCTACCCGTGCCGCAATCGGCAACCCCAGCTGCAACACCGGCGTCGCCGCCGTGTAATACGTAGCGTTCAACAGATTCTCCGCCGCCGCGTAAACTTCCACGCCCGCCCCAACCCGCCGCGAAACCATCGCATCCAAAACAAAAAAGCTTCCCAACGGAAACTGGTTCTGATCGTCATCAAACGCATTTCCAATCGCCCGGCCTGTTACCTCTACCGTCACAATCTTTGGATTCGAATACCGCGCCTGAAACGTAAACGAATTGTGCGGCACCTGCGCCACCCACAATCCCACCAGCGCCGTATTCGCCGGAAAAGAACTCACCTTCGAATCCACAAACTGGTACCCGGCCGAAATTGTGAAGTCGCGCACGATGCTAGCCGTAACGCCGAACTCAACCCCCGGCGCATTAATCCGCCCCAGGTTTTGCCGTTGCCGCGTGATCAAAGTGGGCGTCGTACTCAGGGTCACATTCGCCACTGGATCCACAATCTGGTTGTAGAAAACCGTCCCGTGCGCCTGCAGCTTCCCGTTGAACCCCGTCACCGCCACTCCCGCATCCCCGCCCGACAAGTGCTCCGCAACCAGAAATGGATTGTCCTCCGTGAAAGTGTTCCCCTGCCGGAACGACCGGTACAATTCATTCAACGAAGGCGCGCGAAATGCCCGGTACGCCGACGCATTCCACGACACGTGCGAATTAATCTGGTTGCGCAGCGTCAATCGCGGACTGAAAGCATTCTGCGAACGGCCCGGGAAAATCGTGTCGGTGGGAGCTCCCGGCGGCGCAACCGGCACGCGCAAAGTCGCCGCGTCGAAATTACTCCAAACATCCACGCGCCCGCTCGCGGAAAGAAACCACCGCGGCGCGATTTGAATCAAATCCTCGCCGAATATCCCCACAGTCCGCTGCCGCCCTCCGGAAGAAGAATCCGTGGTCCCGCCGGATAGCAGCACTTCATGGCTCGCCCCAATCTCTTCGTGGTAGTCAACTCCCGCCACCAAGGTCTGCCGCGTTCCCGCTTGCCGCGACCACACCGCGGACCAGCCCACTCCCTGCGACGGCACCGTCTGCAAGTCCGTCAGCGTCTCGCTGTCGCGGTTCGGGCCTATCGCGGAAAATGTCTGGTGATACGTCTGCGCGTCCGCATAAAACCGCAGCGTCAGCGCCCCGAACGTGCCCAGCTGCAAGTTCGCGCCCAAAGCTCCCTGACCGAGCTTCGTATCGTTCCGTTGCAGAGGCGTGCCGTTGCCGCGCGTTTCGTCCAAATACCATCCCCGCGCAAAAATTTCGCTCTGCTCGCCGATTTTTCGTCCCACCATCAAATCGGCAGTCCCGTCCCGCGATCCAGCCCGAACATCCACCGTCCCGCGCTCCGCTTCAGGCGTCAAAATGTACCCGTCCGTGTTAAATACTCCGCCAGCAAAACTCGATTCCCATTTTCCTTTCTGTCCGCCGGCCCACAACGAAAGGTCCGGCGTATTTTGATTCCCGTAGGAAGTATCCAGCGAAATTCCGCCCGGCTGCGTTGGCCGCGAAACAAATTGCACCACGCCGCCCAGCGCGTCGCTGCCATACAAGCTCGAGCCGCCCTCCTGCGAAATCTCTACATCCGAAATGGATTCCACCGGCACGCGATCCCAGTACACCCATGCGCCAAAAGGATCGTTCAGCGGAATTCCGTCTTCCAGCACCAGCGCCCGGCTCGCCCCGTTCGCGCCGAGCCCGCGCAATGAAACGCCCTGCGTCGTAGGATTCGCCGTGCGGCTGCTCGATCGGCGAAACAAACTGAACCCCGGAACCTGCCGCAGATCATCATCCAGCTCCAGCGCCGGAGTATCCTGCAAATCCTCGCGCGTCAACTGCACATCGCTCACCGGCACGTCGCTAACCAGCGTCGAAGCGCGATAGGCTGTCACTTGCACTTGCTGGCTCGCCGCCGCTGGCGTCAGCACGATCTCCACGTGCACTACCGCTTGCCCGTCCGCCCGCCGCCACGCCTGGTCAATTTTCCGAAATCCCTTTGCGCTTACCGATAAAGTTCCGGCCGCGCCCGCCACGTTCTCAAATGCAAAAGCTCCGCTAGCGTCAGTAACCACAGAAGCCGAAAACGGCCCAGCATGCAGTTCAACTTGCGCGCCGGCGACCGCCGCATCGCTCGAATCTCGCACCACGCCCGCGACGCGCCCCGCAACGCTAGCGTTCTGCGCACCGCCGGCCGAAGCCGCCAGCAAAAGCAGCGTAGTCACACCACCAGCAAACACGCGGAGCGCGCGCACAATCACTTCCCGGGAGATTCTCGCGAAAAAAGTCAAAGCCGCCCTGCCCCACGCAGATCCACGCCGCCTACCCAGCCCGCTCACCCTACGCGCATCATATCCCAGCCGCGAAACGGTAAATCATCGAAGACCGCGACGCGTGCCGAAGACCAACCCGCGCCGCCGTTATGCTATCGTGTTCTACAGTCTGCTCGGCTTCATTTCAGGAGGAATGGCATGGGGACGGCGTCCCAGCGTCGCAGTGATCGTGTCTCGCTGACTTTATTGCTGGAAGCTTCCGGCAAGGACGGCAACGACCAGGAATTCGCGCAGCCGGCACGCACCATGCAAATCAATCGCACTGGTGCGGTGATCCTGCTTGATCGCGACCTGCAGGCCGATCAGCACATCCTCATCCGGCGGCTGGCCCCGTCCGAAAAGCACCGCCAAAGCCAGGTCCGAATTGTCGGCCAATTCGGCCGCCAAAAAGAGGGCTTCGTGTACGGCGTGGAAATAATGCAGCCCGAGAATGACGTCTGGGCCATCGAATTCCCGCACATTGCCGAATCCCAGGAAGCGGTCGCGCGCATGCTGCTCGAATGCACCTACTGCCGCTCCCGCGAAGTTGTTTACTTGAATGAGCTCGAGCTGCGTGGCTTCGAAGGCACTCGCGGAATCGCGCGCTATTGCAAGACCTGCAGCGTCCCCAGCATCTGGTCGCAAGCTCCGCACGAAAGCGAAAAGAAACTCGCCTCACGCGCTACGCGCAGCCGCGTCAGTTCCAGCGATCCCCCGGCGCTTCCGGCCGGTGGGGAGCAGCGCGAACGCGGACGGCTGCGCATGAGAACCAGGCTCACCGCCTGCGTCCGCCAGCCCAACGCTGACGATGAGCTGGCCGTCTGCGAGGATATCTCTCCGGTGGGAATGTGTTTCAGGAGCAAACGCCGCTACGAAGCGCAGGAAGCAATTGACGTGGCCGTTCCCTACACGCCCGAAGTAGCCAACATTTTTATCCCCGCGCGCGTGGTCTATTGTGAAGAATTACCCAAGGCAGGCCTGTTCCGTCACGGCGTGGAATATCGCAGGCCCGAATCAGCGAAAGAATAATTTCTGTTTAACTTGGATTTAGACCTTGCTCTTGAATTTGTAGAGGCCGGTTCAGTTTCATCGAACCGGGCAGCCGTTGCAGCCGGTGTTGAATTGCTCTAATGCACCGCCACCGGCGTCCGCTCTCCCGTCCTGCGCTGCAAATACTGCATCGCAATATTCAGATGCACATTCCCGCCCGGCGTCTCAAAACAAAGTATCGTCGCTTCCGAATCCTGCCCTGCTTTCTCGCACTGCTCCTGCGTCAAAACCTCCGGCGGCAGCACTTTAAAATGAAATCCCGCATCGTTCAGCTGCGTCACAGCATTCCCGATCACCATGTTCGCCAATTCACAAACTGTCTCGGTAACAATCGTCGCCGAAGGATCTACGTCGGCGCCCGCTAGAAAACTGGCCACCTGCGCCGCGGCTCCCGGGTCCATATCCAGAATCACGCGCCCTTCAATCTGTCCTTTGAAACTAACAGCCGCGGCCGTTCCGCGGCGCCGGTAGCCTTCCTCTTCCATCGTCAAGTCCACAATTTTTGCTGGCACCTTCATCATTTCGGCCAGCACGGCATCGAGCGAGCCTATAAACGGCTGGATCAAGTCCATCCTCATCGCGAGCTCTCCTCGGCCGCGCCCACCGGCGCCGTGACGCCATCATCATTCAGCACGTAGCGAATAATCTCGTACAGCGCGTCCGGCTTCACCGGTTTCTGCACGAAATGCCTCGCGCCCTTCTGCAACGCTGCCAGAATATTGTCCTGGTAGCCCACCGAAGAGACCATGATGATCCGCGCTTCGCCATGCTCCTGCACGATGCGCTCCACCGCCTCGATGCCTTCCATCTGCGGCATGGTGATGTCCATCAGCACGATATCCGGCCGCGTTCGCGCGTATTCGGTGATCGCCGTGCACCCATCGCCGGCTTCTCCCACCACATGTCCGCCGAACGATTCCACCATTTTCGCCAGGCTTTTGCGCGCGAAGACGGAATCGTCCACGATCAAGTACTTCACCGCTTGATGGTCATTCTTTCGCGTCAATGCTTCGAACTGTTTCATCACGATCTCCTTCGCAATCCTGATTCAGTGGTGAGAATGGCCGCGGCCGAATCCTGATTCGCTTGCTCGTTCAGCGGCCGCTCTGCTATGCATTTCGCCTGCAAGTAACTGGAAAGGCTGGAAAGCGACACCACGCGCCCCGCAAATCCCCGCTCGATCGCCGAACGCGGCATGCTGTCCACGATGCATGTGTCCGGACTTTGCGCAATCGTCATCCCGCCCGCGGCCTGGATCGCGCCCATGCCTTCCGCGCCGTCGTCGCCCATGCCGGTCATCAGGACGCCGATGGCGCTGCTGCCGAATTCCTGCGCCACGGAATGGAACAACACGTTCGCCGACGGCCTGTGCCCGTTCACGCGCGGTTGGTCCACTAAAATCGCCACGTTCCCGTGCTCCATCCGCCGCACCTTAATATGCCGGTTGCCGGGACAAACCAGCGCGCGCCCGGCTAGCAGTAAATCGCCCGATTGTGCTTCCTTCACTTCAATCGCCGAACATTCATCCAGCCGCCGCGCAAACATTTCCGTGAATCCCTCCGGCATGTGCTGCACCACCAGAATGCATCCCGGAAAATCCGGCGGTAGCTGCGAAAATAAATACTGCAGCGCGTTCGGGCCGCCCGTGGAAATCCCGATAGCCACGATCTTCGAGGGCCAATTCGGCATCGAAGTCCGCCGCTGCTCCTTCTGCTTCAGCGGCGGCACGGTAATAATCATTTTCGGAGCGCCAGATCCGGCGGCCACCTTGATCTTCAGCGCCAGCTCCGCCGCAATCTGGTCCAGCCTTCCGGAAGCCGCTTCCGGCGGTTTGGTCACGAAATCAAAAGCGCCCAGCGCCAAAGCTTTCAGCGTCACCGAAGCGCCGCGCTCCGTCTGCGCGCTCACCAGGATTACCGGCACGCGATGTTTACGCGTGATCTGCCGCAGCATCTCGAGACCATCCATCCGCGGCATGTCCAGATCCAGCGTCACCACGTGGGGGCGCAGCTCATCCAGCTTCCGCAATCCCACTTCGCCGTCCATCGCCGTGCCCACCACTTCAATCGACGGATCACGCTGCAGCACCTGCGGAATCAGCTTGCGCATCAGCGCCGAATCATCCACTACCAGGACGCGTATCTTTTCACTCATGCTGTGGCTCCCACTGCCGGAATTCGCGCGAGATGTGACACCACCGCAGGAATGTTCAGTATGAGCACGATCGTCCCGTCGCCTAATATCGAAGCGCCACTCACTAACGGAGAAGTGACCAATTGGTCCTCCAACGCTTTGATGACCAGTTCCTCTTCACCCATCAGCTTGTCCACCGCCAGTCCAAATCGCCGGCTCCCCGCTCCGATCACCACCACGAAAACTCTCTTCGACCGTTCCGCGGCCTGCAAATTTTCCAAGCGCTCCAGCCGCACCAGCGTCAGCACCTGCTGCCGCAGTTGAAACACTTCATGATCGTCCACGCGATGGATTTCCTCTTCGTTGACCCGTGTAATCTCCACCACAGACGCGATCGGCACGGCGTACAACCGCCCAGCTACATGAAACAGCAGCGCCTGAATACTCGCGAGAGTCAGCGGCACGATCAGCCGAAAAGTAGTCCCCTTGCCAGTCTCGGTTTCAATCTCGATCGAGCCTTTCAGGTTGTCCAGCGCGGACT
>Ga0208725_1000210_pt1 | contig 13444 bp, 8 predicted proteins | sample MicForSoSWNH13_O_FD_188004 | JGI IMG/M metagenome (GOLD analysis project Ga0208725, IMG submission 188004) | Forest soil microbial communities from Harvard Forest Long Term Ecological Research site in Petersham, Massachusetts, USA - MetaG HF011... | ecosystem: Environmental > Terrestrial > Soil >... | reverse complement strand
CCGGGCGGGCGGAGGCGCTGGTGAAGGTGAACCGCAGGCCGGTGACCGAGCCAGGCGCGACACCAGAGGGCAGGGCGGCGGTGGCCGCGGGTGTTCCCTGGACGTAGTTGCCGGCGGCACAGTCCGCGAAGCTCACGCAGGCGTCGACCTGGACCCGGTTGGCACCGGGCGGGAAGTTCACGCCGTCGATGCTGACCAGGTTGACCGAGTCGAAGAACGCGTTCGGGTTCTGCTGGGTCTGGTCGGGGTCGGTGATGATGATCGCGTTCATCGGCACGTTGCCGGTGTTCGCCGCGCGGAGGCGCACCTGCGCGGTCTGCGGCGGCACGCCCGCGATCGGCCGCGCCACCGAGGCCGGCACGATGTCCTTGGCGATCTGGCCAGCGGTGGCGGGCGTGGCGACCGTCTGCGTGGCGGCGCAGACGCTGCCAGAGGACCCGGTGCCTGCTACCGAGGTGACGCTGGTGCTCTGGCAGTTGGTGATCGTGGTGCCGGGAGCGACCCCGTCGCGCGGCGTCACCGTGACGGTGAGGACGACGTTATTGGTGGGCGCGACGGTACCGGACGTGAGCCGTGCGCGCACCCCGGTGGCCGAGGACAGCAGCGTCGGATTGCCGGCGTTGTAGGGCTGCCAGGAACCGTTCGCGAAGACCTCGAGGGCGAAGCGGGAGGCCAGCGCGGCGGGCTTTGTCGTGATCTTCGCCGAGGTCAGGCGCACCACGTCGAACGGGTTCTGGCCGCCCGCGCCGGGAGCCGGGTCGGTGAGGACGAACTCGTTCTGCGGTAGGTTGCCGCTGTTGGTGGCCTCCGCGGTAAACGTGAAGGGCTGGCCCTGGACCAGGGCACCGCCGGTGGACGACCCGGCGCCGGTTTTCGTCCCGGCCACTTCCGTGCTGGGGTTCTCCACCGCCAGGTTCGCGCACGCCCGCACCGACGCGGACTCGATCTGGCCGTCCGCGCAGTTGCTCAGGGTGGTGCCGCCGGCCACGCTGTCACTGAGCACGCCGTGGATGCCGAGTGTGCCGGTAGCATCCGGGGCAATCGAGCCGGTGAAGGTCACGGTGACCTTCGACGGCGGCGCACCGGACGGGCAGCCGGTCGAGGTGACGTTCACGGTGGTCGGCGGCGCGGTGTGGGAGAACGGCACAGTGCTGCCGTCGCCGCAGGTGAAGCTGCCGTCGGCGTTCGTGGCGCCGGCCGGGAAGATCAGGCGCATGCTCTGCGCGTTGATGTCGGTGAGCGTGGACGGGGTGCTGGCCGATGGCTCGGTGATGGTCATCGAGGTGACAGGGAACTGTGACTTATTTACCACCTTGACCAGCGCGCTGACCCCCGAGCGCTGCCCGGCTACCGCGTACCCGTTGGAAGTGAAGCTGCCCGTCGCGTCGGCGAAGAACTGCTTGGACCCGCCGATGTTCGGTGTGCCGGGCACGATCGTGAACGGGATGCAGGCATCCGGGCCAGTCGTCGTGGCGCCGGACGCGTCGACCGCCGACGGGGAGGCACAGTTCTGCTGGGTGAGCGTCCTCGTCGGGTCCAGCGGCGCGCCGGTCGAGCGCACGGTGTCACGGAGGCGCACCTGCAGTTGCACGCTGCCGGCCGAACCGCTGTTGCTCAGCGGTGCGCCGGCGTGATCGCTGAAGACGAAGCTGACGCCGGTGACGGTGGCCGGATCGACCCCGGCGGGCAGGACCAGCGACGGTCCCGGCTGTGGCGGGCCGGTGATCAGCTGGTCCGGCGTGCACGGCGCAGCCTGGGTGCACACGGCGACCGCAACCTGGTCGGCGCCGGCCGGGAACTCCATGACCGGGCCGATGCCAGTGAGGTCGAAGTCGTCCCACGTGTTGCGCGAGCTATCGCCGACCGTCAGCGAGGTCACCTTCGCGGTTGAGCTGGAATTGTTGGCGGCGCCCAGCGTGATCGTCACGCCGGCGTGGGAGAGGGCGACGACCGAGCTCGGTGACATTGCCTTGGTCGCCACCGGCCGCACGACGGCCGGGACGGTAACCGTGACCGAGGCCGATCCCTGCGCTGGATTGGCGTTGTCCGCCGTCACCTGCGCCATGTTGGTGATGACCTGACCGTCGGTGACGTTCTGATCCACCGTCGCGCGGATGGTCAGGTCCCTGGAGGAGCCGGCCGGCAGGCCCCGCGTGCCGGGAGGCGCGGGCAGCGAGCTGGTGTAGGTGACGGTGAGCGTCCGCGTCGCCGAGTCGTATGCGACCGTGTACAGCGGCGGCTGCGACGGCGGTACCTCGATCGTGACCCCGGCCGGGATGACGTCGACGGTCTTCGCTCCGACGCAGCCCTCGGTCAGGCCCGAGCACGCCGCGGTGATGTCGTAGTCGAACTCCTGACCTGGCTTGACGGGCCCCGTCAGCGGCGTCGTGGTGCCCGGCTCAAACACCTCTTTGGAGAGGGAAAGCGATGCTGTCGGGTCGGACGCCGCCGACATCACCGGCGGCAGCGCGACGCTGATCGCCAGAACCGTTCCGGCTAGCGATGCCAGCCGCTTGTACCCACGTATGCATCTGTGCATGAAAGCGAGATCCCCCGATCACACGTCCCGCACAGTGACTACCCTCTGTAGTTTTCGTAAAACACTCCGATGTAATTCCCGCTGCGCTTGCTCTATCAGCGGGCCGTACATCTCCGGGTAGCGCGCGTAGTCAAAGGGAGCCTCAGGGTCCGCGCGTACCTGCTCGTCGAGCATCTTGGCCTCATCGCCGACGAGGATCCGCCAGGCTCCGGATAGCACTCCGTCCAGGATGATGGTCGCTGCCTCCGTCGCGGTGAACCCCTTGTCCTGGAACTCTCCCTTGATCCGCGGTATCGCCTGGCGGAGGTCATCGGCGGTGAAATCCTCAGCCAGCAGGCCCATCCCGATGAGAATGGTCCGCGCCTCCTCAGGGATCATCTCCATCAGCTCGGCGTCACTCAGCTGCTCGACGTCTGGCAGGCCGAGGGCGCGGCGGGAATTCTCGCCCATGTCGGTGTTCACCTGACCCGGCATGACCACAGCGACCCGGACCTGCGGCGCGTTGGCGCGCAGGTCAGGGATGAGTGACTCGGAGAAACCCTTGATGGCGAACTCCGACGCGCAGTAGGCGGTGAGCGGGACTCCATTGCCGGCCGTGGCCCAGAAGCCGGCCACGCTGCTCATGTTGACCAGAACACCGTCGCCGCTGGCGATCAGCAGCGGCAGGAACGTCCGAGCGCAGAAATACGTGCCCCACCAGTTGATGGCGAAGGTACGCTCCCACTCCTCGCGGGAGTCCTTGACGAAGCTGCTGCCGCCGGCGACGCCGGCGTTGCTGAACACCAGGTCAACGTGGTCGCTGGCGTGCTGCTCGAGCAGCTCATCGCGGAACCGCAGCACCTGCTCCTCGTCAGATACATCACAGGTATGGCCGGTGACGGTGACGCCGGCCGGGGCGGCCGCCCACGTCGTGGCCGCGGTGACCGCCACCGAATCCGGGTCCAGGTCGCACGTCGCGACCGAGCAGCCCTGCGCGGCCAGCTGGCGGACCAGCTCACGGCCTATGCCCGAGCCGCCGCCGGTCACCACCGCGAGCTTGCCTGTAAACGCGTCCATGATCGTCAGTACCTCGCCTGCCTGCTAGTAACGGACCTTCCGTCATAGGCTCGCACGTCCGGCCATGCCTGCGGCAGGGGTCATTCCACCCACGGGAAGCACTCCTTCAGACCAGGCCGGCGCTGAGGGCCAGGCGGGTGAGATCGGCACGGCGCCGGCATCCGGTCTTGTCGCGGATGCGGTCCAGGTGCGAGCTGACCGTGCGCACGCTGATATGCAGCTGGCCGGCGATCTGCGCATCGGTGTGCCCGAGGGCAACCAGGGTGACCAGCTCTCGTTCTCTCGGGCTGAGGGTTTCCATGCCTGGTGCCGCGACCGGTGGCTGCGGGGCAGCAGCGGTGGCGGTGAGCATGAGGACGTACTCGGCCGCGGTGGCCAGGCTCATCGCCTTGCCGCGATCCTCTGCCGCCTGTGCCTGAGCCGGCTCGAGCACCTCCCGGGCCTGGCGGAGGGCCTCTTGCCGCTGGAGCCAGCCCTCGGGCCGATTCGGATGCCGCGGGGCCGAGAACCCCTCGCGCTCAAGCGCGGCCATCGCGGCCCATACCGTGACGGCCTCGGCCGGGCGCCCGGTCCAGGCGCACAGGTACCCGCAGCAGTCCAGGTCCTGGAGCGCCTTCCACCGTACGCCGGTCCGCAAGGCGGTCTGGAGGGCTTCCCGCAGGTGCGAGGCGGCATCCTCGTAACGCCCCGAGCCCAGGTCGAGAACCACCATCTTCTCCAGCAGGTTCCCCAGGCTCCACAGGTCACCCACGTCCCTGGCGTCGGCCAGTCCAGCGGCGCAGATCCGCTCGGCGGCGTCCATTTCATCGAGCGCTATGAGCACGGTCGTCAGGGTGTGGGCACCCGCCCGGAGCGATGGACCACGCAGGCCGGCCGAGATGCGCTCCGACTGCCTGGCCAGCTGCAAGGCGCCGACGCGGTCGCCGCTGGCACAGGCGACCAGGCTGAGGACCGCCAGGGCCAGCGCCTCGCCCGCCGGGTGATCACCGTCCCTGGCCAGTGCGAGCGCCCGGCGAGCGTCCCCGGCCGCCTCGGCGATCCGTCCCATGCCGAGCAATGTCCCCGACCGGCCGCTCAGGCACCCGATCAGCAGCGGGGATGCCCCGCGGTCGCCGATGGCGTCGCCGACGGCGCTGAAGCAGCGCAGTGCCACGGCCGGATCGGCTGAATCCAGCGACGCCCGGCCGAGCCAGAGGTTACCGGCGCACCACGCGTCGCTGCCTGGGGTGGCGCGGTCAGCAGCCGCGCGCAGCAGCGGCACCTGACCCGCGAGCCGCCCGCGGATCTGCCACCACCACGCCAGGGCCACCGCCAGCCTCGGCCCCACGGCCGCATCCTGCTCCGAGGCCGCGTCATGCCCCAGGGACCAGTCCAGTGCCTGGCGCATGGTGGCGTCCTCGGCATCCAGCCGCCGGGCAGCGGCCACCTCGCCGGTGCCCGCCGTTGCTCCCGGCATGGCGTCCTCGGCCACCCGCAGTGCGTAGCCGGCCAGCGCGCCAGCAGCGATGTCACCCTCGCCGGCCTCGGCCAGCAGCCCGGCCCCGTAAGCGCGCAGCGTCTCCAGCATCACATACCGGGACCGGCCATCAGGGCCGGGACGCGGCGGGACCAGCAGCGAGCAGTCCACGAGATGGAGCACCGCCAGCCCGGAGCCAGCTCCCGCCACCGCCTCGGCACCCTCCAGAGTGAACGGCCCGGGGAACACCGACAGCGCACGGAATACCCGCTGCTCCCGTTCCCCCAGCAGCTGGTAACTCCAGTCCACGGTGGCCGCCAGCGACCGCTGCCGGGCCGTGGCGAGCCGGTCTGCCGCCTCCAGCAGGGTGAACCGGTCGTCGATCCGGTCCAGGAGCTGCGCCACTCCCAGTGCTTCGACCCGCGCCGCCGCCAGCTCAATCGCCAGCGGCATCCCGTCCAGCCGTGCCACCAGCTGCGCCACCACCGGCGCGGTCTCCCCGTCCAGGGTAAAGCTCGCGTCAGCCAGCCGAGCCCGGTCGGCGAACAGCGCCACCGCTTCGGACCCGCCAGGATCGGCCGGGCTACCTGCGCCGCGGGGATCCGGGGGGACGGTTCCCCCCGGTTGGCGAGGCAAGGTCAGCGGCGCAAGCCGGTACCGTGACTCCCCGGCCAGCTGCAGCGGCTCCCGGCTGGTGGCCAGCACCCGCACGTCGTCAGCGCCGAGCAGCAGCCTGCTGCACAGCTCCGCCGCCGCGCCGATCACGTGCTCGCAGTTGTCAAGCACCAGCAGCAACTGCCGCCGGGCCAGCGCGCGCGCCAGCGCATCGGAGGCCGCCACCGAGGGCAGTTCGCGGATCCCCAGCGCTGCCGCCACTGCCGCCGCCACCTGCGCTGGGTCCCGTACGGCGGCCAGTTCCGCCAGCCACACGCCGTCGGCGAACCGGCCCGCCACCCGCCTGGCTACCTCGCCGGCCAGCCGCGTCTTCCCGGCCCCGCCCGGCCCGGTCACCGTCACCAGCCGGTACTGATCCAGGTGGCTGGCGATCTCGTCCACCACCCCGGCCCGGCCCACGAAGCTGGTAAGTGCGGCCGGAAAGCCGTGCATGCTCCCAGCGGCGTCGATCACCGCAGACGGCTCCACAGCGGTTACCCTAGCCGCCCCCGCCACTGCCGTATAGCCGTCAGGCTAGGCATCCAGGGTCCTGGTCCGCAGTGCTCCCCGCCGTGGCGGGGAGCACTGCCCGGGCAAGGACGATAAGTACGGCCACGATGGCGGGCATCGGCAGCTTGAAGTTGTCAAGGGCGATGCTCGACCCCGGATGAGCGTGGCTGCCGACCTGCTGCCCAGGGGACAGGCTGCCGAGCGCCATCATCAGCACCACGTCGCGGACTGAGTCCTGCCAGAGGGGCCGTGTCCCCGCACTGCCTGTACTGCGAAACCTCCGCGGTGCGGGCGGTCGCTGGCCCTGAAGGCCACCGCACGGTCAGCCTGCCGCGGCGGGAAGCGCGGTATGCGGCAGGCCCGCTCTGGCGTACTTGATCATGAGGCCGCTGGCCGCGGCGATGAATCCGCCGTACAGCACGATCAGCAGGATCAGCCAGGTGAGTGCGCCGCCTGCCGAGTGCGCGGACAGGCCAGAGCTGGTCTTCATGAGGCCGAAGACGAGCCAGGGCTGGCGGGCCATCTCGGTGAAGATCCAGCCCAGGGTGTTGCCTGCGAGTGCCAGGGCCGGCAGGGCGAGGGCTGACCAGAGGAGGGTCTGTGACAGGAATGGGCGCCTGCTGGAGGCCATGGTAGCTGGCGTCCTGTTCCGGCTTACCGTCCATAGGGCGATCAGTGAGATTAGCGCGATGAGCAGGCCGGTGACGATCATCAGCCGGAAGCTCCAGTAGGCGACGGGGATGACCGGCTTGTACGAGCCGGGGCCGTAGCGCTGTGAGTACAGCGACTGCAGGTTGTCGATGCCCTGCACCTGGGCGTTGAAGTCGCCGGTGGCGAGGAAGGACAGCAGCCGGGGCAGGGTGATCTCGAAGACCGGGCGGGAGCCGTTCAGGGTGCCGATGGTGAACAGGGAGAACGGGGCGGGCTTGGCCGTGTGGTACAGCGCTTCCGCGGCGGCCATCTTCATCGGCTGGTACCTGGTCATCAGCTTGCCCTGGATATCGCCGGTGATCATGGTGAGGACCGTGGCGGCCAGGGTGGTGAGCGTGCCGGCTCTGACCGCGGTGCGGAAGGTGGCGTCGTTCGCCTGGTCCCCTGGCCGGCGCATCAGGTGCCACATCGCGATCGCTGTGATCAGGCCGCCGGCCACCAGAAAGCACGCGGCGACGGTATGCGGGAACGCGGCGAGCTGGGCGGGGTTGGTCAGTACGGTGAGAAGGCTGGTCGGCTCCGCGCGATGGGCTGCGGGGTTGTACCGGTAGCCGACAGGGTGCTGCATCCATGAGTTCTCGGCCAGGATGAACCAGGTGGTGACCGAGGTGACGGCCACGACAACCCACAGGCAGGCCGCGTGCAGCCAGGTGGGCAGCCTGCCCCAGCCGAAGATCCACAGCCCGAGGAACACGACCTCTAGGACGAAGCCCAGCACCGCCTCGATGGTCAGCGGCGCGTCGAAGATGGCGCCGGCGAAACGTGAGTACGCCGACCAGTTCATGCCGAGCTGGAACTCCAGCACGATCCCGCTGACCACGCCCACGGCGACGCTGACTCCGAAGAGCGTTCCGTAGAACTTGGTCAGCCTAAGCCAGCGGTCATGTCTTGTGTGGATCCAGGCGGCCTCGAACCCGGCTACCAGGAATCCGAGGCCGATCGTGACCGGCACGAAGAGGAAGTGATAGGCGCACGTGACGCCGAACTGCCACCGCGCAAGATCGAGCACACTCAACCCGCAGCCCCCGTCTTCGCTAGCGTTAGCATGCAGCCGCTACATAGCGTAGCGATTTGCGCCTCACAGTACCGGCCGGGTGCCATCGCCGCTCGGCTGTCCGTGGGCGAGGCCACGGTCAAGGCACCCGTGTGGCGGAAGCAGTTCAGTTCACGCGTGTTCACCCGATGGTGCTGACCGACACCGGCGCGAAGCTGTCGAAGTCCTTGATCCGCGAGGGCACCGTGCGACGCACCACGCACCACGCCCCACGCACCCACGCCCGCCCGGATGGGTGTGGCACCCACCCGCATAGGACCGGGAGCCACTTTCATCCGGGCGTGGGACGTGAGGCTAGTGGTGGCGGTTACCGACGGTAATCAAAGGGAATGCTTCGCCTGAATAGTCGGGGGACAGGGGCGAATGGTGGAACAGCAAGGGAGCGCGGCCGCCAACGCCGGGCACGGCGACGCGGACCAGGCCGAGCTCGCGCGGCTGCGCGAGGAAGTCCAGCAGCTGCGGGCGGAAAAAGCGGTGCGCCGAGGCGGACGCGGAGGCGGGCGCTGGCGGACCGCGCTCGCGGTCACGCTGATCGTCCTCGGCAGCATCCTGGCGCCGATCGCGGTGCTTGGCTACTGGGCGTCCAACCAGGTCTCCAACACTGACCGCTACGTCGCGAACATGCAGCCGCTGATCAGCGAGCCGCCGATCCAGGCCGCGCTGACCAACGAGCTCACCACGGTCATCATGGACAACATCAATGTCCAGTCGTATACCAGCCAGGCCAGCACCGAACTCCGGCAGCGTGATCTGCCCAGGCTGGCCGATCTCCTGCAGAACTTCTCCGGCTCGATCTCCAGCGGCATCAGCGGCGCCATCCACTCGGCGGTAGCCAGGGTAATAGCGAGTCCCGCCATCGCGACCGTATGGACCCAGGCCAACCGCATCGGGCACGCCACGATGGTGGCGGTGCTGTCCGGCAATAACAACGGCGCGGTGAAACTGGTCAACGGCAACGTGACGCTCGCGCTCGGCCCGTTCATTACCAAGGTGGCTGATCAGCTCACCGCGCAGGGGCTGAGGATCGCCACGCTCATCCCGAAGAACCTCAATCCGACCTTCACCCTGTTCGAGGCGCCGAACCTGGAGAAGGCGCAGGCCGGGTACCGGCTGGTGAACACGCTGAGGTGGGTGCTGCCGGTGCTGTCGATAGGGCTGCTCGTCCTGGGCATCGTGGCGGCGCGGAGCCGCCGGCGCGGGCTGATCGGCGCCGCCCTCGGCCTGGCCGCGTCGATGCTGGTGCTCGGCATCGCGCTCGCCGTCGCCCGTGCCATCTACCTGAACAGCGTGCCGCAGTCCGTGCTCCCGTCGGACGCGGCCGCGGCCGCCTATGACACGCTCATCCGCTTCATCCGCGAGGGTCTGCGGGTGCTGCTGGTGCTCGGGGTGGTGATCGCGCTCGGCGCCTACCTGACCGGCCCCGCGAAGTCGGCGGTGAGCATACGCCAGCACACGGCCGACGGCATTGGCTGGCTGCGCGGTCGCGGCGAGGGGGCGGGCCTGCGCGCCGGCCGTTTCGGTGTCTGGGTGGGCACTCACAAGAACCTGCTGCGCATCTGCGCGGTGGCGCTGATGGCGCTCATCTTCGTGCTGTGGGGCACGCCGTCAGTCGCATTGGTCCTGTGGCTGGCCGCGATCCTGCTGGTGCTGCTGGCCATCATCGAGCTGCTCAGCACGAAGCCGGCCGCCCTGGCGGCGCCCAGGCCGCGCGCCGGTACCTGACCCGCGACACGGCCTGGATCCCCGGATCGTGAGCATTTCACCCCCGGCGGGTGAGCTACCGGCCAGCCGGGTGGAGATTGTCGTCTCATGACTACAACCGCCACGGCGACGGTCCCGGCCCAGAGAAGGCGCCTTACCCCGGCCGAGCGGGCCGAGCGCGGTAAGCAGGCGCGGGCCCGGGTGCCACGGGCCAGCCACGCGAGCGCCGACCTGCCCGCCGGCCGGCGCGATGTGGTCGCCATGCTCGAAGAGCAGGGCAGGTCGCGGGTGCCTGACCTGGTGCCGGTCCGCTACGGCCGGATGCTGGTGTCGCCGTTCACCTATTACCGTGGTGCGGCCCTGCCGATGGCCAGCGACCTGGCGGTCACGCCAGTGTCCGGGTTCGGTGTCCAGGCGTGCGGTGACGCGCACCTGTCCAACTTCGGTATCTTCGGCACGCCGGAGCGGAACCTGGTCTTCGACATCAACGACTTCGACGAGACGCTGCCCGCGCCGTGGGAGTGGGACGTCAAGCGGCTGGCCGCGAGCCTGGAGATAGCCGGGCGCGACAACGAGTTCACCGCCAAGCAGCGGCGGACGATCGTGCTGGCCGCCGTCCGCTCCTATCGGGAGGCCATGCGGGACTTCGCCCTGCAATCCAACATGGATGTGTTCTACGCCCGGGTCGACGTCGACCAGCTCCGGGCACAGCTGAAGTCGCAGCTCACCGGTCGGCAGCGCAAGAACTGGGACAAGGGCACGGCCAAGGCGCGCAGCACCGACAGCACGCGGGCGCTACGGAAGCTGACCGAGCTGACCGAGGCCGGGCCGAGGATCGTCGCCGACCCGCCGCTGATCGTTCCGCTGAGCGATCTCATCGGGGACGCGACCGTCCTTGAAGGCGAGATCGCCGGGCTGGTCGCCAAGTACCGGCGCACGCTCGAGCCCGATCGCCGGCACCTGCTCGGTCAGTACGAGATCGCTGACATCGCCCGCAAGGTCGTGGGCGTGGGAAGTGTCGGCACCCGGTGCTGGATCATCTTGATGCTCGGCCGCGACGGCAGCGACCCGCTGTTCCTCCAGATGAAGGAGGCGCAGCGGTCCGTGCTGGCACCGTACGCCGGGGCGAGCAAGCACGCCAGCCATGGCCAGCGGGTGGTCGCCGGGCAGCGCCTCATGCAGGCAGCGGGCGACGTGATGCTCGGCTGGCTCCGCACCGACGCCACCCTGGACGGGGAGGCGAGGAGCTTCTACATTCGCCAGCTGCGCGACTGGAAGTTCTCCATCGACATCGCGACCATGGTCCCCGACGGCATGCGCCTCTACGGCGAGATGTGCGGCTGGACGCTGGCGCGGGCGCACGCCCGGTCGGGGGACCGGATCGCGATCGCCGCCTACCTGGGCGGCTCGGATGAGTTCGACCAGGCCATCGCCGAGTACGCCCGGTCCTACGCCGACCAGAACGAGCGCGACTACCAGGCCCTGGCCGATGCCGCCGCCACCGGACGCATCGCCGTCCAGCGGGACCTGTAATGGAAAGGATGAGAATGCCGAGGTTCACGCGATGGGGACTGCTCGCGGGGGCGTGCTGCCTGGCGGCCGCATGCAGCTCAAGCAGCGGTTCTGGCAGCGGGCCGGCTGCGAGCAACGGGACGGCCTCGGGCAGCCCGGCGGCCAGCGCCGACTCTGCGGTGTGCTCCGACGTCAGCGCGCTGCGTACCTCGGTGACCTCGCTCGGCAAGATCAGCATCTCCAAGGACGCCGTGAGCCAGCTCGGTACCAACCTGTCCCAGGTCAAGAGTGACCTCGACCAGCTCTCGGCGGACGCGGACAGCCAGTGGCGCCCGCAGGTCGACTCGCTGAAGTCCGCCCTGTCCTCGGCGCAGAACGCGGTGACCAGCCTCGGCAGCGGGGGCTCGATCTCGTCCGCCGTGTCCTCGGTCGGCGGCGTAGTGACCGCCGCCAGCAACCTGTTCAGCGCCGCCAAGAATACCTGCCCGTAAACCTGCAAGCGCGTTGTGCGCGCCCGGATGAAAGCGGCAGCCACCCGGTTCCATGCGGGTGGCTGTCACTTTCATCCGGCCTCAGGACGGGTCGTCGCCCGCTCCGCTCGGGATGGCGTAGAAGGTGTGGACCTGGATGAGGCCGTCGCGGATCACGAACGTGTCAGTTCCGACGAGCTCATCCCTGCCGTCGCGCTGGGCGCGGAAGGTGAGGTAGACGACCTCGCCGGCCATCTGGACCGAGGGCACCATGTCCAGGGTGCTGATAAGCGGGAGAACCTGCTCGTAGCTCGCGCGGATGTAGTCGTGGCCGGAGCCGAGGCCGTCAGGGGTGGCGACAACCGCGTCCGGGGCGTAGTCGCTGAGGATGGCGTCCAGGTCGCCCTGCAGCTGGTGGCTCAGGTGACGGTCGAAGACTTCCTGGGTGGTCATGCGGAACTCCTTATTGTCGTTGCGGGTCCGGCGAACGGGTCGTAATGCGGGGTCACGCCGCATGTATCAGGGGGCCTGCTGCTGGGTGAGCACGTGGTGGGCGAAGTCGAGCCGGGCCTGAGCCTCGCCCGGGCGCAGGCGCCCGCTGGCCTGCAGCGTGGCCAGGCCGTGCATGGTCGACCAGGCAACTTCGGCCCGGGTGTCGTCGGCCGCCGGGAACACGTCGCGGATGCCCCAGAAGGCACGCCGCAGCGGTTCTGGCGTGTCGTCGGCGGCGAAGGCCAGCCCCGAGGGGAGCGAGAACATCGCCTCGTAGGTCCGGGGGTGGGCGGCGGCGAAGTCGAGGTAAGCGCGCATTCGCGCCATGGGGGAGGCGTCCGCGGCCGTGAGCGCGGCGGCGAGGTCGTCGAAGCCGGCCAGTGCCACCGCGTCGATGATCGCCTGGCGGCTGGCGAAGGCCGAGTAGAGCACCGGCTGGCTGACGCCGAGCTCGGCGGCGAGGTGGCGCAGCGTGACGGCGGGCCAGCCGTCGGACTCGGCCAGGTCACGGGCGGCGCGGATGACCTGATCGCGTCTCAGGTCGAGATCTGGAGCGGGTCTGGGTGACATACCTGAATACTAGCACTGTTAGCTAACAATGCAATATAACGTCGGGAGAGCCGGACTTCCTTTCCTCGACCAGCGCACGTACGATCTCCGCATGTCCACCCGGGTCCACCTGGACCCGCGCCGGTCCATGCCGAGGTGAGCACGTGATCAACAAGGTTCTGGCGGCGTGCGGTGTCGTTGCCGCGGTCCTGCTTCCCCTGGCCTGGATCGTCCTGGGCGCCCTGGAACCACACTTCAGCCTGGTCAACAACGACGGCAGCGACCTGGGCGCGCTCGGAGCGCACCACGCCGCCACCTGGAACCTCATCATCTCGGCCAGCGGGATCCTGGTGGTGCTCTGCTCGGTCGCGCTGTGGCGGACGCTCGCCCGCGGTGTCGCTGCCGCGGTCGGGTCGCTCCTGGTCACCGTGGGCGGCGCTGGCCTGTTCATCGACGGCCGTTACCGCGAGGACTGCTCCCCGGCCACCAGCAAGGCATGCCTGAAGGCGATAGAGGCCTGGCACATCTCCGGGCATTTTCAGGTTCACATCATCGAGTCCCTCATCACCTTCGTCGTTTTCATAACGGCTGCGCTCGTGCTCCGAGTCGCCTTCCGGGCTAGCCAGGAATGGCGGAACCTGGCAGCGTTCTCGTTGCTCGCGGCCGGCGTGCAGATTGTGGCCCAGGTCATCCTCACCGCGTTCGGCGGCGCCGACCTCGCAGGCCAGGGCATCGTAGAG
>Ga0208725_1000209_pt1 | contig 13453 bp, 10 predicted proteins | sample MicForSoSWNH13_O_FD_188004 | JGI IMG/M metagenome (GOLD analysis project Ga0208725, IMG submission 188004) | Forest soil microbial communities from Harvard Forest Long Term Ecological Research site in Petersham, Massachusetts, USA - MetaG HF011... | ecosystem: Environmental > Terrestrial > Soil... | reverse complement strand
AGGAACGAGTTGCGGGAGTCATCGGTCATCCGCTCGGACCAGTCCGCCTTGTCCGGGGTGAAGTCGAGCTCGTTCACGTTCCACCGCTGCCTGAGGTACCGGTCGTAGAGGCTGCGGTACCCGGGCAGGCGGGCGGTTGGCACGTGGACGTACTCGAGCACGTCGTCGATGTCAGCCCGGCCGAGCGAGGCGAGGTCGAGGCTTTCGATACGGTCCAGCGTCTCTTCGGCGATGCTCACACGACTCTCCCCGCTCTATCCAGAGCCGCACCAGAATGCGGTTCTGTTCCAGATTAACTCTGGGCGGGCTTCTCGTCGTGACCCCCGAACTGCTTGCGCATCGCGGACAGCGCCTTGTCGGCGAACAGGTCGAGCTGGCGGGAGGAGAACCGTGAGTACAGCGCGTTGGTGAGGACCGGCGTGGGCACGCCCTCCTCGATCGCCGCGATCGACGTCCAGCGCCCCTCGCCGGAGTCCGAGACCCGGCCGGAGAAGTTCTCCAGGTCCGGCGACTCATACAGCGAGATGGCCAGCAGGTCGAGCAGCCAGGACCCGATCACGCTGCCGCGCCGCCAGACCTCGGAGACCGAGGTGGTGTCGATGTCGTACTTGTAGTACTCGGGGTGCTCCAGCGGGGCCGTCTCCGCGTCGGAGTCCTGCTTGCGGGTGCCGATGTCGGCGTTGTGCAGCACGTTCAGCCCCTCGGCCAGCGCCGCCATCATGCCGTACTCGATCCCGTTGTGGATCATCTTGACGAAGTGCCCGGCCCCGTTGGCACCGCAGTGCAGCCAGCCCTCCTCGCAGGTGGCGGGCTTGCCGGTGCGGCCGGGCGTGCGCGGGGCCGTGTCGATCCCCGGCGCGAGCGAGGCGAACAGCGGTGCCAGGTGCGCCACCGCGTCGTCGTCGCCGCCGATCATGAGGCAGTAGCCGCGGTCCAGGCCCCAGACCCCGCCGCTGGTACCGCAGTCGACCAGGCGGACACCGTGCTCGTCCATCAGCCTCTTGCTGCGCTCGATGTCGTCGCGGTAGTAGGAGTTGCCGCCGTCGATGATGATGTCGCCGGGCTCCATCCGCTTGGCGAGCTCGTTGATGGTGTTGCCGGTGATCTCGCCCGCTGGCACCATCACCCAGGCCGACCGCGGCTTGGTCAGCTTGGCGACGAAGTCGTCCAGGGTCGAGGTGCCGGTCGCGCCCTCGCTGGAAAGCTGCTGGATCGGCCCCGGGCTCCGGTCGTAGACCACGCACTGGTGACCGTCGCGCATCAGCCTGCGGACCAGGTTGGCCCCCATCCGGCCGAGGCCCACCATGCCCAGCTGCCTGACCTCAGTGGTTGCCATTATGTCCTCCCTCGTCTGAGTTGGTCTTGGGCAGCCAGGGCATGTGCCATTCGGCGTACCCGCGAACGAGCTTGGCGGCCTCGTCGGGCCCCCAGGATCCCTTGGCGTACGTTTGCACCGGCGGCGGGTCGTCGATCAGCGGCTGCATCACCCGCCAGGTTTCCTCGACGCCGTCCTCGCGGGTGAACAGGTGGTCGTCGCCGACTATCGCGTCGTGCAGCAGCCGTTCGTATGGCTCCAGCGGGACGCCGAGTTCCTCGCCGAAGGTCACGTCGAGGTGCACCGGCTGCCACGTGCGCTGCCCGAGCCCCCGTGACGCGAGCACGGTCCGCAGCCCAGAGTCCGGATCGATGCGCAGCACGATCTGGTTCGGCTCGCAGCTCGTAACCTTGCCGATGAACTGGAGCGGCGGCGGCCGCCGGAAGATCAGGCGCACCTCGGTCGCGCGGGCGGCCAGCGCCTTGCCCGCCCTGATGAAGAACGGCACACCGGACCAGCGCCAGTTGTTCACCTCGAGCCGCAGCGCGACGAAGGTCTCGGTGGTCGACCTCTTGGCCACCCCGGGCACGTCCAGGTAGCCCTCGTACTGCCCGCGCACGTACTGGTCCGGCTTGGCATCCGGCATGGAGCGGAACACCTCGGCCTTCTTATCCCGCAGGTCGTTGGCGCTGGCACCGACCGGCGGCTCCATCGCGATCAGGGCCAGCACCTGCATCAGGTGGTTCTGCACCACATCCCGCAGCGCGCCTACCGGGTCGTAGAAGCTGCCCCGGTCCTCCACCCCGAAGTCCTCGGCCATGGTGATCTGCACGCAGGCCACGTAGCTGCGGTTCCACACCGGCTCGAGCAGCTCGTTGGCGAACCGGATGTACTGGATGTCGAGCACTGGCTCCTTGCCGAGGAAGTGGTCGATCCGCAGAATCTGGTCCTCGGACAGGTACTTGCTCAGGTCGGCGTTGAGCTGGCGCGCCGAGGCCAGGTCGTGGCCGAACGGCTTCTCCACGGCCACCCTGGCGCCCTTGGTGAGCCCGGCCTTGCCCAGCTCCTCGACCACCCCGGCGAACAGGCTTGGCGGGATCTCGAGGTAGAACAGCGGGTGCTGGACGCCGGACAGCGCCTTGCCCAGCCGCTTGTAGAGGCCGTCGTCGGAGAAATCCCCGGGCAGGTACGACAGCCGCTTGGCCAGCCGCTTGAACACCGTCTCGTCGATCTTCTCCCCGGTGCCCTCGATCGACTGCCGGGCGTGCTCGATCAGGTCATCCATCGACCAGTCCTGCCTGGCGACGGTGATCACCTTTTTAGGCAGGCGGTTACGGAGCTCAAGCCGGTACAGCGCCCGGAACGTCTGCTTCTTCGCCAGGTCCCCGGTAATGCCGAAAATGACGAGCGCACCCGCTTCCGGTGCCTTTTCAGGTGCCGCCACGGTGTTCCTCCTACCCGGAAAATGGCGCCGACCGACAGGGGTCATCGGCCCCGCCCGACGCTACACCGCCCGGCTTAATAAACAGTGACCAGGGCCAGATCCCTTCCGGTTTGCTGAGGCGGCTAGCCGGCGACCAGGGGCAGGAAGATCTTGTCGACGATCTCGATCAGGGTCGGGTCGGGAACCGGCCGCTGGGTCATGATCAGGTCGTGGCGGACCAGGTCCACCGGCAGCGCGGCGATCCGCGGGCTAAGCCGGCCGGAGCTTATCTCGCCGCGCGCGACGGCGCGCTCCAGGATCAGCGACATCTCGCTCTGCGAACCGGCGATGGCCCGCTCGCGCAGCACCGCCGGCGGCAGCCCGGCCTCCTGGAAATAGTCGGCGATCAGGAAGCTGAGGATCCCGGCGACCTCGCCGACGCGCTCCGACATGTGCCGGAGCAGGGCCAGGACGTCGCCGCGCAGGGACCCGGTGTCGGGCACGCCGAGCGACGCGACCTCGGTGTGACGCCAGACCGCGGCAACGACAAGCTCGGGCCGGTTCGGCCAGCGCCGGTACAGCACGGCCCGGCTGGTCCTGGCCCGGGCAGCGACACCTTCCATGGTCAGCGCCGCGTAGCCGGCCTCGGTGAGCTCGTCCCAGGCCGCGTCCAGGATCGCGGCTTCGAGCGCGCTGCCCCGCCGGCGTGTGGCCGAGGTAGCCATGATCCTCCATAAGAGTCACTTGCGTATCTTATCGAAGCGCAGTACGGTGCCGTTTTAGAGACACCAGCGTATCCAACCGAAGGAGCCGCGCCATGGCAGAGCCCGGCAACAGCATGATCCAGGCCGAGGGGCTGACCAAGCGCTACGGGTCCACCGCCGCGCTGGCCGGGGTTGACCTCGACGTACCGGCCGGCGCGATCCTCGGCCTGCTGGGCCCGAACGGGGCCGGCAAGACCACCGCGGTCAAGATCCTCACCACGCTGGTCAGGCCGGACGCCGGGCGGGCCCGCGTGGCCGGGCACGATGTGGTCACCGAGGGCATGGCCGTGCGCCGCAGCATCGGCGTCACCGCGCAGGACGCGACCGTGGACGAGGCGCTGACCGGCCGCCAGAACCTGGTCATGGTCGGCCAGCTCAGCGGCCTGGGCCGGCGGCAGGCCAGAGCCAGGGCGGCCGAGCTGCTCCGGCGGTTCTCGCTCACCGAGGCGGGCGACCGGGTGCTGAAGGGCTACTCGGGCGGGATGCGCCGCCGTCTCGACCTGGCCGCCAGCGTGGTGACCCGGCCGCCGGTCCTGTTCCTCGACGAGCCGACCACCGGTCTCGACCCGGCCAGCCGGGTGACCATGTGGCAGGTGATCCGCGAGCTCGTGGCCGACGGCGCCACGCTGCTGCTCACGACGCAGTACCTGGAAGAGGCCGACCAGCTGGCCGACCGGATCGCCGTGATCGACCACGGCCGGGTGATCGCCGAGGGCACCCCGGGCACGCTCAAGGCCCAGACCGGCGGCACGCGGCTTGAGGTGAACCTGAGCCGCCCGGAGCCCGGCGCCGCCGCCGCGCTGGCTCCGCTGGTCGCCGGGCCGATCGCGATCAGCGAGGACGGCAGGCGGCTGCGAGCCGGCGTGTCCCGCGCGCCCGGGCTGGCCACCGCCGTCGTGCGCGCCCTGGACCATGCCGGGATCGCGGTCGACGACGTGGCGGTGCACCCACCCTCGCTGGACGACGTGTTCTTCGCGCTGACCGGCGACTGCGCCGCGTCCGCCCAAAGCAAGGAGGTCGCGGTCTCATGATCCGGGCCCTGCGCGACGTGGCGGTGATGCTCCGCCGCAACCTCGTGCACATCGCCAGGGAGCCGCTCCGGCTCTCCGACGTCACCATTCAGCCGGTGCTGTTCACGCTCCTGTTCGTCTACATCTTCGGCTCCGGCGTCCCGATTCCCGGTGGCTACACGGCGTTCGCCATCGCTGGGCTGCTGGCCATGACGCTGGCCACGTCGGCCATCGGCACCGGCATCGGCCTGAGCGCTGACCTGGCCACCGGAGTGATCAGCCGGTTCCGCACCCTGCCCATGTGGCGACCGGCGATCCTGGTCGGCCGGTCGGTGTCCGACCTGCTCACCGCAACGCTGTGCGCGGCCATGGTCGCCGCCACCGGCCTGGCCATCGGCTGGCGTCCGGAGGGCAGCATCGCGGGCGCGGTCGCCGGGTTTGCGATCTTCCTGCTGTTCAGCTACGCCCTGGCGTGGGGCTGCGCCTGCCTCGGGCTGATCGGGAGCAGCCCGGAATCCGCCCAGGGCCTGGGCCTGGTGATCCTCTTCCCGCTCGCGATCGTGTCGAACGCGCTGGTGCCGACCGGGCACATGCCCGGGCCGATCCGGGCCGTCGCCAACTGGAACCCGGTCAGCGCGGTCACCGCCGCCGCCCGGCAGCTCTGGGCCAACCCCAACCCGTCCGCGAGCATCCACGCGTGGCCGATGCAGCATCCCACCCTGGCCGCGCTGCTCTGGTCGGCCGGCATGATCGCGGTGTTCGCCCCGCTGGCCACCCTGCTCTACCGCCGCCGCACGATCGGCTGACCCGCATCGTCCCCGCGGCAGGGCGAATGTACTCTAAATACGGAGAAAAATGGACAGGAGGCCCATCGGTGACCGAGGGCAGCCAGCCACCCGCGGGCGTGGACTCGACCGTCCCGGCCGCGGCCCGGATGTACGACTACTGGCTCGGCGGCCACGACAACTTCGCCGCCGACCGGGTCGCGGCGCTGAAGATCACCGAGCGCGCTCCCGGGACGCCTGCGGCGGCCCGGGCCAACCGCAGGTTCCTCGGCCGGGCCGTGCGGCACCTGGCCGGGGAGGGCGGGATCCGCCAGTTCCTCGACCTGGGGGCCGGCCTGCCCACCAACGGGAACGTGCACCAGGTCGCCCGCGAGGTCACGCCGGACGCGCGCGTGGTGTACGTGGACAACGACCCCATGGTGATCACGCACGCGCGGGCGCTGGAAACCGGCGACGCCGTCGCGGTGATCCACGCAGACCTGCGCGACCCAGACACGATCCTGCGCCACCCCGACACGAGACGGCTGATCGACTTCACAAAGCCGCTGGCCATCCTGTTCGTCTCGGTGCTGCATTTCGTGCCCGAGCCTGACGCGCACACGGCAGTCGCCGCCTTCACCAGCGCCGCGGCACCCGGCAGCCACCTCGCCGCGTCGCACGGCTACGACGACCAGGATCCGCAGGCCGCCGCGACGACCACCACGGTGTACGCCAGCACCGCCAGCCCGGTCACCAGGCGGACTCGCGCGGAGATCCTCGCGTTCTTCGACGGCCTGGAGATCCTCGAACCGGGCCTGGTCCCGGTGCAGCAGTGGCGGCCCGACGAGCATGATCCGCCCGGCCTGAGCAAGGCTTGGATACTCGGCGGCGTCGGCCGCAAGCCGGCCTGATCCCAGGTGCAAGCGCTCAGGGAGTTGGCTGATCGGTCGCGTGCAACTGGGCGTTGAGCGCTCCCCAGGAGTTCGTCCGCTGCCGGGCCTCCACGGTGCCGGTGACGCTGTTCCTGATGAACATCAGCCCGGACTGCCCGCTGAGCTCGCGCGCCTTGACCCGCTGACCGGTTGCGTGCATGGTCACGATCGTGCCGGCGGTCAGGTAGAGCCCGGCCTCGACCACGCAGTCGTCCCCCAGCGAGATGCCGAGCCCGGAGTTCGAGCCGAGCAGGCACCGCTCGCCGACCGCGATGCGCTCCTTGCCGCCGCCGGACAGCGTGCCCATGATCGCGGCACCGCCGCCGACGTCCGTGCCCGCGCCGACGACCACACCGGCGCTGATCCGTCCCTCGACCATCGAGGGGCCTAGCGTTCCGGCATTGAAATTGACAAACCCTTCGTGCATGACGATGGTGCCCTCGGCCAGGTGGGCGCCGAGCCGGACCCGGCTCGCGTCGGCCACCCGGACCCCGGTCGGTACCACGTAGTCCAGCATCCGGGGGAACTTGTCCACGGACTGCACCTCGATGTGGCGCCCGGCCGCGCGCGCCCGCATCTGCACGGCGACGGTCTGCGCGGCGTCCACCGGCCCCGAGGTCGTCCAGCAGACCGTGAGCAGAACGCCGAAGATGCCGTCCATGTTGATGCTGTTGGGGCTCACCATGCGGTACGACAGCAGGTGCAGCCTCAGATAGGCGTCACCGGAGTCGATGGGCGGCGCATCGAGATCGGCGATCTCCACCCGCCGGTGCGTGATCCGCACTGCCCTGACGTGGTCCGCTCGCTCCGCCACCGGGGTGAACTGCCCGGAGCCCGTCGGCGGCCCGAGCCGGGGGTCGGGAAAGAAGAAGTCAAGCGGGCCGCCGCCGGCCTCGCTCATCGTGACAATCGCGTCTCCCCAAGCCTGTCTGGTCACCCCATGAACTTACCGGGTCACGACGTTGGCGATGCGGCCAGGCACGACCACGAGGCGGTCGACCGTGGCCCCGCCGATGTAGCGGGCCACCTCCGGATGGTCGGCCAGGATCGCGGTGATCTGCTGCTGGTCGGCGTCGGCCGGCACCTCGATCCGCAGCCGGGTCTTGCCGTTGATCTGGACCGGCAGCACGGCCATGGCCTCGGCGGCCAGCGCGGCGTCGGCCTCGGGGAACGGCACGTAGGCCAGAGAGCGGGGATGCCCGAGGCGCCGCCAGAGCTCCTCGGCAATGTGCGGCGCGAGCGGCGCGACCATCAGCACCAGTGGCTCCGCGATCCCCCGGGGCAGCTTGCCCCGCGTGGCGGCGATGCGTGCCGCATGGCTGACCAGTTCCTGCAGCCGCGCGATCGCGATGTTGTACCGCAGCCCGGCGTAGTTCTCGCGGACCGCCTGGATGGTCCGGTGCAGCAGTCGCAGCGTGGCGTCGTCCGGATCGCCGCCGTCCACGAGCAGATCCCCGGTCCGCTCGTCGATCATGCAGCGCCACAGCCGCTGCAGGAACCGGTAGACACCGACGATGTCGTCGGTCTGCCAGGGCCGGTCGGCGTCCAGCGGGCCCATCGCCATCTCGTAAAGCCGCAGCGTGTCCGCGCCGTACCTGACGTACATGTCGTCGGGGCTCACGCTGTTTTTCAGGCTCTTGCCCATCTTCCCGGACCGGCGGGTGACCGGCTGCCCGCCGTGGACGTAGCTCCCGCCGTCCCGCTGCTGCACCTCCTCGGCTGGCACGTACATGCCGCGTGCGTCGGTGAATGCGTCCGCGGTTATGTAGCCCTGGTTGACCAGCCGGGCGAACGGCTCCCTGGTCGAGACGTGCCCGAGGTCGAACAGCACCTTGTGCCAGAACCTCGCGTACAGCAGGTGCAGCACCGCGTGCTCCACTCCCCCGACGTACAGGTCCACTCCCCCGCCGCCCGGCGCGGCACCCTCGGGCACCATCCAGTACCGCTCGTTCTCCGGGGCAACGAACACCTCGTCGTTGAGCGGGTCGAGATACCGCAGGTAGTACCAGCACGAGCCGGCCCACTGCGGCATCGTGTTCAGCTCGCGCCGGTAGACCTGGCGGCCGTGACCCAGATCGAGCTCGACGCGCGCCCAGTCCCCGGCCCGGGCCAGCGGCGGAACCGGCTCCGCGTTCTCCCCACCCGCCTCCCCATCCCCCTGCACTGACCCGGCCGCGAACTCGGTCATCTCCGGAAGCGTGACCGGCAGCAGATCCTCGGGCAGCGCGACCGGCAGCCCGGTTGAGTCGTAGACGATCGGGAACGGCTCGCCCCAGTACCGCTGCCGGGAGAACAGCCAGTCCCGCAGCCGGTAGCTGCGCTGACGGTGGCCGTGCCCGGTGCGCTCCAGCCAGCTGATGGGGTCCGCGAGCGGCTCGTAGGCCGCGACCGGCAGGCCGAGGGACTCGGCGAATTCCCGGTCGCGCTCGTCATCGGCGGGGACCGCCATGATGGCCCCGGTGCCGTAGCCCATCAGCACGTAGTCGGCCAGATACACCGGGACCTGCTCGCCGGTGGCCGGGTTGACCGCGAAGGCGCCGGTGAACACGCCGGTCTTGTCGCGGCCGGTCATCCGCTGCCGGTCGCTGACCGTCGAGGCCCGGTGCTGGTACGCCCGTACCGCGTCCCGCTGCTCGCCGGTGGTGAGCTTCTCCGCGAGCGGGTGCTCGGGTGCCAGCACCAGGAAGGTGGCGCCCGGCAGCGTGTCCGGGCGGGTGGAGAACACATCGATCCGGTGGCCTCCGGCTGCCACGGCGAACGTGATGATCGCGCCGTCGCTGGGGCCGATCCAGTTCCGCTGCTGCTGCCTGATCGGCTCCGGCCAGTCGAGGCCGTCGAGGTCGGCCAGCAGCCGGTCCGCGTACGCGGTGATCCGCAGCAGCCACTGCCGCAGCGGCCGCCGGTAGACCGGGTAGTTGCCGACGTCGCTGCGCCCGTCGGCGGTGACCTCCTCGTTCGCCAGCACCGTGCCAAGGCCGGGCGACCAGTTGACCATCTCGTCGGCCTGATAGGCCAGCCGCCAGCCGTCAACCACCTTCCTGCGGGTCAGCTCGTCGAGCTCGGCCCACGGCCGGCCGCCGGGGTTGGCCGGGCCCGACGGCACCCGGGTGCCCGCCCCGAACTCGGCGACCAGCTCGCCGATCGGCCGGGCGCGCTGCTGATCGCCGTCGAACCAGCTGTTGAAGATCTGCAGGAAGATCCACTGGGTCCAGCGGTAGAACCGGGGATCGCTGGTCGCGAACTCGCGCCTCGTGTCGTATCCGAGACCCAGCCGGAGCAGCTGCCGGCGCATGTTGTCGATGTTGTTCCTGGTGCTCACCGCCGGGTGCTGGCCGGTGCTGATCGCGTACTGCTCCGCCGGGAGCCCGAACGCGTCATAGCCGATCGTGTGCAGCACCGTGCGGCTGGTCATCCGCAGGAACCGGCACAGCACATCGGTGCCGATGTATCCGAGCGGGTGCCCGACGTGCAGGCCGGTTCCGCTCGGGTACGGGAAGAAGTCGAGGATGTAGGCCTTGGGCCGGCCCTCGGCCTGGGCGAAGCCCGCCGACAGCGGCCCCACCGGGTTCGGAGCCTGGAACGTGCCGTCGTCCGCCCACTGTTGCTGCCACGCGAGCTCGATCTGGTTGGCCAGCGCGGCGTCGTACCGGAATGGCAGCCGTTCGTCCTCGCCATGGCTGGTCATTGGCACCTCCAGCAGCAATGAAAAAGCCCCTCACGCATGAGGGGCTGCCGCGCGGACCGGATTCGGTCAGCGCGGCATGGTCAGAAGCAGGCCACGGTCGCTAGCCACGGTCACAGGTTACCCGCACGGCCCGGGATTGGGCACTGCGGCGCGTCGGATTGGCCACCGCCAGGCACTGGAATGTGCCCGGTACGATCTGATCTCATCCCATTAGACCCTTAGACCGGAGTGAGGTTGGTTTAGGCGTGCGACGGCTCTGGCTGGCGGGCGGGTTGGCCATGCTTGCGGCGGTGGCCGCGTGCTCCTCCTCGCCATCGCCGCCCGCGTCAACGCTGAACAGCGCGAGCACGCTGGCCTGCCCGGCCCGCTCTGGCCGCTGCACGGCTCCGGGCACGGTGCGCTGGTCGGTCCGGCTGCCGGGGTCGGCCTCGTTCGAGATCAGCACCGGCCAGTCGATCCTGAATTACCCGGCAGCCGGTGAGGAGGGCATCGCCGACTTCGGCGGCATCCCCAGCCGGTACCTGGCCAACGTTGCCGTCGCGCCGGGCCTGGTCCTCTTCCAGCAGCCCAACCGCCCGGTGATCGAGGCCATCGACCCGGCTACCGGCAAGCGGCTGTGGACTACCAAGCTGCGGACGCCGCGGGGGTTCTCCCCGAATACCGATGTCTCCGGTGCGCTCAGCATCACTCTCACGGTCTCCGGCGGCCTGATCACCGCTTACGACCAGGCCGACTACCTCTGGTGGGTGCTGAACCCGGCAACGGGCGCGGCGAGCCCGCCGCAGAAGTGGGTCGCCTACTCGCAGTCGAGTGGCGGCACCCTCGGCCAACCCGGCATCTACGTGCTCCCGGCGAGCCCGAGCAGTGTGCTGATGGTCAACACGCTGCAGGTTCAGGACGTTGACCCGGTGACGGGCTCGGTGCGGTGGCACGCGGCGGTCCGGCCGTGGACCGGGGAAGCGCTGATCGGGGACACGCTGTACCTCGACAACGACCCCTACAACTACAACTTCAGCAGCAAGCCCAACAGCTCGCCGACCGGGACGGACACCGCCATTCAGCGGGTCGACGTCGGGTCAGGCCGGCTGCTTCCGCAGCTGCCGCTGGCAGCTGATCTGCGCGCCGAGGACGGCGAGGTGGTCCAGTTCGCCGAGGATCCCGGCGTGCTGCTGGTCGAGGCAGGTGGCGCGCTCGCCCGGATCAGCCCGGCCACCGGCCGCGCGATCTGGGTTTATGCGGCACCGACCAGGACTCAGGGCCGGGCACAGCCCGGCCCCACCACCGTCCCGCCGACGGTGGAGTTCCTCGAGTCCGGCCAGGTCAATGGCGCTGCGTACCCGCCGCCGTCGCCCGGAACCGGCACCGACATCTGGCGCGTCCTGGTCGTCAGCCTCAGCACCGGCCAGGCAACGCCGGTCGACCTGGGCCGCGCTGTCCCGTACGGCGGCGCCGGGATCAACACAGGAGGAGAGGGCGGCGACGGCTGGAACCTGTACGGCTCGGTGCTGCTGGCCGCGGCGGCGACCAAGCCGCAGCCGGCCGGGGCCGGCGGGTTCAGCTACACCCGCCTCGACGGCGTCGACCCGCAGACCGGCCGAGTGCTGTGGCGCGGCCCGGTGGCCGCAGACCTGTACGTGCTCGGCGAGACGTCGAGCGGGCCGCCGCTGATCATCGCGGAGTCCTGCGCGCCGTCCGCGTTGTCGCCCGACCAGTCGGCGGCCCAAGGTGACCAGGCGTTCTGCAACAGCGAGCGGCTGTACGCGATCAACGCCTGAGCCCCGATGCCGGCCCGGCTGGCCGCCCGGGCTCAGATCGCCTTGCCGGGATTCATGATGCCGGCCGGGTCCAGGGCGTCCTTGATCGCGTGATGCACAGCCATGGAGTCCTCCCCGAGCTCCGTGGCCAGCCAGCGCCGCTTGATGATGCCGACGCCGTGCTCGCCGGTCAGCGTGCCGCCGAGGTCGATCGCGGCTCGGAACACCTCGTCGGCGGCAGCCCAGACGTGCGCGGGCACGTCCTGCTGCCCGCGGTCGAAGACGAAGACGGGGTGCAGGTTGCCGTCCCCCGCGTGGGCGACCGTGGCGATCAGCACGCCGTGGTGGCTGGAGGCCCGCTCGATGCGCTCGATCATGTCCGGCAGCCGGGACCTGGGCACGCAGACGTCCTCGATAAGCGTCGCGCCGAGCCGCTCGGTCGCGAAGAAAGCCATCCGGCGGATGTCGAGCAGCTGCTTCGACTCGGCCTCGCTGGCGGACACGTCGGCGAGCAGCGCGCCGTGCTCGACGGCCGTCTGCCGCATGATCTCGGCCCGGCCGGCCGCATCGTCGCTGTCGGCCTGGGCGATGAGCAGCGCGTGCACGTCGTCGCCGAACCCGAGGTTCTTCCACTCGTCGAGCGCCCGCAGCGTGACCCGGTCGAGGAGCTCAAGCAAGCTGGGCTGCAGCCTGGCCTGGACGATCGCGGTCACCGCCCGGGCCGCGGCGCCGAAGCTGGGGAAGCTCGCGGCCAGGGTAACCGGCGGCACGGCCGGCCGGGGCCGCAGCCGCAGGGTCGCCGAGGTGATCACGCCGAGGGTGCCCTCCGAGCCGACGAACAGGCTGGTGAGGTCGTAGCCGGCCACTCCCTTGATCGTCCTGCGCCCGGTGCGCAGCACCCGGCCGTCGGCGAGCACGACCTCCAGCCCGAGCACCGAATCCCTGGTGACCCCGTACTTCACGCAGCGCAGGCCGCCCGCGTTGGTCGCCAGGTTGCCGCCGATCGTGGATATCTCGAAGCTCGACGGGTCGGGCGGGTACATCAGGCCATGAGCGGCGGCGGCGCGATCCAGATCGGCGTTGATCACACCGGCCTCGGCCACGGCCAGCTCGTCGGCCGGGTCAAGCTCGACGATCGAGTTCATCCTGGCCAGCGAGAGGATCACGCAGCCATCGACCGCGGCAGCGCCGCCCGCCAGGCCGGTACCGCCGCCGCGCGGCACAACGGGAACCCGGTGCTCGGCGGCCCAGCGCACGGTGGCCGCGACCTCCTCGGTGCTCCGCGCGGACACCAGGCACCGGGCGTTGCCGGGAGTGACCGCCGTGGTCTGATCCCGGCGGTAGGCGTCGACGATGTCCGGATCCGTGCTCACCCGCCCATCGGGAAGGGCGGCAGCAAGTTCGTCAAGATCGTCGGCCACGGTCATCCCCCGGACGAGTTGTCGGCATAGTTATGGTCTAGCACTCCGGCGTGGCAGGGCCCGCGCCTCAGGGCTGGCATCACGGTCTTTACGCCCCTCGCGCCCCGTGGTCACCTGGAAGCATGGGCGCGCATGGAGGTCGCAGCGAAGTCATCGAGCAGCGGGCCATCGAGTACATCCCGCTCAATGAGCGGCACGGCAGGCCGAACACGCTGTTCACGATCTGGTTTGCCAGCAACGCCCAGATCACCGCGGTGGCGACCGGCCTGCTGGCCACCGTCGTGTTCGGCCTCAGCCTGCCGTGGGCGATCGCCGCGATCCTGATCGGCAACCTCGTCGGCTGCCTGTTCATGGCGTACCACTCGGTCCAGGGGCCGAGGCTCGG
>Ga0208725_1000208_pt1 | contig 13457 bp, 9 predicted proteins | sample MicForSoSWNH13_O_FD_188004 | JGI IMG/M metagenome (GOLD analysis project Ga0208725, IMG submission 188004) | Forest soil microbial communities from Harvard Forest Long Term Ecological Research site in Petersham, Massachusetts, USA - MetaG HF011... | ecosystem: Environmental > Terrestrial > Soil >... | reverse complement strand
CCTCCGCCGCCGTTTCCCGGGTGATCACGTGCAGCCGGATGCCGAAGCGCAGTTCACGACCGGCCAGCTTGGTCCGCTCCCGTACCGCGTCGATTTTCTCCGCCACCGCCTGAGGTGGTTCCCCCCAGGTCAGGTAGACATCGGCGTACCTGGCGGCAACGTCAAGGGCAGGCTCCGAGGATCCGCCCAGGTATATCTGAGGCCAGGTCGTCGCCGGGATGATCTGACCGCCGCGCACGTCATAATGCCGGCCAGCGAACGTCACCGGCTCGCCGCGCCACAACTCCCTGACGATGTGCAGGAACTCGCCAGCTCGCTCGTACCTGGCCTGCTTGCCGAGGTGGTCACCGAACCGCTGCTGCTCGACGTCGTCGCCGCCGGTGACCACGTTCAGCAGCAGGCGGCCACCGGATACGCGCTGGTAAGTGGCGGCCATGTGAGCAGCCAGAGTCGGTGACATCAGCCCGGGACGAAACGCGACCAGGAACTTGAACCGCTCGGTGACCTGGGTCAGCGCCGCGGTCATGATCCACGCGTCCTCACACCACGAGCTGGTGGGGGTGAGCGCGCCGGTAAAGCCAAGCTGCTCAGCGGACCGGGCTATCTGGCCCATGTAACCGACATCCGGGGCCCGTTCCGTCCCGCCATCGGCCGCCCGGCTGCCCGCGGCGCCGACCGCGTTGCCGAGGCTCAGGTCGCTGCGGGAGTCACCGTTGGTAGGAAGGAACCAATGCAGAACGACTCCCATAGTGGGCTGCCTCCTAGCGGTCGCAAGTCTCCCACCAGCGTGATCGCCGATCCTCCCAGTCTATTCCTTTCATTTTGATCAAGAAAATACTAATTTGCGTACGTGTCGGATGTCACGCGCTCGCGCTGACTGCCGCGCGGGCCGCCAGCAGGTCGTAGCCGCGCATGGAGATGATGCCCAGGAACTCCACCGGCATGAACGGCCTCCTCAGTGCGCTGGCGTGGTCTGCGGGTCGGGTACGGCCGTCATCCACGCAGCGCCACCCGGGTGTCAGGCGAGACCTCGGCGAGCACCTTCAGGAACCGATATGGGCGGACAGCGTCTCGACCGTGAAGGCCCGGTAGGCGGCCACATGCGCCTGCAGTGGCGACCGGGCAGCCACCTCCACGAACCGGCCGGTCTCGCGCCGGATATGAGCCGCGAACGCTTGAGCAGATTCCTGCGAGGCTGCGAGTGTGTCGCTCATGCCGCTCCTCTTCGCCATCATCGACAAAATGCGAGTTACACCTAGCCAAGCTCGCGATTCACAAGTTGTCAACTAATACGATGGGAAAAGTAGATAATTCTGCGATAGGTGCACGAGCAGCACGTCATCCGGACTCATCGCCGTACCTCCGCGTCAAGATCGTGTTCACGGCACCATTAGCTCAGCCCGCTGATCGCATCGCCGATGAGCTTGGCGCCCAGGACCAGGCAGAGCACTGCCATGATCACCGAGTTGTTCCGCCCCATCCATTCCTTCAGCCCGCCGAGCACAGCCGCCGAGCGCGGCCCCATCGCGAAGTAGATCGCCACCGGGATCCCCACGCCGAGCGCCCCGACCAGCGCGAAGACCGCGTAAGCGACGGCCTGCTGACCGCCGGAGATGCCGGTCTGCGCGATCGACGCCGCGCCGCCGACCGCCAGCAGCAGGTTCTTCGGGTTCGCGCCGGCCAGCGCGGCGGCGAGGCCGAACGCCGCGGGCGGCTTGATCGTGTCGATGGCGCCCATCCACTTGGGCAGCGCCGCCTCCTCGCCGGCGGCCGGCCTGCCGCGAAACTGCCGCACCGCTATCAGCAGCAGCAATGCGCCGAGCGCCAGCTTGACCCAGCTGACCCAGCTGGCGGGCTGACCCGAGCTGCTCGCGTCGCCTGGCCCGGAGATGGCGAGCACGATCGCGCCGACGACGGCGAGCCCGGCTAGCCAGCCGAGCACGAAAGCCGGGCCGTTTACCCGTGCCCGGCGGGTGGTGAGCATCAGCACCACCGCGATGATCGGGACCGGGCTGACCGCCACCCCGATCGCCAGCGGCAGCGCCCCGCCGATCGCCTCGCCCATTATCCGGTGACCTCCTCGACAGCCGCCCCCTGGCGTCGCTGCCTCCAGCGTCTGCCTTAGGCCCGGTCTGCCCATTACGCTCAGTAGCGAATCATCCGCCATAGGTGATTCGGTGCGGCAGGAGGGACAGGAAGGCGATTGTCATCACGAAAAGTAAGCGTATATCTGCAAATGTAATCAAGCTCACCCGGAACGGCCGGGGTGAATGGCCTGCGGATGGGCGCCGTTCAACCCATGAGCGATACTGCCCTGCCGCTTCTACGGCCGGCTCCAGCCGTACTTCGACCGCACCTGGAAGCTCGGCGACATCGAGCCGGCCGGCTGAACCTGGGTCACTCCAGCGGGCCAGGCTCTCGCTAGGCGACCGGCAGACCTCACATTCTGGTGCGGTGTCTCGTCGAACTGGGTGAGGGCGGATGCGACCAGCGGAGGCGGCCCATGAGCACCCATTCAGGGCCCGGAGATGGCCGGTCAGAACCGAGCGCGATCGCGGGCGAGCGCTATGCGCTGATCAATCTCGCCTACCGGATGCTGGGCTCCCTGGCCGAGGCCGAGGACGCCGTGCAGGAGACCTACGCCCGCTGGTATGCCATGACCGGGGAACAGCAGCAGGTCATCGAATCGCCGGGTGCCTGGCTGACGAAGGTCACTGGCCGTATCTGCCTGGACCTGCTCGGCTCGGCCCGCATCCGGCGGGAGCGCTACGTGGGCGAGTGGCTCCCCGAGCCGTTGCCTGACCGCGCCGAGTGGACCTCTGCGCCCGGGGCCATCGAGGGCGACCCGGCCGATCGGGTCACCCTGGATGAGTCGGTCAGCATGGCGTTCCTGGTCGTGCTCGACTCGATGACGCCGGCCGAGCGCGTCGCGTTCGTCCTGCATGATGTCTTCGGCTACCCGTTCGCGGACGTGGCCGAGATTGCCGGCCGGACCCCGGCGGCATGCCGCAAGCTGGCCTCTTCTGCTCGGCAGCGCCTTCACGCATCACGGACTCCTGCCGGTCCGAGGGAACACCAGGCCGACATCGTTCGGGATTTCAAGCGGGCGTGGGAGGCCAGCGACATCAGCGCCCTCATCCTGCTGCTTGACCCGGACGCGGTGATGACCGCCGACGGCGGTGGCCAGGTCGCCACCGCACTGCGCCCGATCGAAGGCCGCGAGAAACTGGTGCGCTACGCCTTCGGCATCGCCGACAAGGTATCCGACGTGACGATCCTGGAACGCAGCGTCAACGGCCAGCCCGGCCTGGTAGTTCAGCAAGGCGGCGCGACCGTCACGGTGCTGGCGTTCACCGTGACCGCCAACCTGATCACCCACATCTGGGCGGTACGCAACCCGGAAAAGCTGCGGTCGTGGTCAACGGACAGGGGGCGAGATGATGACTAGTAAGTCGGCGATCGTGGTGGGCGGCGGGATAGGCGGGCTCACCGCGGCCGTGGCCCTGCGGCAGGTCGGCTGGCAGGTCACGGTCCTCGAACGGGCCGCGAGGTTCGGCGAAATCGGCGCCGGTATCACGCTGCTGTCCAACGGGCTCCGCTGCCTCGACGCGATCGGCCTCGGTGGCGCCGTCCGCGGCAGCGGCCTGCCAGTGCTCGCTACCGGCATGCGTACCGCGGCGGGCCGGTGGCTGTCGCGGATCGACGGTGACGCCGCCGACCTGGAGGCGCGGCTCGGTACCACTCCGCTGGTCATTCATCGCGCTGAACTTCACGGAATCCTGCTCGACGCGCTGCCGGCCGCGGCCCTCATCGCCGGCGTGGAGACCATCGGCATCGACGGGGGCGCCGATGGCGGGCCGGCCGAGGTTCGCTTCCGGCACGGGGGCCAGGATGCGGTGCTGCGGGCGGAGCTAGTCGTCGGTGCCGACGGAGTGAACAGCTGGGTTCGTGCCCAGCGCTGGCCCGGTGCGCCCGCTCCGGTCTACTCCGGATCAACCACCTGGCGCGGGGTCACGACCCCCTCGTCGCCGCCGGTCACCGAGATGAGCCTGAGCTGGGGCCGTGGCACCGAATTCGGGGTGATGCCCCTCGTTGACGGACGCACGTACTGGTATGCCGCTGCCAACGCCGCCGAGGGCCAGCGCAACCCCGACGAGCTCGCGGAGCTGCGCCGGCGATTCGGGACCTGGCACGAGCCGATCCCGGCCGCCCTCGCCCACACCCAGCCCGAGGCCGTGCTGCGCCACGACATTTACTGGCTGCCGAAGCTCGACAGCTACCAGCGAGGCAGCATCGTCGTGCTCGGCGACGCCGCGCACGCGATGACGCCCAACCTGGGGCAAGGCGGCGGGCAGGCCCTCGAAGACGCAATCGTGCTCGCCGCGGCGGTCAGCCGCACCGGCGACGTGGCCGCGGCCCTAGCCGGTTACGATCACCAGCGCCGGCCCAGGACCCAGGCCATGTCGCAGGCAGCGACCAGGCAGCTGCGCTTCGGCCAGCAGCTGCACAGCCCCATCGCCGTAGCCATGCGCAACACCGCGGTCGCGCTCACGCCCGACCGGATCGCGCTGCTCGCCATCGCCCACTACGGCAAGTGGTCCCCGCCCGCGCTTGGCAACGAGGCCGCGCCGTCACCCGCCTATCCGCAGGGACGCCGCGCCGCGCCTGCGTCCCAGCCTGATCTCTAGGCCAAGCGCCACCGCCGCGAGCACGGCCAGGCCGGCCAGCGGCACCGCGAAGGAGGCCACGTCGACCGCGAGCCGCACCGTGACCGACGACCCGGTGAACACCGACAGGTCGATGTCGGGCGCGAGCACCTGGGGGAGCGCCAGGGCGCAGGCCCAGGCGGCCACCGCCGCCGCGATGACGGCGGGCAGCACCTCCAGGGCCACGACCCACGCCCGCTGTCCCTCGCCCAGGCCCATGGTCGCCAGGCGGGCGAGCGTCGCCCGCCGTTCGGCGGCGCCGAGCGCGAGCTCGAGGAGCATGACAGCGAGGCCGAGGATCGCGGCGACCACCACTGCCAGCGAGAACAAGATGAACGTCCCGTGCTGCAACGGCCCGCTGGCCAGTGAGGAGAGAACGCCGGAACGGAAAGCCACGACTGCGTCCGGCAGCGTGTGCCGCACCACCGCGATGAGCTGTGCCTGGGCGATAGACCCGCCGGTCAGCAGCATCTCATTGACCGGGGCCGGCCCCGTCGGCGTGATCGCGGCCAGCGGCATGATCACGAACGCCCCGCCGCCCGGCAGCGCGGGGGTGCTCGATACCACGCCGGCCACCAGGACCTGGACCGCCCGGGCAGACGAGCGGCTGGTCCTGAGCGTGACCGGGCCGCGGCCGAGGTCGGCGGCGGCTTGCGGTGACACCAGGACGGGCTGAGGTGCCCCCGCCTGGGCGGGTACCGCCAGCTGTCCGGCCGGCACCGGCGCGAACCCCTCGGTGTGAGCGACTAGCTCGGCGTAACTGCCGGGGTCCACGGCAATGACGGCGACCTGGCGGCCGGCCGGGGTGGTCCAGAACTCGTTCACGACCCCGGCCGCGTGCGTCACGCCAGGAACGGCGGCGATCGCCCGGGCGGCGGCGGGCCCGATGGTGAACCCCTGAGCCGCGTACCCGGGCCCGACCGTCGCGTCCGCGCCGGTTAGCTGCCAGGACGCCGCGACCTCGCCGTTGATCACCGCGTCGCGCACCATGCCGGCGAAGGCCGCCACGGTGAGCGCCAGGACAAGGACGAACGCCGGCAACGCTGGGGTAACCGCGTTCCTTGACGCCCGGGCGAGGCCGAGGAACGCGGGCGCACCGGAGGTGCGTGCGTAGGCCCGCAGCAGTCCGCGCAGCACCAGCGGGTACAGCCGCAGCACCACGATCACCGCCGGGATGGCCACCAGTACCGGCGCCGAGCTGGTGTAGAGATCAAGGCCGGAACCGGCCTGATCGCGGAAGACGACGATGCCCGCCACCGCCGCGGCCACCAGCGTCAGCTCGATGACCAGCCGGGTCTGCGCCTGCTGGCGCGGGCTGAGGGCGGTCTGGCGGCGGGGCAGCCGGTGCTGCCAGGCCGCGATGAGGGCGGGCCCGAGGACCGCGGTCGCCAGCACCGCCACCGGCGGCCACCAGCCCCCGGCCGATCCGGCGCCCGGCGCGGAACCGGCCCCGGGGACGGCCAGGATCGCCAGCCCGGCCGCGATCACGGCCGCCGGGACGCACAGGCGCGCGGCTTCGCCGGCGGTGCCGATGGCGATCTGCCGCAGGGACGCGCCCCGCGCCCTGAGCAGCGTGATCTCGGGCGACCGGCGCAGCGCGACCATCCGCGCGGCCAGCAGCAGCACCGCCACGGCGGCGACCGTCAGGCTCACGTAGAGCAGCCACAGCAGCGTGTCCACCGACTGCGCGGTGGCGATGAACGTGTTGAGCGAGAACAGCATGCTCGAGGAGATGGTGAACGTGGAGGCGACGGGCTCGAGGTCACCGGCGAGCGCCGGCGCCTGGGTGCCGTCCTGGTTGAGCGCGTCGCTCAGCGGCTGCACCTGCTGGCCGTCGAGCGAACTCACGTCAAGCGGGAACACCCACTCCAGCCGGAGATCAGGCGAGCCGAAGTAGGACTGCAGCTCGCCGGCCTCGCCCGGCCCGACCATCACCGCGCCCGCCCAGTACGGAGGCTGGGTCGACCCCGGGAGGTCCGACCCCTGGAGGTCGGCGGCGAGGACGCCGGGGTCGATGCCCCAGAACGACGAGGCCGGGTTGACAGGGACCACGATCCCGGTGACCTGGACGGTGACCGCGGTGACCAGGCCGGTCGATGCGAGCTCCCGGCCGGGGAGCACGAACGTGGAGCCCGCGTGCAGGCCCAGCGTCGCCGCCGTCTGCCTGGTCATGACGACCTCGAGCGTCGCCCCCGGCTTGCCGGGCGAGGGGACAGGGGTGGCTACCGGGAAGTGCCCGCTCAGCAGGCGCAGCTGCGAGCCGAACGGCTGCCGTTCCGTCACCTCGATCTTGACTGGCGTGGCGCCGGTGCCGGGCAGCAGCACCCCGTTCACCGGGCCGAACGGGACCGTCATCGACGACCAGTCGGTGCCGGCCGGGGTAAGGCTGACCGGGGCGCGGCTGAAGTCGGCGTGCAGCGACGCGGTGATCGCGTCGATCGTGGCCGGCGGCACGGACGTGAGCTCGCCGGTGCTGTTGCCGTACGCGAGAACACGCTGCACGTCATTCCAGGCCGCCGAGACGGTGATGGTCCGGGTCGCCGGGAGGGTGGCGGCGACCGTCTGCCGCAGCGCCTGCGTCCTGCTGGCGAGGGTCTCCCGCGCGCCGGCGGTGGCCGCGAAAACGGCGCAGAAGGTGAGCAGCGCCAGCCACAGGTACACCCCCCGCGGGCGCCATCGCCGGCTCACGCTTCCTCCGTCGCCCGGAGTTCGGCGGCCGGGTCGGGGCGCCGGAAGACGACAAGTGCGGCCGCCAGTGCGGGGAGCACCGCGACCGCCACCGCGAGCGGGATCGTCTGCGGCAGGTCGAGCAGCGTGACCGGCGGCGGGACCGGTATCTGCGCGGTGGGGCTGAGGGTGACCGCGGGCACCAGCAGCCGGGCGACCACCGTGCCCAGGAGCAGGCCGAGCGCCGCCGCGGGGGCCGACAGCAGCAGCCTTTCGAGGAACAGCTGGGCGGCGGCGGACCGCTGGTTGACGCCGAGCGCCGCCAGCAGCGCGTTCTCGGCCCGCCGCTGCCTGACGTTGGCCGCGATCGAGACCCAGAAGCCGGAGATCGCCAGCAGCGCGGCCGCCACCGCCATGGGGAGCAGCACCTGCTGCGGTGCGGCCGAGAGCGGGTCGGCGATGGTCGCGGCGGCCAGCCCGGCGCTGCTGGTAACGGTCGCGCCGGGCGGCAGCGCCCGCGTCAGGGACGCGGGAACCTGGCCGCCGGCCGTGGCCAGCCACCACTGCGTGACGACTACCGGCGCGGCGCCGTGGCTGGCCAGGAAGGCCTCAAGGGCGGGCAGGTCCATCACCAGCCCGGCGCCGGTGATGGTGGGGAACGCGCTCGCCACCGCCACGATTTTCGCGGGCACGGTGATGCCGTTGATGGTCGTCTGCGCGAGGCTGCCTACGCCGGTGCTGTTCATGCTGTCGAACGCCCGGGTCGCGATGGCGGGGACGGCGGCAGGCACCGCCACCGGGGCGGATAGCGTGATCTGCCCGGCCACCGGCTCGGTGACCACCGATGTCGCGCCCGGAGCGGGCGACCATTGCCCGTAGCCGGGGGTGAACGTGAGCGTCGCGCCGCCGGGTGCGCGCTGCCAGCCGGTCACCCGCGGGCCGGCTGACGGCCCGTACATGGTGCCGGCCGCGAGCTGCGAGACGAGCTCGGGCGAGCTGGTGGCCGCGGTCCAGGTACTCGGCGTCGCCCCGGCAATGGTCAGCGTGACCGGAGCCTTCAGCGGTTTCGCGGGCAGTGTGTAGAACAGGGTGACCTGGCTGAGCCGCAGCGGGTAGGCGGCGTGAGTCCCGCCCAGCGAGGCGGTGAGCACGTGCGGGCGGCCGTCGGCCGGGAACAGCGCCGATGAGAGCTGGAAGGCAGCGCCGGTGGCGTCGGTGACGGTGAACTGCGCACTCAGCGAGTCGAGGGGGGCGCGGCTGAGCGTGACGGTGAACTGAACCGACGGCGGCCTGCCGCTGATGAGCACGCCGCCGGACGGCGAAGAACCCACGATCGAGCGGAGCAGGTCAGCCGGCGGCAAGCTCGACTGATCGGCCCTGAGCAGGGCGACCTTGGGCGCCTGGGCGGCATCGATGGCCACCACCGGTGCGGGCAGCGCCTCCTGGTTGACCGAGACCGCCATCGCCGCCCGCACGCCGGCCGCCCCGGTGATCGAGGTGGTCGCCCCGGCCGGCAGCGGGAGAGCCAGGTTCACCTGTGCGTCCCCGCCGGTCGCGTACGCCGCCTGATCGGCGGCGGACCTGGTCCAGCTCTGGTGCTGAGCGAGCGCCAGCGTGCCGGTGGCGACGGCCAGCACCAGCAGCAGGGCAGCGCCCCCCTGGCGCAGCGGCTGGCGGCTGAACTGCCAGCCCGCCAGCGCCGAGGTGAGCCCGCGGCCGGCCGCCGATACCCGGTCGACGGCGCGGGCCACCCCGGGCAGCAGCCGCAGCGTGAGCACCGTGCCGCCCGCCAGGGCGAGCGCCGGGGCAAGTACCAGCACCGGATCGATGGCCGCCGGTCCGCTCACGGACATGGAGACGGCCGAGTACCGGCGCAGCTGCCAGCAGGCCAGTACCGCCAGCGCGACCAGCGCCAGGTCGGCGCCGGCCCTCGTCAGCCGGGAGAGAACGGCCCGCCGGCCAGGCCGGACCGGGGCCGCGGCCCGGCCAGGTCGCAGCACCGGGTGAAGGAGCATGCCGATCGACAGCACGGCGATGCCAAGCGCGGCGGCCAGCGCGTCGAGCCAGGTGCCGGGGGCGCCCGCACTGATGCCGCCCTCGGTACCTGGGAGGTGGAGGGTACTGCCGAGCAGCCGGGCCAGCCAGACCCCGGCGGTCCCGCCGGTCAGCGCGGTGACCAGCGACAGCGGGATCACCTCGGCCGCGGTCAGCCTGGTCAGCTGCCACCTGGTCGCGCCGCGCGCGGTCAGCAGCGTGGTCTCGCCCTCGCGCTGGGCGGCCAGCAGCCGGGCGACCGCGAGCAGGGCCGCCGCGGTGAGCACCAGGAGCTCGAGCGCGCTGATCCCGAGCAGCGACCGGGCGACCGCGACGTTGTCGCCGGTGCCGGCGAGCACGGCCGGCAGGCTGGTGGTCAGGGTGATCCCGCTGAACAAGGTCGAGGCGTCCCCGATCGTACGCAAGCCGGCCGCGGTAGCGGACAGGCCGGAAGCGCTGAAGTCGGCCATGTCGGGCTGGGCGACCCAGGTCCCGGTTCCCTCGGCGATCTGGCTGGGGAACACGCCGGGCGACACGACAAGCGGCCCGTAGGTGGTGTAGCCGCCGGCTGAACTTGATCCGCTGGCGGGGATCGAGTCCAGCTGCCAGTACGAGGCAGGCGACTGCCGCTCCGCATACAGGCCAGTAAGGACGAACGTCAGGTAGGTGCCCGTGGCCCGGTCCTGTACCCGGAGCACGTCACCGGGACGCAGCCTGAGCAGCGCCGCGGTGCCGGCCGGCAACGCGGCCGGTATGGCGGCCGGTATGGCACTGCCGGCCGGGGCGGACACCTGCCCCGGCCACTTCCCGGTCACGAGCACGGCGTGAGCCGCGACGCCGTCCAGTGCGGCCGCCTCCAGCACGGGTGTGCTGTTCGCGGTGATGCTGGCCGGCCGCGACCCGGTGACGAAGTCGAGCGGGTTGGACCAGGTGCCCTGCCAGAAGCTGAACGGCACGCGGCCCAGCTCGGCGGCGATGGACGAACGCAGCAGCGCCGAGACCTGCGCCCGGTTCCCGCTCGCGATCGATGCCGTCGCGGCCACTGCCGTTCCCGGCGCGACGGCCAGGTCGTGCCGTACGGCCTGCGGGAGCGCCTGGCCGGCGAACGCGGCCAGCGCCGCCCCGATCGCGGCGGCCACCAGCGTGGTCAGCGCCGCCGCCGCGAGCACCCCCCAGTGTGCGGTCATCCGCCGTACCGCCAGCGGCCCCCTCACACGTGTCACCCGCCTCACGATTCCGCATCCCGCAAACCACAGCAAATCAGCCAGTCGAGCTCAGCAAGCCGCCCCTCCCAGCGGGTGCGCGAGCAGGTTTTCGTGGAAGATCCACGCTCGACGGAAGATTAGTGGTTGTTTTCTGACACTTTTCTTCCGCGGGGCGTGGATCTTCCGTCATAAACCCCTGGGAGGTGGCGGGAACGTGACGTCGATGGCCAGGCCCCCGCCCGGCCGGGGCTGCGCGCTGATGGTGGCGGCGTGGGCGGTGGCGATGGCCCGGACGATGGACAGCCCCAGGCCGTGGCCGTTACTGCGGGCCGGACGCGGGCCCAGACGCCGGAAGGGCTGGAACAGGCGGTCGATTTCCGCGGCTGGGATGACCGGCCCGGAGCTGTCCACCGACAGGACCGCCCCGCCGTTGCTGGTCGTCGTGGTGACCTGGATCTCTCCGCCGGCGACGTTGTGCCGGACGGCGTTGTCAATCAGGTTGCCCGCCAGCTGCTGGATCAGGAGCGGGTCACCGTCGAGGACCGCGGGCCCCAGGTCGGCATGGACCCGCAGGCCAAGCTGGCTGATCGCGGGGCGGGCGGCGGCCAGGACCGTCCCGGCGATGGTGGCCAGATCGACCGGCTCGCGCTCGTCGATGCCGGCTTCGCTGCTGGCCAGGGTGAGCAGTGCCTCGATCAGGCGTTCCTGCTCGGCGTTGGAGGCGAGCAGTTCCCGGCTGACGGCCTGCCAGGTGTCGGTGGTGCTGTCCGGATCGGCCAGGGTGACCTGGAGCAGGGTGCGTTCCCTGGTCAACGGGGTGCGCAGCTCGTGCGAGGCATTCGCGGCGAAGCGCTGCTGGGCGCCGAAGGAGGTCTCAAGCCGCCCGAATAGGCCGTCGAGGGTATCGGCCAGTTCCTTGAGCTCGTCATCGGGGCCGTGCAGCTCCAGCCGCTCGTGCAGCCTGCTGGCGGAGATCCGCCGGGCGGCGGCGGTGATCGTGCTCAGCGGGCGCAGGACCCGGCCGGCCAGCACCCAGCCGATCACGGTGGCCGCCACCGCGAAGACCCCAAGGGCGATAGCGGAAGCGATGACCAGCACCTGCCGGTCGAAGGCGATCTGCGTGTTTCCGGCACTCATCGCCGCCCTCGTCGCCTGCTCGATTGCGCCGGAGAGCTGAGATCCGGCCGCGCCGGGGCCCGGGCCGGTCACGTGCTTGTCTGAGGAGACGCGGACTACGGGGTGGGTCACCTGCCCGAAGAGCAGGTAGTTGAGGGCGAGAACGGCCGCGCCGCAGGCCAGGAACGTTGAGCTGTACATGACGGTCAGGCGCAGCCGGGCGGTGCGGCGGGGTAGCCGCAGGGGAGTGCGCACTAGGTTCCTCCGATGCGGTAGCCGCTTTCCCTGACGGTCTCGATCACCGGCGGGTCGCCGAGCTTGGCCCGGAGCCGGCCGATGGTGGTCTTGACCGTACTGGTGAATGGGTCGGCTGCCTCGTCCCACACCCGTTCGAGGAGTTCCTCAGCCGGGACGGGCCGCCCGTCGGCGGCGAGCAGGCATTCCAGCACGGCCAGCTCCTTGGTGGTGAGCGGGAGGCGCCGCCCGGCGCGGACCGCGACCCGGCGGGCCGGATCCAGGCTCAGGTCGCCGTGCTCGAGGCTGGCGGGCAGCGGGGCGGCGGCCCGGCGGCCCAGGGCCCGGATGCGGGCCACCAGCTCGGCGAAGTCGAACGGCTTGGGCAGGTAGTCATCGGCGCCCAGCCCGAGGCCCTCGACCCGTTCCCTGACCGATCTGGCCGCGGTGAGCATCAGGACCCGGGTGTGCGATCCATCGGCGACCAGCGACCGGCAGACGTCATCGCCGTGCACGCCGGGCAGGTCCCGGTCCAGCACCACTACGTCATAGCGGTTGACGGCCAGGTGCTCAAGGGCGGTGGCGCCGTCCAGGGCCACGTCGACGGCCATCCCCTCCCGGCGCAGCCCGGCCGCCACCGTCGTCGCCAGGATCTCGTCGTCCTCGGTCACCAGAACCCGCATCGCTGCCCGCCGCTTCTTAAGCCCTCAGTCTGCCTGCTTCCCAAGATCGCAGGTTGCAGGTGACAGCCAGGTGACATTTTCGGTCACCGCGCTGTCACCTCCCATTTTGTACAACGAGATGACCAACCTGGAGCTTGTTGAGGAGACAGCGATGAACGAGAAGACCCGGGGCACGCGGCGCACGGTAGCCCTGGCTGCCCTGGCCGCCACCGCCTTGCTGACGGCAGCGTGCAGTTCGCCCGCATCGGGGGGCGGCGGAACCGCTTCCACCTCGGAGTCAGCGGCAGACCGGGCGAACATCGCCTTCGCCGAGTGCATGCGGACCCACGGCGTACCGGACTTCCCCGATCCGATACCAGGGGCGAACTTCCAAGTCAGCGGCGAGCCGGTGGGCGCGGCGGCAAACACCCCGTCGGGGAAGGCCTACCTTGCCTGCCAGCACCTGCTGCCAAGCGGCTCGATTGCGAGCAACGGCTCGGTATCTACCCAGGAGCTCAGCGAGGCGGTCGCGCTCGCGCAGTGCCTGCGCGCCCACGGTGAGCCGACCTTCCCCGACCCCACCATCGTCAACGGCGGTATCAGTTTCGACTTCACTGACGTCGGCTCGGCCCAGTTCCAGGCCGCGGTGAGCGCTTGCCGTTCGTCGATACCGGCGGGGGTCAAGCTGCCGTGAACGCCGGCGACGCAAAGATCGACCAGCAGGAGGACGGCGGCGGGCGACGCCGTCGGGTGATCGCGACCGTGCTGGTGCTCGTGGTGCTCGCCGCCGGGGCGGGGGCCGCGTGGGCGGACGGAGCGTTCCGGTCGCGTGG
>Ga0208725_1000207_pt1 | contig 13501 bp, 12 predicted proteins | sample MicForSoSWNH13_O_FD_188004 | JGI IMG/M metagenome (GOLD analysis project Ga0208725, IMG submission 188004) | Forest soil microbial communities from Harvard Forest Long Term Ecological Research site in Petersham, Massachusetts, USA - MetaG HF011... | ecosystem: Environmental > Terrestrial > Soil... | reverse complement strand
AGCCGATGCCGCCGATCGATGTGTACCGCGTCGGCGACATGCACTTCGTGATCGACGGCCATCACCGGGTCTCGATCGCCATCGCTACCGGCGCCACCACGATCGAGGCACACGTGACCGAGGTGCTGACCCAGATTTCGCCTACGGGCATCCGCGGCCGCCGGGACCTGCTGGTCAAGAGCTATGAGCGGATCTTCCGCGCCCGGGTGCCGCTGCCCGCGGCGGACCTGGCCAAGATCACGGTGACCGACCCCTGGTCGTACGCGGAGCTCGGCGAGGCCGTGGAGGCCTGGGGCTTCCGGTACATGCAGGACAAGGGCAAGTTCCTGGACCGCGCCGCGGTCGCGCGGCACTGGTACGCGGACGAGTACGTCCCGGTCGTGCGCATGATGCGCGCGGCCGACCTGATCGGCTCCCGGACCGAGGCGGAGGCCTACATGCGGGTCGCGGCCGAGCGGTACCGGCTCATCATGACGCACGACTGGAACGACGAGATCATCGAGCGGTTGCGGCGGAAGATCAGGTGACCTCCCCCGCCGAGCCTGTTGAGCCCGCCGGGCTCGCACCGCCGGAGACCGGCTGGTCCGGGCCCGTGCCGGTGGCGGCCGGCTGATCCGCCGCCGTGTCGGCGGGAGCTGGGGAAGCCGCGCGGATCGTGGCGGCGCCATCGGCCCTGCGGCTGACGGCCAGCGACAGGTTCCGGCCCGAGGCGGGGTCGAACACGTGCATCGACCGGTCGTCGACCCAGAGTTCGGCGTCGTGGCCCTCGCGGATCTTGGTGGCGGCGTCGATCCTGGCCACGACCGTGTCGCCGCTGCCGCCGACGTCTCCGCGGCCGGCATCCTTGGCCAGCTCTTCGAGCTCGGCAGCGGCCACGCTCTGGTCGCGCCCGCGGGTGAAGTAGACGAACACGTCGGATCCCAGCGACTCGAGCACGTCGATGGTGGCGTGGAACGTGATCCCGTTCGGGCGGCTGTCGTCCGACACAAACGCCACGTCCTCGAAGTTCTCCGGCCGCACGCCGACGATGACCTCGCGCCCGGTTCCCTCGGACTCCACCTCGCGCCGCAGTTCGTCGCTGATCGTGAAGTCGCCGAGGCTGGTGCGCAGCTTGCCTTCCTCGAGCGTGCCGGACAGGAAGTTCATCGACGGCGACCCGATGAAGCCGGCCACGAACAGGTTGACCGGCGTGTCGTAGAGCTCCTTCGGCGACGCCACTTGCTGCAGCAGGCCGCTGCGCATCACCGCGACCCGGTCGCCGAGCGTCAGGGCCTCGGTCTGGTCGTGCGTGACGTACACGGTGGTCGTGCCGAGCCGGCGCTGCAGCCGCGAGATCTCGGTGCGCGTCTGCACCCGGAGCTTCGCGTCCAGGTTCGACAGCGGCTCGTCCATGAGGAACGCCGCCGGGTCCCGCACGATCGCCCGGCCCATCGCGACCCGCTGCCGCTGGCCGCCGGACAGGTTGGCGGGCCTGCGGTCCAGGTGCTGGGTGAGGTCCAGGATCCGGGCCGCCTCCTCGACCTTCTCGTTGATCACAGTCTGCGGCGTCTTGGCCAGCTTCAGCGCGAAGCCCATGTTCTCCCGCACGGTCATGTGCGGGTAGAGCGCGTAGCTCTGGAAGACCATCGCGATGTCGCGGTCCTTGGGCGACTTGTTGTTCACCACCTTGCCGCCGATCTTCAGTTCGCCCTCGGTGATGTCCTCGAGACCGGCGATCATGTTGAGCGTGGTCGACTTCCCGCAGCCGGACGGGCCGACCAGGATGACGAACTCGCCGTCCGCGATGTCCATCGTGAAGCCGTCGACCGCCAGTGCGCCGTCCGGGTAGCGCTTGGTGACGTGGTCCAGGATGATCTCAGCCACTTCTCTCTCCTAACCCTTGACCGCACCGGACGTCAGGCCGGCGACGATCCGGCGCTGGAAGAACAGCACGAAGATGATGATCGGAATGGTGATGACCGTGGCGGCGGCCGCAATGGGGCCAGTCGGAACCGTGAACTGCGAGCTGCCGCTGAGAAAGGCAAGTGACGCGGGCGCCGTCCGGGAGGCAATCGTCGAGGTAAATGAGATCGCGAAAATGAACTCGTTCCAGCAGAAGAGGAAGACCAGGATCGCCGTCGTGACCATGCCCGGTGCTGCCAGCGGGGCGATGACCTTGACGAACGCCTGGAACGGCGTGGCCCCGTCGACCTTGGCCGCCTTTTCGAGCTCCCAGGGGATTTCGCGGAAGAATGCCGACAGGATGTAGACGCCGAGCGGCAGGCCGAACGCCACGTAGGGGATGATCAGTCCGGGCCAGGTGTTGAACAGGCCGATCGCGCGCTCGATGTTGAACATTGGAGTGACCAGGGCGATCAGCGGGAACATCGCGAGGAGCAGGCACAGCCCGATGAGCACCTGTTTGCCGGGAAACCTCAGCCTCGCGACCGCATAAGCGGCCATGGAGGCAAGCACGACGGAGATGAACGTCGCGATCAGGCCAATGCCGATCGAGTTGATCAGCGGCCGGATGAACGTCGAGGTTTCCAGGACCCCTGAGTAGTTCCCCCAGGTCCACTGGGCGGGCCAGAAGGAGGGATCGAGGATCGCCGTAGGCGTCTTGAAGGACAGCGAGACGATCCACAGCACCGGGATCAGCGCCAGCGCGATCACGACGAAGTTCGCCGTCCCCCAGCCGACCTTCTGCCGGGGCGTCGTGTTCACAGCAGCCATTGCCGGGTCACCTCTTTCCTATGTCCGAGCCCGGGGCCGCGGTGCCGAAGCCCTTGATGAACAAGACGGCGATGATCGCCACGCAGATGAAGATCACGATCGAGATCGCCGAGCCGATCCCCAGGTTCAGCGCGTTGAACAGGTTGTCCCAGGCCAGGATCGAGACCGACCCGGTATTATTCGCGCCGGCGGTCAGGATGAAGATGCTGTCGAAGACCCGGAACGAGTCCAGCGTCCGGAACAGCAGCGCGACCAGGATCGCCGGTTTCATCAGCGGCAGCGTGATCTTCGTGAAGCGCTGCCAGGCGGTGGCGCCGTCCACCTTCGCGGCCTTTTGCAGGTCCTCGGGCACCAGGGACAGCCCGGCCAGCAGCAGCAGCCCCATGAACGGCGTGGTCTTCCAGATCTCCGCCAGGATGATCACAGCAATCGCTTTATATTCCGTGGTCAGCGGCGCACTATTGTTGAACGCCGCGGACAGGTAGCCCTCGTTCGGAGTCCATGCGTACTGCCAGCCGTAGGCGGCGGCGACCGTCACGATCCCGTAGGGGACGAGCGAGGCGGTGCGGACCGTGCCCCGGCCGAACAGCGTCCGGTACATGACCATGGCCAGCAGCATGCCGAGCACCAGCGTGATGGCCACCGAGAAGATCGTGATGATCACGGTCACCTTCAGCGCCTGCCACCAGTACGGGGAGCTGAGCACGGCGGCGTAGTTGCTCAGCCCGACGAACTTGATGTCCTGCGGGAGTTCCAGGTTGTAGCGCTCCAGCGACAGCCAGACGGCATACCCGATCGGGAAGCCGGCGACCGCGAGCATCACGATGACCGCTGGCGCGCATAGCAGCCAGCCGAGCCTGCGCTCTGCCCGCGCGCCTTCGGACAGCTCCGGCTTGCCCTTCTTCGGTGCCCGCTCGGCCTCGGTGCCGGCGGTCACCTCCGTGCTGGTACTCATCGGCCCCCTCCTTCCCTCGCGGCCTGCCGGTCGTTTGCTGCGCTGTCGTGTGCTGCGCTGTGGTTTCCTACGCGGCGGCTCACGGGACCAGTCCCTTCGATTGCAGGGCGTTGTTCATTTGGGCGATCATCGCCTGCTCTGTGCCCGTCGGGCTGATGCCACTCGCCGGCGAGATCAGGTGCGAGATGTCGATGGACACCACCTGGTACACCGGCGTCTTCGGCCGCACGCTCGCGTCCTCCAGCTCCTTCAGGATGTCGGCGTGGAACGGGTAGTCGGCGAACAGTGCCGGATTGTTGTAGAGGCTGGCGATCGTGGGCGGGACGCCGCCGATGTTGGCGTTGATGATCTGGTTCTGCTCGTCGCGCAGGCACAGCGCGGCCTGGAAGGCGAGCGCCTTGTGCTGTGAGTACGCGCTGACCGCGAGGTCCGTCCCGCCGATCGTCACCTTGGCCGGCTCGCCGGGTATGACCTCCGGGTAGAGCGCCCACTTGAAGGTCTTGAACAGCTTGGGGTTATCGGCCTTCATGGCCGGATACACGAACGGGTAGTTCAGCTCGAAGGCGGCGGTGCCTGCCTCGAACGCGAGCCGGTTCTGGTTCTCCATCTGCACGTCCAGCGACGGGTCAGCGGCGGCCGAGGTGGCCAGCTGGTGCATGATCGACAGAGCCTTGACCGCGGGGGACCCCAGCGTCACCTTGGTCGCGTCCGGGTTCAGGATGGTGCCGTCCGCGCTGGCCACCATCGTGTTGAACCACACGGTCGCGCCCTCGTACTGTGCGCCCTGGATCTCGATGTAGTGCGGCTTGCCCTCCTTGGCCAGCTGCTCCGCATCGGCGATCATCTGCGCCCAGGTGGTGGGCGGGTGCGGTGTCAGGGCGGAGTTGTACCAGAGCAGCTGGGTGTTGCTGTTGTCCGGCACCGCGACGAGCTGGCCCTTCCATATGGCCGTCTGCAGCGCGGGCTTTAGCGTGCCATCCTCGGCCTCCGCCTTGTACTTGCCGGTCCATGGCTCGATCCAGCCGGCCTGGGCGAACTCGGCCTCCCAGGTGACATCGAGACCCAGGATGTCCATGCTGTCGTCGTGCGCGGCCAGCCGCCTGACCATCTCAAGGCGCTGGTTGTCGGAGGCTGCGGGCAGCACCTGGTAGGAGATCGTGTACTTGCCGTGGCTTTGCGCGTTGCAGTTCTTGATGCCGGTGTCGGTGGCGGTTGAAGTGTCCGGGTAGAAATAGAAATTCAACGTGACCGGGCCGGTGGCGGCGTTGCTGGTGCCGCAGGCGGTCAGCGCCGACCCGGCCAGGGCCACGCCTGCCACGGCCGCGGCCAGCCGCCAGCGTGACACCCGCATCATCCCCGGCCCGCGAGCGCGGCGCACCGAAGGTCTCGCTCTCCCGCTATCACTCATGCTCATCCCTCCAGCTAGCGCACATCGCACCGGGTCGACGGACGCGGTAAAGACAACTTCCGGCCGCCTCGATCGCGGGCCGGATCATGGCCGGCCCGGCGGGCGCAAAGGCCGGCCGGACCACGGCCGGCCCGGTTCGCACCGCACCGGCCGACGACCGGGCCCTTGGCCCGGTCACGTGAAAGCTCGCCGTCGTCGATCGCTGCACTACTTCCAGGGCGAGCTGCTGCCGCAGCGGGACCACCCGCTCCCCCCGCATCAGCGCGCACAGCCTGCGCGCGCCCTCGGCACCGCTGTCCCCGAGCGGCTGCCGGACCGTGCTCAGGCCGAGCAGCGCGGCCGACTCAATGTCGTCGAAGCCGATCACGGACAGCTGGCCGGGCACGCTGATCCCGCAACGCTCGGCAGCGGCGAGCACGCCCATCGCCTGGGTGTCCGACGCGGCGAAGATTGCCGAAGGCCGGTCCGGCAGCCGGATCAGCTCCGCGGTCAGGGCCTCGGCGTTCGCCGGACCGTGCGGGCCGCGCCGCACCAGCGCGGGGTCATAAGGCACGTCGGCCGCGGCCAGGGCCTGGCGGTACCCGCCCAGCCGGTGCTGTGATGTGACGAAGCCGAGCCCGACCCGGGACGCGGCCGCGGCGCCGCGCATCGTGTCGCCGACAAAGCCGATCCTGCGGTGCCCGAGCGACAGCAGGTGCCGGGTTGCGAGCCGGCCGCCGGCCACGTCGTCGGTGATCGTCTGCGGCACGCCAGGGGCGAGCGCATCGACCGTGACCAACGGCACCCCCGCCTTCCGGAACGACGCGAGCTGCTGTGCTGACAGCCGCAGCGAGACCACGATCACGCCGTCCGCCCGTTGCCTGGTGGTCAGCGCGGCCAGGTGGTGGTCGCGCTGCTCTAATGTGTCGACGTTGCAGACCACGGTGTCATAACCCTGCTCGTCGAGCACGGACAGCGCGCCGGCCAGCCGCATCACTGCCGAAGGACGGGTTAGCTGCGGCACAACGATCGCCACCGTGCGCGGCGTGCCGCGGGACAGCGAGGCGGCCAGGTGGCTGGGCCGGTATCCGAGCTCGTCGATGACCTTCAGCACTTTCGCCCGGGTCGTCTCGCGCACGTTGGCGCCGCCATTGATCACCCGGGAAACGGTGCCGATGCCCACGCCGGACGCCGCGGCCACATCCGCGATCGTTGCCCGACGTGATCCCGACATACCTCTCCTGCCGTCCGCTGGAACCGGTTCCAGTAGCGAACGAGATCATCGTCGCGCCGCTCGCTAACCCGCGTCAAGGGCCCAATTTGGGACAGGACCGCTGGTGGCGGAGATGCCCGCTAACAAGCGATATATGCGGGCGCTATTCGACAATCTTCGAGATCGGTATCTCCAGGATGTCCCGGGCCCCGGCCGACTTCAGCGCGGGGATCAGCGTGTTGACGCCGCGCTTGGGCACCACGGCCTCGACCGCGTTCATGTCGCCGCGGGCCAGCGAGGTGATCGTCGGCGACGACATGGCCGGGAGGATCTCGGTCACCGCGGTCAGGTCCGCGGCGGGCACGTTCAGCTTCAGCAGGACGTTTCCGCGGGCCCGGATCGCTCCCTGCAGCAGCAGGGCCACGTCGTCCATGGCCGCCCGCTTGACCGGGTCGGTGAACGCGGCGTGGTTGGCGACCAGCTCGGTGTAGCTGGTCAGCAGCGTGTCCAGGATCCGCAGCCCGTTCTTACGCAGCGACGAACCGGTCTCGGTCAGGTCGACGATCGCGTCCACGATGTCGGGCACCTTGGCCTCGGTCGCACCGTACGAGGGGATCACCACGGCCTTGACGCCGGCCGCTTCGAGGTAGCGCTTGGTCAGCGCCGGGAGCTCGGTGGAGATCCGCACCCCCTCCGGCAGGTCGGCGGCCGACTGCCAGGGCGCGGCTGCCGGCACCGCGAGCACCACCCGCACCGGGTCCGAGGTCGCCTTCGAGTACTGCAGCTCACCGAGCGACGCGACGTCGGCGCCGGTCTCCGCGATCCAGTCCCGCCCGGTGATCCCGAAATCGAACAGGCCCTGCTCGATGTAGGACGGGATCTCCTGAGGGCGCAGGAACCGGACCCGCTCGATTCGCGGATCGTCGATCGACGCGTGGTAATCGCGGTCGGAGGAACGGCGGACGGTCAGGTCCGCGGCGTCGAACAGGTCGAGGGTGGCTCGCTCGAGCGAGCCCTTGGGCAGGACCAAGGAGAGCACCGGGGACAACCTTTCCACCTTGAACGCGACGGCCCCCTCGACTGTAGCCGCCGGAAGCCCGCCGCCGCCGGGGGGTTGACAGTCGCGTTATATCTTAACTACTCTGGCCAGAGTATTCGAGTTGGAGGTGACCTGGTGCCCGTCAAGAACCGCGCGAACCCGCTGGCCCTGGCCGTACTCGTGGTCCTCGCCGAGCAGCCCAGCCACCCGTACGAGATCGCGACGACGCTCCGTCAGCGGCAGAAGCACGAGACCGTGCGGCTCAACTACGGCTCGCTGTACGGGGTCGTGGAGTCGCTCGAGCGGCGTGGCCTGATCGAGGCGCAGGAGACGAAACGTTCCGGAAGACTCCCCGAGCGGACCGTCTACCGGTTGACCGACAGCGGCAGGATCGAGCTGCACGACTGGCTCACCGATCTGCTCTCCACGCCGGTCAAGGACTACCCCGCGTTCCAGGCCGCGCTGTCGTTCCTGCCCGCGCTGCCCCCCGACGACGTGGCGGCGCTGCTGGCCGAGCGGGCCCACCATCTCGAGGCGGAGCTCGCGCAGGCGGCCGCGACCAGGGAGCTCACTCACAAGGCCGGCTTGCCGCGGCTGTTCTGGGTCGAGGCCGAATACGGCATGGTGCTGCGCGAGGCCGAGCTCGGTTACGTGCGGCAGCTGATCGCGGACATCAAGTCCGGCGCGCTCGACGGCACGCAGTGGTGGCGGGAGATGCACGCCAGCTCCGACAACCCGGTCGTGCCGCCGCCGCTGCACGGCCAGCCCGACGAAGAGACAGGTGACCCCCGGTGGACAACGTGATTGAAACGCGCGACCTGCGCAAGAGCTTTCCGGCAAAAGGCGGGCCGGTCGACGCCGTACGCGGGGTCAGCATCGACGTGCGCAGTGGTGAGATCTTCGGCTTCCTCGGCCCGAACGGCGCAGGCAAGACCACGACCCTGCGCATGCTGACCACGCTGCTGCCGATCGGCTCCGGCACCGCGACCGTGGCGGGCTTCGACGTCGCGCGGCAGCCGAAACAGGTACGCAAGCGGATCGGCTACGTGAGCCAGCTTGGCGGCGCCGACGAGCTCGCCACCGGACGGGAGAACCTGATCCTGCAGGGCCGCCTGTACGGGGCGAGCCGGGCGCGGGTGGCGCCGCGTGCCGCGGAGCTGGCCGAGCTGCTCGACCTGGCCGAGTTCGCCGACCGCCGGGTCAGCACCTACTCGGGCGGGCAGCGCCGGCGGCTCGACATCGCGCTCGGCATCGTGCATAAGCCGTCGGTCCTGTTCCTGGACGAGCCGAGCACCGGGCTTGACCCGCAGAGCCGCGCCAACCTCTGGGACCACATCCGCGCGCTCCGCGAGCGCGGCACGACGGTGTTCCTGACCACCCACTATCTGGAGGAAGCCGACGTGCTGTGCGACCGGCTGATGATCATGGATCACGGCCAGATCGTCGCCGAGGGAACCCCGCGGGAGCTCAAGCAGCAGGTCACCGGGGACGCCATCGTGATCAGCCTGCGCCAGGATGATCACGAGGCCGAGCGCGCCGCGCCAGTGCTGGCCGGCCAGCCCTACGTGCGGGAGCTTACGGCCGAAGACGGCCAGGTCCGGCTGTACGTCGACGACGGCGGCGCCGCGCTGCCGCAGCTGATCCGGCTGCTCGACGCCAGGGGCATCGGGATCCGGTCGATATCCATGTCCGAGCCGACCCTTGACGACGTCTTCCTGCGGCAGACCGGCCGGTCGCTGCGCGACGAGGGCGAGGGCGGCGATGCGGCCGGCGACGGGCCGGCCAGGCCCGAGGCTAAGGAGGTGGCCGCGTGAAGACGGCCAGGGATGTTGGCCTGCTGTTCCAGCGGTATCTCACCCAGTTGCTGCGCAACCCGGTCTGGGTCGTCGTCGGGTTCTCCACCCCGATCCTGTACCTGGCGCTGTTCACCCCGCTGCTCAAGAACCTGGTCGGGTCGCGCGCCCTGCCCACGGGAAACGTGCTCGACCTGTTCCTGCCCGGCATCCTCTCGCTGCTCGCGTTCGCGAGCGGGATCGGCCCGGGTTTCAGCACGATCTTCGAGCTGAAGGCCGGCGTGATCGAGCGATTCCGGGTCACCCCGGCCAGCCGGTTCGCGATCCTGATCGGCCCAATCCTGGCCGGCCTGGTGATGATGCTGGTGTTCGACGCGGTCGTGGTGGCGGTCGGCTTCGGGTTCGGGTTCACGGTGCACTGGGCCGGGCTGGCGGTGCTGGCCGTGCTGCTGGCGGTGCTGATGGCGACAACGGCCGCGTGGTCGATCGCCACCGCGCTGGTCACCAAGGAGATCAGCGGATTCGCCGCGATCGCCAACGGCATCAACCTGCCGATCCTGCTGCTGGCCGGCGTGCTGCTGCCGATCTCCCTCGGCCCGGCATGGATGCGCGCGCTGGCGCACTTCAACCCGCTGTACTACCTGGTCCAGGCGTCCCGGGTGCTGGCCGCCGGCTCACTGTCGGGGAGCGCGGTCTGGCAGGCGTTCGCGGTGCTCGTGCCGCTCTGCCTGCTGGTGCTGGCCTGGGCAACCCGGGTATTCCGCACGGCCGTCGCCTGATCCGTGTGGGGTGATCAGGCAGTCCAAGCGCAACGCGGATTCTGAGTCCATCGCCGAGGCCCTGGTAGCCGGGGTGGCACCGGACCGCGACCGGCTGCGCGATACGGGGTTCCGCCGGGCGGGCGAGTTCACCTGGGCGGCCGCGGCCGCCTCGACGCTCGACGTCAACCGCGAGGTGGGCGAGCGCCGACGCCGGCGACGAGCATAGATTCCTCGTCAATCGGCCATCCCGGGCGCCGGCGGAGCTGCATACCGGCGCCCGTTTGCCGTGGCAGGCAGCGTGATCTGCACGTCCAGTCCGCCGGCCGACCCGGCGTGGGCCTGGGCGTGGCCACCATGCGCATGGGCGACCGATGCCACGATGGAAAGGCCGAGGCCGGCGCCCGGGCGGTTGCCGGTCCGGCCGCCAAGGCGGCGGAACGGCTCGAACAGCCCGGTTACCTGGTCGGCGGGGATGTGCTCGCCGCCATTGGCGACGGTGAGTTCGGCGGTGCCTGCATCACTTCTGGTGCTGGCCAGTACCCAGCCGCCGGTTACGTTGTGCTTGACGGCGTTGTCGATGAGGTTGCTGACCAGCCGTTCGAGTAGGACCCGGTCCCCGCTGACCTGGGCGTTGTGCAGCGCGGTGTCGATCCTGATCTGCCTGGCCGCGGCGGCCGGGGCGATCAGGTCGATGGCGTCTTCGACCGCGGTCGGCAGGTCGACCAGCTCGGCCGGGCCTGGTCCGCGGTCGGAGCGGGCCAGGGTCAGCAGCGCCTCGATCAGTTCCTCGGACCTGTCCACGGCGGCGCCGATCGCGGCCAGCACCGGTTCCAGCTCCGCGGCCGAGACCGCCGGCCGGGCCGTGGTGACGTCGATCAGGGTGCGCATCTCGGTCAGCGGCGTGCGCAGCTCGTGCGAGGCGTTGGCCACGAACCGGCGCTGGCTGGCGAACGCGGCTTCCAGCCGGGCGAGCATCGCGTCGAAGGTGTCGGCGAGTTCCTTGAGCTCATCGGGCGGCCCGGCCAGTGCCAGCCGGCGGTCCAGGTTCTCCTGGGAGGCGGCCTGCGCCGCCGTGGTGACGGCGGTCAGCGGCCGAAGCACCCGGCGGCTGACGGCCCAGCCGAGTCCGGCGGCCAGCAAGGTGCCCAGGCCCAGCCCGGCCAGCGTGAACTCTAGGAACTCGTCGCGTTTCGAGGCGTCTGTCGTGGCGTTGACCTGCAAGTTGCCCCCGGGCTCGATGGTCTCCCCCTGCGCGCCGTACGGAACCGCCAGGACGCGGCCGACCTGGGTATAGGCGGCGCCGATCAAGACGGCGCCCAACACGAGGAACAGCGCCGCGCAGGCGATCACAATCCGCGCCCGGATGCTGCTGCGCCACGGCCTGAGCGCGGCTGGAATGACCCTCATGGCAGCCGGTACCCGCCACCGGTGACCGTCTCGATCAGCGGCGGCTGGCCGAGCTTGCGCCGCAGCCGCATCACGGTCACCGCGACGGCGTTGGTGAACGGGTCGGCGTATTCGTCCCAGACCCGTTCCAGCAGCTGCTCGGCGCTGATCACCGCCCCGTCAGCGGACATCAGCACGTCCAGCACACCGAGCTCTTTGCGGGTCAGCGGCATCAGCTGCCCGTTCCTGCTGGCCCGGCGCCGCGGCCGGTCCAGCGTCAGCTCACCGCGGCGCATTATCGGCGAAACGGACGGCGCCCGGCGGCAGAGCGCGTCGACCCGCGCGACCAGCTCCGGGAAGTGAAACGGCTTGGCCAGGTAGTCATCCGCGCCCAGATTCAGCCCGTCGACGCGGTCATCGGGCGAGCCTGCCGCGGTCAGCATCAAGATCCGCGCGCCGCCCGGGCGGCCGGCCAGCCGCGCGCACACATCGTCGCCGTGCACCACCGGCAGATCTCGATCGAGCACGATGACGTCATAGGGCGACAGCCCGGCCTTGTCCAGTCCGACCGCGCCGTCGCCGGCCACGTCCACGGCGATTCCGTGGTCTCGCAGACCCGCGGCGATGGCCTGGGCCACCACCTCGTTGTCCTCCACGATCAGCACGCGCATGCTCTCATAATGCCCGGCCACGCGTAACGCCCCGATAACACGGCCCGCGGCCAGCGGGGACGGCCCCGATCCGGCGTTACGGCAGTGTTATCGGCCTGCCGTTAGCGTCAGCCGCCATAAGCGAGAGTTCCTCACCGGCACCGCGCTTGTGGTCCTACCCCTATCCGAGAGGACACGTCATGAATGGTGAGAACAGATGAACGTCATCGAAGCCAAGAGCCTGGGCAAGCACTACCGCGGCACCTGGGCCTTGCGCGAGTGCACACTGGCCATCCCGGCCGGTCACGTGGCCGCGCTGGTTGGCCCGAACGGCGCGGGGAAGACCACGCTGCTGAACCTCGCGGTCGGCCTGGCCGCGCCGTCCGCGGGCGCCGTGACGGTGCTCGGCGGCCGGCCCGCCGGATCCCCGGCCGCGCTGGATGGCATCGCGTTCGTCGCCCAGGACACGCCGGTCTACAGGAACTTGTCGGCCGCGGACCTGCTGCACCTGACCCGCAACCTGAACCGGCACTTCGACATGGGCTATGCGCGGGCGCGGCTGGGCGAGCTGGGCATCCCGCTGAAGCGCAAGGCCGGAAAGCTGTCCGGCGGGCAGCAGGCGCAGCTGGCGCTGACCCTGGCCCTGGGCCGCCGGCCACGCCTGCTGGTGCTCGATGAGCCGCTGGCGAATCTCGATCCGGTGGCCCGGCACGACTTCATGGCCACGGTGATGACGGCGGTGGCCGCCGACGGCGTGTCGGTGCTGCTGTCCTCGCATGTCCTGGCCGAGCTGGAGCGGGTAGCCGACTACCTGATCCTGCTGTCGCGGGGCCAGGTGCAGATGGCCGGGAAGGCCGGTGACCTGCTCGCCCGCCATCGCATGGCTGGCCTGGAAGAACTCGCCCTGGCCTACCTGCGCGGGCCAGGCGTCACGGCCCTGTCGGTTGAGAATGACGAAACGTCGGAGGTAGCGAAATGACTGCACTAGCCATATCCGCCCGGCCCGGGAACGACACCGCCCTACGGCCAGTGCCGTGGCGCCGGATGGCCTGGGTCACCTGGCGGCAGCACCGCTCCACACTGGCCGGGGTGGCCGGGCTGCTCGGCGCGCTGGCAGCGTACCTGCTGTTCACCGGCCTGCCGATGCACCACGCCTACGCCGCGCTGGCCGCATGCCACCCTGCGGGCTCGATGGCCTGCAGCAACGCTATCGTTGACTTCGATAATGTGCACTGGTCCATGGCAGAGGCCATGGCGGTCTTGCTGCAGGTGGTTCCGGCGCTGATCGGGGCCTTCTGCGTGGCGCCGGTCCTGGCCCGGGAGCTGGAGACCGGCACCTTCCGGTACGCCTGGACCCAGGGCTTTGGCCGGGCCCGCTGGACCCTGGCCAAGATAGCGCCGCTGGCCGTCACCGTGGCCGCCGCCGCCGGGGCGTTCAGCGTCCTGTTCTCCTGGTACTTCGCCCCGTTCGCCGACCAGGGACTGCAGACCCGGCTGCCTCCCCTTGCTCCCCTGGTGTTCGACCTGCACGGGGTGGCGTTCGCGGCCTGGACGCTGGTCGCCTGCTCCATCGGCGCCCTGGCCGGCATGCTCATCCGTCGGGTC
>Ga0208725_1000206_pt1 | contig 13566 bp, 10 predicted proteins | sample MicForSoSWNH13_O_FD_188004 | JGI IMG/M metagenome (GOLD analysis project Ga0208725, IMG submission 188004) | Forest soil microbial communities from Harvard Forest Long Term Ecological Research site in Petersham, Massachusetts, USA - MetaG HF011... | ecosystem: Environmental > Terrestrial > Soil... | reverse complement strand
TGACGCGGCGGCCCAGGCCGATCAGCTCGCCGGTGCTGAGCACGCCTTCGCCGATCCGCCTGCCATCCCACCGGAGCCGTTCCAGGCGGACGGCAACGCCGAAGGCCGCCGCGGCGAGCGCACGCGCGTCCCGGGCCTCGGAAGCCGACCGGCCGGCCACCTCGGCCCAGCCCCGTGCGGCGGATGCCGCCACGGCCGATGCGGCGAGGCAGATCCACGGGGTGAGCACGCGCGCCTGCTCAAGCAGCCGGGGCTCGAAGAACTCGCCGACTCCGAGAACGCTGAGCCACCCGTCACATGCGCAGTCGGCCTTGGCCGTCAGGCCGACCAGCGGGGTCCACCATTCGTCCAGGTCGTGAGCCCATTCGTCAGGGTGGTAGCGGACCTGGAAAGGGCTCACGAGAAGTTCGCTCGCTCGGCGAGCGCGGCCTCAAGCACGGCGCGCGGGCGGCCTGGTCTCAGGCGCTGGCACAGGACGTCCCACGCGGTGAGGGCGTCGGAGTGCCGGACACTCCGGCTGACCACCTCGTCGAGATGGTCCCCGAGAGTCGCGATGAGCTGCTCGGCGACGCGGACCTCGACACTCCCGGCATCGAGGCGATCCTCGTCGGTGCTGTAGAGGGACCCGGCGAGGCCGAGCGGGCTTGGCCCGAGCGGCACCATCCAACGGTGTTCCCTGCCGTTGCGGCCCAAGGTCAGGAAGCGGACCGCGTACTCGCCAAGCGCCCCGTCGGCGAAGTCGGCCGTCACGTCCGTCAGCAGGACGGTGATGTCGTAGCCGCCCTTGCGGGCCAGGCACAGGAAATCGACTCCGCCGGCCGAGACCCGCCACCTGGCGGGTTCATCGGCGGCGCGTACCGCTTCCTCGTGCGCCGCGGCCAGTTCAAGCCCGTCGGGCCGGGGAATCCGCGGCAGCGGGATGACGCTGGCGCCTGCGGCCGGCGAGCCCGCTGGCTCCGGGTCGGCCCGGCCTCGCGCTTCGCCGACTCGGCCGACCCCGCCGGCCCCGCCGATCCCGCCGATCCCGCCGATCCCGCCGGCCCCGCCGGCCTGGCCGAGCTGGCCGATCCCGCCGAGCTGGCCGAGCTGGATATGCAGGGTCTGCCCTGGCTCGCTGAGGTGGACCCAGCCCCCCAGATCGGTGACCACCACGCGGTCTTCGCTCTCGGTCGTGACCTGCATGGCGGCGCCCGCGACCGGACGCCGGGCTGCGTCGACGAGCCGCACGGCGGCGGCGAATCCATCCCGGCCGGGCAGCGCGCAGGCGGTCAGGCTGGCGCCCGACGAGGTGCTCTCCACCCGGAGGTCGCCGGGCTCAAGCCGGAAGGCCACGTAGCCCGCCCTGGCTCGCGCGGCGAGGGCGCGGTCGAGCGCCAGGCTGGCGGTCCTGGGATCGCCGGTGACGGCTTCGGCGAACCGGTCAAGGAAGCCATCAGCGCCCTGATCCCGGGCAAGGAAGACGGCTGCTTCGGCGAGCAGCACCTCCGTCACTTCGGGCAACGCACTCACCCCGCTCATCTCCGCTCGCCTTCAGGACCGTCACATCTTCCTGCCGCTGCCGCAGGTGAATTCAACGCGCCCGCCGTCAGGTGCGGCGCCTCGGCGATCTGTCTGCATTGAAAGAGCAGCTCGAGGCCGCGCAGTCCGGCAAGATCCCTGAAAGCGTTCATTTCGGCCGATGACCATCCCTTCGCCAGCGCCCATACATCCGAGGGTGCCCCGAGCTGCCGCTGCTCGCGCGGCGGCAGCTGGCTGCAGACGTCGGCCAGGAACCGCATATCCGCCTCGCCGACAACGCCGCCGCCGTTGCCTGCCGTGTCATCGTCCCCGGGCCCGGCCGTGGCCTTCAGGTCAGCCCATGCACCTGCCAGCGGCAGCAGCACCCATCCGTGGTGCACCCGCTCGTGCGCCCGGTCTCTCCCAGGACCGCACTCGGGACAGTGGCCCGCCGAGCGTGAGTAGCGCCCGCATTGACGGCACATCCAGATCGGCCCCAGAGGCTCGGTCGAGCCGTACCCCGCGTTGCCCCCTTCCTGCGACTGCGACGCGACCACGATGCCGAGCTTGGGTCGGAGCAAGCGCCGGCCGTCGCGCTCGATGAACTCGCTGCGGTACACCAAATGCTGCTGCGCGCAGCAGGCCGCCCGCTGTACCAGCGTCCGCCCTGATGGCCCGGCGGCCGAGAGCAGGTGCACCTTGCCGCCGCAGCTGCGGCAGAACTCCGGCAGGATGCGGTCGTAGCGAAGCACCGGGCCGCCAAAGCCGCGATCGGACGACAGCCAGCGGCGGGCCAGCACGCTGGCGGCCACGTCGTTGGAGCGCAGCTTCGGCCGCGCAGCCGGACCGGCCGCGGCGGCGCGGCCGGCGTCAGCGCCGCCGAGCCAGCGGCGCTGCCAGCCCCACAGCGTGGAGGCATACCGCGCGCCGTTGCGGCTGCCGGGCTTGTGCTGCCCGGGCCGCCAGGCCCGCAGGTCATGGTCGTCCTGCCGGCATGGTCCCCGCCGGGCGAAGCCCAGCTCTTCGTCTTCGGCGGGCGCCTTGCACCCGCAGCCTTGCCACAGCGCGCTCGCCTCGTCCGCGACCAGGCCAGCCAGGCTGGCCGCTCTCGCGGGCGTCCGCGGACCGGGCAGGAACTCGATTCCGAGCCAGCGCTCCACGGTGGACAACGCCGAGCCGGCCGCGCTGACCCCGAGGTTGCAGAACAGGTGGAACGGGAACAGCCACTCGCGCGGCGGAACCCCGCTGGCGTCAGCCGCGCCGCCAACCACCGCGGCCGCCACAGCCTCGCCAAGGATCCGGTCCTCCAGCGCCACCCGGTGCCATCCCTGCCGCCGGTCGCCAGCCGCCGCGGCAAACAGCTCGTCCAGTTCCGCTGTCCTCCTGGCCAGCGCGTCCAGCGCGGCGTCCCACTCGGGCGAGCCAAACGCCCTCACCCGGCGGTGCACGTGCAGCAGCGCCGCGGCCTCCTCGGCCGGGTCCAGCTTCAGCGTGGACAGCGCCGAGATCGCGGTGATGGCCGTGACCCTTGGACACCCCTGGCCGCAGGCACCACCAACCGCCTGTGCCGCCACATCCACGATGCCGGCGGCCAGCAGGCGGACCGGGAACTCGTTCTGGTAGATCAAGGGCTCCACGTCGTTGTTGGCCGGGTCCTGACTGAGAGGGCCGAGCGGGCCGGGCCGCAGCCTGCGCCGCAGGCCCGGTGGTATGGACCCGGTAAGCGCGGTGAGCAGCGACACCGGATTGTCCGGGTCGCCTTCGGCGTCCGGCAACTGCCGGTCCGCCAGGGCCGCGGCCACCTTGTTCATGACCTCAGACCAGCGCATAAAGCCTCCAGCCGCGAAGCCTCAGCCGCGTCCTCGAATTGCCAGGTAGGGATAACGCGTGACCGGACCCGGTGGGAATCATCGGCGAGTCCGGGTCGTGAGCGGGGAGTCGTCCGCCGGCAGCGGCAACGGGCGGAGCGTCTGGAGCTTGGCCAGCGCCGCCGCGGCTACGGCTGCCCAGCCCTCTCCGGCGGCGCCGCTCAGCCACCGCGCGGCGGCGCCGGCCACCAGCCCGCCGAACGCGGCGAACTCGTCGACAGCGCTGGCCGCCGCCATGGCGCGAACGTTGGCCCCCAGCTCGGCAGCGAACGTCGCTGGCCAGTCCAGCTCGACGGCGACCTGCCAGCGGGCGGCTGGCGCCTCGGCCAGCCAGGTTCTGAGCGCGAGAGCGGCCTGGTCGGGCAGCAGGCGGCCGCGCAGGAAGCGAACCAAGACGGCGGCGTCCACTTCGTCCGCCTCAAGCAGCCGCCACACCCCGCGGGCGAGCAGCGCGTCCGGAACGTCCCGGCCGGCCAGCACCGCGAGGGCCGTCCACACCACGACCGACTCCTCGTGGCTGAGCAGGCCGACCACGCCGGCGAGCACATCCGGCGGCAGGTCCCTGCCCTGCAGCAGTTCCAGCGCGCCCACCACCACCGGCGGGCTGCCGTGCCCGAGTAGCCCGCCGATCCGCTGCAGCACGTGCTCGGCGAGGTTGCGGCCGCGCAGCACGGAGTGGGCCCCGCCGACGATCGAGGGGTCCCTGCGCTCCAGCGAGCCGATCACCCGGGAGATCACGCTGGGCGGCAGGTCCCTGCCCTCCAGCACCTGCAGCACGTGCCCAACGACGGTGACATCCTCGTGCTCAAGCAGGCTGATGATGCGGGCCCTGATGTCGTCGGTGAGGTTCTTGTCCCTGAGCACGCCCAGCGCGTGCGCGACGACCGGCGGCCGCTCGTGTTCCAGCACGTCCACCACCTGGGACATGACGTGGCCGGGCAGGTCCGTGCCGGCCAGCAGCGACCTGGCGCCATGGCCAATGGCCGAGTCCTCGTGCTCGAGCAGGCCGACCAGACGGGCCAGCAGCTCGTCCGGAAGGTCGCGGTTCTCCAGCAGGCCGAGCGCACCGGCCACCACCTCAGGACTCTCGTGCTCGAGCAGCTCAACGATCTTGGACAGGATCTCCTCGTCGAGCGCGCAGCTTTCCAGCACGCTCAGCGCACTCCACACCACCAGCGGATCGCCGTGCTCGAGCAGCTCGACGATCCGGGAAAGGATCTCGTCATCGAGGTCGCGGCCTTCCAGGACGCTCAGCGCGCTCCACACGACCAGCGGGTCGGAGTCGGCCAGCAGGGCGACGATCGGCGCGAGCAGATCGTCGGGAAGGTCGCGGTTCTCCAGCAGCGACGCGGCACGCTCGGCCAGCGATCGGTCCGGGTTGGCCAGCAAGGTGACGATACGTTCAAGCAGGTCATCGGGGAGTTCGCGGCCGTCGAGGACCAACCGGGCGCTGGCCGCTACCGCGGGATCCCCGTGCCCGAGCAGGCCGACGATGCGCTCGAGCAGGTCATCGGGGAGAACCCGGCCGTCGAGCACCAGGCGGGCGCTGGCCGCGATCGCGGTGTCGCCGTGGCCGAGCAGCTCGACGATGCGGGCGACCAGGTCGCTGGGCAGGACCCGGCCCTCGAGGGCGCGCAAGGCGCTGGCGACGACCGCGGGATCCCCGTGCCCGATCAGGTCGACGACGCACGAGAGCACGGCCTGGGGCAGCTGGCGGGTCACCGCGCGGGCCCGGGCCGGGCCGGCCTGGCGCACCCCCCGAAACGCCTCGAGGCCGAACAGCGCATCACCGGCGACGGCCGGGTCGGGATCGGTGAGCAGTGCCAGATACTCGGCGAGCACGTCGGCGTTGTCGAGGTGGTTGGCCAGCGCGGCGCAGGCCGGCCGGCGCATGGCCGGATGGTGCAGCGCCATGGTCAGCACCGGCGAGCGGGGATGGAGCCTGGCCATGGCGATGGCGAGCTCCGGGCGGCGATCCGCGACGGCGGCCATCGCGATCGCGAGCTCGTCGTGCAGCACCCCGGCCAGGTCCTCGGGCCGGTCTTCGAGTACCGCAACGGCACCGGCCACCCTGGCCAGCAGCGAGAGGTCAGGCCGGGACGAGGCATACCGGTACAGCCATCGCACGTACCGGTCTGCGGCTTCGTTAACGGCCATGGGTACATCCTTGCCAAGGCGCGGCCTCATGCCCAGCCCGAGTGCATAGCGAAGTTTCGGCTGGTTTGTACGCGCCCCTGTTTCCGCCGCTGGGCCTACAGTTGGCCTACGGCCTCTCGATGCGGAGACTCATGACGGAAACATCGGTACGCGAACGGGTGACCTGGCAGGTCGCCACGGCCAGCCGGGTCACCGACGAGACCCCGTCGGTCCGCACCATCGAGCTGCGGCTGCCGGGCTGGCCGGGGCACCGCGCCGGGCAGCATCTGGACGTGCGGCTGACCTCGGATGACGGCTACGAGGCCGAGCGGTCGTACTCGATCGCGTCGGCGCCCGGCGAGCCGCTGGCGATCACCGTCGAGCGCCTCGACGACGGCGAGGTGTCGCCGTACCTGACCGAGGAGCTGCGGCCCGGCGACGAGATGGAGGTCCGCGGCCCGATCGGCGGCTACTTCGTCTGGGACGCCGACGACGCCGGCACGCCGCTGCTGCTGGTCGCCGGGGGATCCGGGATCGTCCCGCTGCGGTCGATCCTGCGCCACCGGGAGCGGATCGGGGCCACCACCCCTACCCGGCTGCTGTACTCGGCTCGCTCGCTCGCCGACGTGATCTACCGAGACGAGCTCGACCGGTATCACGACGGCGTGGAAGTGATCTACACGCTGACCCGTAGCCACCCTGACGACTGGACCGGGCACACCGGCCGGGTGGATGCCACGCTGCTCACCGACGTCGCCTGGCCGGTGAGCCAGGATCCGCTCACGTTCGTCTGCGGTCCCACCCCGTTCGTCGAGGCCGTTGCCGCTGGCCTGGTCGGGCTCGGCTACCCACCGCTCCGGGTCAAGACCGAGCGCTTCGGCGCGACCGGCGGAAGCTGACCTCGTTCCCCGCAAGCCGTAGCTGAGGCCCGGACCGGGCCGGGCACGCGGCGGGACCGGCCCGTGAGAGCTCCCGGGCCGGCCCCGCTGCGCGCTACCTGATGCGGGCTACCTCAGCTGCGTACCCAGGCCACGCTGAACCCGCTGCCGCTGCTGTTCAGCGCTCCCGGCTGAGCCTCCGTCGCCCCGGAGGAGGTGATCATGGTGATCTCGTCGTCGGTGAACGAGGAGATCACACCGGATGTCGAGCCTTCGGTTACCGTCGCCTTGGAGAAGCTGACGGAGCCGAAGTCGGTGAGCGGGTAGACGCCGGACGAACCGCTCGGCGCCTCGGCGATCCACTCGGCGCTGGAGTTCGCGCAGCTCGAGCACGTCTGCTTGGTGGAGAAGCTGTTGGCAGTGTGGGTGGAGTCGGTGACCGCCAGCGTGTAGCTGGTGCCGCTGCGCACCACCGAGGCGCTGATCTGGTCGCCGGGCTTCAGCGACTCGCCAACCACCTGGATGTCGTTGGTCGGATACATCTCCCACCACGTGTAGTTGTAGGCAGTGCCGCGGTAGCACTCGATCAGCGTGCCGTCCTGCTCCACCGAGTCACTGCTATACCCATCGATCCCGACCCAGAAGGCCGCGAGCGACTCCGTTCGCCCGGAACAGGTGCCCGTGGGCTCGGTCCAGCTGCTCGTTACCGTTGAGAAGCTGCTGCCGGTGTCGGCGTAACCCGACCAGTTCGTGCTTTCCACCTGGGTCAGGCCCTTGACCCTTGACGCTTGACCCGCCATCCGGTGAACAGCGCCATGCTGGCCGACCTGGAGGTGCTCAATTGCGATGCGAGCGGCCGCGGCAGCGCGGGCGCTGGGCGAGGCGGCGGCGGTGCTGGCGCCGGCCGCGGGCCCGAAGGCCAGGAGCATGCCGAGGGCTGGTACGCACGCGACTAATGCGGTGCCGAGGACCCGATGTGAACGCAGGTGCATAGGGGGGTTGCCTTTCGTGCTGGCGCGGCCACGGACAGCCGCTGTCGTGACCAGATCGTAACTTTGCCAACCTTGGTCATCAAGAGTTCAGCAAAGTATGCGAAGGGTTGACATTGCACCCAAACCCGTATACGTGGTTACGGCCGTGGGCGAGCCCGGACAGTCCGGAAGCCCGCGGCCATGGGATATTTCGCGCGCCTGGTGTCAAATAGAATCGGCACTGTTTGCGATCTAACAAGCGAGATGTTAAGGCTCACATTTTGCCGATCTCCGGTACGACCTCAGCGAGGAGCCAGCACCGCATGTCGATCGAGGAGATCGAGCGTGAGATTCACGGGGCATACGCGCGCCTCGCCGAGTCGGTTGCGTTGGTTCGTTACAGTCACGAGCATTACCTGGACAACCTGGCGCCCCACGGCACACAGCAGATACCGCAGGCGCCACCCGAGTACAACGTGTGGCATGCGGCCCCTGCGGTTGCTGATACGGCACATGAAACCGTGATCGCTGCGGCGATCCAGGCGCACGATCAGGCCGTTGGCGGCCTTCCGGTTGCCGTTAATGCGCTAACTGCCGCCAATCCCTGGGCGCTGGGCGACTTCGGCAGCCCGGAATGGGACAGCTATCAGCCCGACCTGAATGCCCCGTCGCCGACCGGAGTCCGGGTAGGGGTCCTGAACGTCGGCGCGGTGAGGCGGGCAGGGGAGGTGGGTGGGGGCATGCCCCCCATGCCGGCGGTCGCCCGGTTCACCGGGCATGGCCACCTGCTGATCGAGGCCGAGGACGGCGCCACCGGCGGGGCCCGTTCCCTGCTGCAGGCTCTTACTCTCCGGCTGGCAGTGGCGACGAGGCCGGGCACGGTCCGGTTCGCGCTCGCCGACCCGCTCGGTCAAGGCGAGCAGCTGAGCGGGTTCCTCCGGCTGCCGGCCGCGCTGCGCGTGGGCACCGGGGTCGCCTCGAGCGCCGCGGAGATCGAGGCGCTGCTGAAGACGCTCACCGACCACGTGGTCGAGGTGACCCAGACCCGGCTGACCAACGTCTACGACTCGGTCGAGGCCTACAACGCGGCCACCACCGGGGTGTCGGTGCCGTACCACGTCCTGGTTCTCGCAGGGTTCCCCGGCGGCATCGGTGAGCAGTCGGCCGAGCTGCTGACGCGGCTCGCCCGTAACGGCCCCCGGGCCGGGGTCTACATCCTCGCAACGATCGAGCGCGGCCTGGAGCGGGCTCATGGTCCTAGCCTCTCCGCGCTGGCCGCGGCAACGGCCGACCTGCACGTGGCTGCCGGGGGGACCTTAACCTGGAATGACCCCGACTTCGGCCAGTGGGCGATCGAGCCTGATGCGATGCCGCCAGCCGCACGGGTCAACCTGTGGCTGGACGCCGTGGGCGCTGCTGCCAGCCTCGGCTCGCGGGAGCTCCCGTTCGCCCGGATCGCGGTCCCGCAATCCGAGCGCTGGTCCGCCAACACAACCGACGGTGTCGACGCGCAGATCGGCGTCGACAGCAGGGGTGAGCCGCAGCACTTCGTCATGGGATCCCTCGGGGTGCACAACGGCCTCGTCGGCGGCGACGTGCGCATGGGCAAGAGCAACCTGCTGCACGTCCTGATCACCCAGCTCGCGCTCAAGTACCCGCCGGAGGAACTCGAGCTGTACCTGCTCGACTTCAAGGAAGTCGAGTTCGACGCGTACTTAACTCAGCGGCTGCCGCACGCCAAGGCGATCGCGTCCCGCACGGACCGCGAGTTCGGCCTCAGCATGCTGCGGCGCTTCCATGACGAGATCGAGCGGCGGGCGCGGCTGTGCCGGCAGGCCAGGGTCACCCAGCTCCCGGAGTACCGAAGAGAGACCGGGCAGGTGCTGCCGAGGTCACTGGTGATCATGGACGAGTTCCAGGTGCTGTTCAGCGAGGAGGACCGGCTGTCCCGGGAGGCCGGGGCGCTGCTGGCCGACATCGCCAAGCGGGGCGCTGCCTTCGGGCTGCACCTGCTGCTGGCCACCCAGTCGCCCGGCGGCTCGCTGACCGTGCACCTGCGACCCGCATACGAGCAGATGGCTCTCCGCATTGCCCTTGGCTGCCTGCTGCCGAGCGTCTCTCAGGCGATCCTGGGTGAGGGCAACGACGCGGCGATCAGGCTCAGCCGGGCGGGCGACGCCATCTACAACGACCGCCGCGGTGAAGGCGCCAACACGGTCATGCGGATCGCGATGCTTCCGACCAGGGACCGGCTGGAGTGGATATCCACGATCCGGGCCCTCGGCGGAGACCGCACCTACGAGCCGTCCGCTACCTTCGACCCCGACGCGCCAGCGGACTTCACGGCCAACCCGGCGTGCGCGGTCTTCGCCGCAGCTCCCGGCCACTGGCCCGCTCCCGGCCCCACGACGGCCGCCTGGCTCGGCGAGGCGATCGAGATCAAGCCGCCCACCGCCGCCGTGTTCGAGACCTTCGTGCGGTCGAACCTGCTAGTGATCGGCGACGAGGAACATGGCCACGCACTGCTCCTTGCCACCCTGCTCAGCGTGGCGGTCCAGCGCTCGCCCGGCGACGTCTCATTCGAGATCGCGGAATTCGCGCGCCCGTCCTCGTCGTTCCACCGCTACTTCGATCCGGTGCGGGACCTGCCTCACGAGACGAGAATCACCGGCGCTGCCGGCGCCCTCGCCGCCCTGCGGGAGCTGAGCGCCGATCTCGACGACCGGCTCGCGGACGCCGGAGCAGCATCGCAGCCACGACGGTTCTTCATGGTCGCAGGGCTGCACCGCTGGCAGGAACTTGGCGCCGACAGCGAATGGGGCAAGCCCACCGACGCAACGGCGCTGCTGACCAGGCTCGCCGAACACGGTCCCGAGGTGGGCATTCACGTGGTGGTCTGGGCGGACAGTTACGCTACCGCCGAGCGCGCTCTCCGGCGCCCCGGCATCGGCCAGTTCACGCTTCGCGTAGCGTTGCGCCTGCCGTCGCCGACGGAGAGTGACGCCCTTCTTGGTGTGCCCGCCGCGGCCAGCCTGGCCGATGACCGCGCCCTGTTCCGGGACGTGGACTGGCCGCACGAGCATGTCGAGAAGTTCAAGCCGTACTCGACCAGCTCGCTGTACGCCTTTGCCCGGACCGCCTTCAGGAGACCGGCATGACCCCGATGCCAGGCGAAGCCCCCGCCACGGCGCTGTCGCCGTACCTCTCGCTTCGCCAGGCCGTGCGGCCCGCGATCGTGACCTATACCGTTCTGGCCAGCGAGCAGGAACGGGCAGGCGCGCTCGCCGATGAAGCCGGCCAGCTGCTCGCCGCCACGCGGGAACTGCTCGAGGCAGTCGGCCTGGTTCACCTGCTCAGCCCGGATCCGGGTGCGGAGATCCCGGGCAATGACCGCGGAGACCGGCAGGCCCAGCTGCTCGCCGCCTACGCCGACGCGGGAGTCCTCTGGGCCAAGGTCGTCGGCCACTCGATAGCGCTTGCCGACGGTCTGCTCGGCCAGGCCAGATGGCACGATGTGCTCCGGCTGGCCGACTTCCTGGACAACGCGGGCGAGACGGTGGTCGCCGACAGCCTGCGCGAGCGCGCGAACGACGCCATCCGCGGCGAGTACTACGCCCGGCTCAGCTGTATACACGACAAGATGTCACGGGAGGAAACAGCGGCGGCCATCGACACGCTGAGGTCGCTTCCGAAGGAGTTTCCAGAGCGGAAACTCGAGATAGCGCTGAGACTCCGGCCCCTCGGGGCGTCGGTAAAGAACGTCACCAGGCTGGACCGCCAGTCGAGGAACACGGTCGAATCGGCAATGAGCAGCCTCCCGGATTCAGCCGACTACTACCTTGCCGTTCTCTCCGACATCTATTACAGCTTCGTGAGGTAGAGGCAGAGGAGGATCGTGGCCGAGGTCAACATTAGCGATATTGAAGCGCTGGCCGACTTCAGATCGCATCTAGCCGAGTTCAACAAGGACCTGTCGGAAAGCTTCAAGACCATGCGCACGCACTGGCGTGAGCTCGGCGAGGTCTGGCGCGACGACATGTACCGGCGCTTCGGCGAGGCGCTGGAGGAGGTCACGCCGGGGGTCGATTCCTACCTCGCGGCGACCGAGGGGCACGAGGCGTATCTGCTCGCTCTCGTCGAAAGGCTCCGGGCGGTTCGCGAACTCTCGGCGGGATGACGGACGTGGCTGACATCCACGCGGACATCGAGGCGCTCAAGGAGTTCGCCGGCGCGCTCACCCGGTACCGGCACGCCGAGCGCGAGGTGGCCGATCGCGGCGACTACCAGATCGCGGCGACGCGCGCTTCGCTCGAGGAAAAGGCGAGCCAATGGCGGTCCTTGCTGGCCCAGCGGCAGGCCGATCTCGCAACCTGTCAGAGCGCGGCGGTCACCGACGGCCAGGCCGGTGGCCGCGCGGACTGCCACGCCGAGGCAGCCGCGGTGCAGGAGGCTGAAGAGCGGCTCGAGTCCATCAGCCGCTGGCAGCAGCAGGTCGAGGACGGGGCCAGCGCGTTCCTGGGCCCGTCGAGCCGGTTCCGGAACTTGCTCGACGTGGACCTGCCGCGGACCGAGCACCACCTGCTGGCCATCATCGACGGCCTCGAGGACGCGCGGGGCATCCGAGCAGCGCGGTCCTGACCGGCTGCAAGAAGGAACGCGCTGATGGCTGGCCGCCCGCACGAAGACGGTGAAATCTTGCTCAGAGAACTAGGCTCCGCGTGGTCTAAGACGCAGGAGCACTGGCATGATGACATGGCGAGCCGCTTCGGCCGCTCGCACTGGACGCCCTTGGTCGACGAATCCCGCTCTTACCTGCGGGCACTCGGTGAATGCATGGAGCTGCTGACCGCCGCCGAGCGGGATACCGAGTACTGACCAACGGATTCCGTGCATTGCCGGTTCACTGAGATCCGGCGTCGATCGGCCCCCCCAAGGGTTTTTCGTCCCCCGAGAGCTATTAGTCCCTGCCCGGGAGATAGGCGGATGCCCTAGTCTGCCCAGGGGAGAAAGAGTTAACACACTTCCCTCCCCGCCCGGGGCCAACGCCTGGCTCGGGTGCCCCAGTCCCCCCGCTAATGGAGGTCCCGTGGTCCCCGTTACTTCCGGTAGGCACCGGAGGTCTGAGGCCGAGCTGTTGAGTACCCCCGAGTTCTTCCAGGCGCCCACAGGCATGGCAGGCCCCGAAGCCGGTATCCCCGGCGCGTGGGGACCAGGGCCAGCCGAGGCGCCCGGACCTCAGGCCTACGACAGATATGACTTCCCCGCCGCGAACGGTCAGCCTGCCGGCGTCGTCCCCGACTGGCCGCCGGACTCCCTTGGAGCTTCCTGGCCACAGTGGGAGGCACCGCCGCCAGCGCTGTATCCAGATCACCCTTCGGCCCCGGTACCGCGCGTGCGTGTATCCGGGTCGGCCGGACCGGCCATGCCCGGAAACCCCGGACGTCCCGCCGGACCGATGACTGGACCACAGGCAGGACAACCCCAGCTGCCGCAGCGGCGTCCGGGAGGGCCCAGGCCGTCCGGCCCGCCGAACGGCGGAGCTCGGGGCAACGGCGGAGGCCCCCGCCAGGGCCTGCCGAGCCGGGCCAGTCAGGCGCGGAACGGACCCTTGACGCAGGACTTCAACACCGGTGACATCTACAACACCGGTGACATCTACAACGGCCAGTTCCCGCCGGCCCGCGCCGACTTCCCGGCAGGTCCGAACGGGCAGCCACGGACCGGCGGACCGGCACCGCGGCAGCCCGGGCCAGGCAGTGCCAACGGGTTCGTGAGGCCTAACGGGCCCGGGCGAGCTGGCGGACCGGCACCGCGGCAAGGAGGACCCAGGCGACCCAACGCTCTACCAGGCCCCGGCGGACCGGCCGCGCCCAACGGCTACCCAGCACCAGGCGGGCCCGGCGCACCCAATGGCTACGCAGGACCTACCGGACCCAACGGCTACCCGACACTCGGCGGACCACCAGCTGCACCCAGCGGCTACGCAGGACCCACCGGACCCAACGGCTACCCAGCACCAGGCGCACCCACCAGACCTGGACCAGCGCCGCAGCGCGGCGGACCCAGGCGACCCAACGCACTCCCAGGCCCTGCCGGACCGACCGCCCCCAACGGCTTCCCAACCCTCGGCGGACCACCAGCTGCACCGAGCGGCTACGCAGGACCCACCGGACCCAACGGCTACCCAGCACCAGGCGCACCCACCAGACCTGGACC